>Ga0307372_10000239_pt1 | contig 98119 bp, 85 predicted proteins | sample OX1MG_FD_202533 | JGI IMG/M metagenome (GOLD analysis project Ga0307372, IMG submission 202533) | Soil microbial communities from Risofladan, Vaasa, Finland - OX-1 | ecosystem: Environmental > Terrestrial > Soil > Coastal area > Acid sulfate soil | place: Finland: Risofladan, Vaasa | collected... | reverse complement strand
ATTCAGTGAACCACGACTCCCTCAACGAGGAGCAAGTCAATGTGACGCCTCGGTTGGCCGACCTCTCTGTTCGCTTCTGGGTCTTGCTGGTGCTGACGGGCATCGCCGCCGGTGTCGGGGCCATGGTGATGATGGGGATCCTGCGAACTGTCCAACATATCGTCTTGGGGTACCACTCCGGCGAGTATTCCGTCGCCGCCTCGCACCGGAGCGACCTGCGGTTGGTGATGATCCTGGCGGTGGGAGGCCTCGTGACCGGCGTCGGGCTCTGGGTCATGCGGAGCCACGGAGGAACGGGCGGAGAGCCGACCCAAGTCGTCCGGTCCCGTTCTGGGAGACTGTCACTGGTGCGGACGCTGATCAGCGGGGCGCTCTCGGAGGTGACCGTCGCCATGGGTGCTTCACTCGGACGGGAGGCTGCACCGCAGCACACCGGCGCCGCTGTGGGTGACGCCTTCGGCCGCCATTTCGGTCTGCCCCCCGGCCAGCGAACGCTGCTCATCGCCTGTGGGGCCGGGGCCGGTCTGGCCGCCGTCTACAACGTGCCACTGGCCGGCGCCCTGTTCACGCTGGAGATCTACTTGGGCGCGGCCTCCATCTCGGCCGCCCTGCCCGCGGTAGCCTCAGCCTCTATCGCCACTGCGGTCGCGTGGATCACACTCCCCGACCACGCTGTCTACCGGCTTCCGGTCCTGCCGAGCCCGACGCTGTCGCTGGTGATCTTCGCCGTGCTTATGGGGCCGTTGCTCGGGGTGGTGTCTGCAGGCTATGTGAAGACGATCGCCTGGGCCCGCACCCATCAGCCCACTGGGCGCCTCCTGCTGGTCGAACCGCTTCTGGTCTTCACCGTCTTGGGGGTGGTCGCCTATCGGTACCCGTTGTTGCTCGGCAACGGCGTCGACCTAGCCCAGTTTGCCTTTGTCGGAAGCGCGGGACTCTTGACTCTCTTGGTCTTGACCCTCCTCAAGCCGCTGGCTACGGCGGGATGCCTCCGGAGCGGAGCCTACGGCGGTCTCTTCACTCCGACACTCAGCTTCGGCGCGGTGTTCGGGGCATTCGCTGGCCATTTGTGGGGTTTGGCCTGGCCCGGCTCGCCGATGCCCAGCTATGCCGTGGTTGCTGCTGCCGGTATGTTGGCTGCCGCCATCGACGCACCCATAACCGGCGCCGCCTTCCTCATCGAGCTCACCCATTCCACGACCGGAGTGCTAGTTCCGATCCTGATTGCCGTCGTCGGAGCGACGCTGGTGGCCGGGCGCCTCGACCTGAGATCCATCTACACCGCCGGCTCGGAGTCGGCCCTACCGACTGGGTCCGAGCGCAGCCAGAGGGCCCGCGGACCGGGCGACCCGGAGAGCACGTGAGGTCCTCGGCAGCCTCGTGGGGTGATGGCGACGGATGGTGCGCCTCGATCGGTCCTTGTGATGCCCTTGCTGGAGCGCGTCCGAAGTGCAGCAGGCCGCGTGGATAGGGCCGTTGCTTGCACGGTCAGGCTTTCTGAATCCTGTCGACCATCCACCCCCTCTCTCCTTTCAGGTACAAGTGGTTTGTTGCTGACCCCAGCGCGTACCCGTGCAGGAACAGTTCGGCCGCGTAAGCCCGCGCGTAGGGCTGGAGTACCCCTCGACGCGAACCGTCGTGACTCTTCCGGAGATGGCGACAGCTCCATCTCCGGACCCCACGGTCCGGACAAGGAAGCTTCGCCGCACCGTCCGGGTATGCCGAGCGATCCCGGGCCCCCGGCCCCTACCGGAAGGGCGCCCGCGGGCCGCCGACGGCCGGCTTCGCATAATCCAGGACTCGGCACAACCCGGCCAGGCTCATGGTGGTGGTCGTGGGGACCACCCGCGTGGTCGCCCAGCGAAAGGCCTCGGTCAGCAGGGCCGGGTCCGCCGCCGGTGGCGGGCCCCCGGCCAGGATGCGCGCGATCGGCGTCTGCCCGGTCTCCGCATCCACCCGGGCGTTGCACGCTGCCTCCTGCCAGGCCCTCCAGCGGTCGTTGAGCATGGCCAAGTCGTCGATCCCCGCGGCTTCCACCTCCAGGCAGAACCGCTCGCCGATGAAGCGGCCGGGTCGTTCCTGCTTGCCGCGCCCCTGCGGTTGGTACGGGCGGCTGTGCAGCAGCCGGACCCAGCCCCGCGCAGGTGCGGATCAGCGCCCCGGCACGGTAGGGCGCGCCGTTGTCGACTCAGTGCCGATCAGGCGGCCCACGCCGCGTGATCGCGCTGCACAGCACCTGCTGCCCGAGGCGGGTGTTCTCCTCCGTCAGCCAGCCACCGTGCAGCAGCAGCCGACTGTGGTCGTCCCCCACCAGGAAGAGCTTGGCCCGGTGGCTGCTCGCCACGCGGGAAAACCGGTCGAAGGGACCGTGCAGGACATCCCCGATCCAGACCTCGTTGGGCCGGCTGGCCTCGTAGCGGCCGTATACCGGCGTGGCGGCGCCCTGCGCTCCTCGCTGCACCCCCAAGCCGGCGGAAGTGCTCCCGCAGCGTCCCCGCGGCCACCGTCAGCCCGTGCTGGGCGGCCAGGATGTCGGCGATGTGGGCCTTGCTGCGGGCGGGCAGCTCCCGCCGCAGGGCCACCGCTTCGGTGACCAGCTCCGACTGGCGCCGCACCGCGCCCTCGTCGGACCGGCCCTGCGGCCGCAACCCGGCCAACCCCCGCCCCCGGTAGGCACGCACCCAGCGGTCCACCGCGGGCCGGATCACCCGCGCCACGCGGCCGTCCGGGCCCGCTGGCGGGCGCGCCGTGGTCGCCCGCACCACCCGGCCGCGTTCGAGAGCCGTGAGGCCGCATTCCCTCATTCAGAATCTGAGTCTGGCCCGATCGTTCCCGCATCAAGGAATCTAGTTGGAGCCCGGGAGGGGCCGGCCCCCGCCGGGGCCGGGGGGGAGCGGGAGATGCGAAGCGCGGAGCGGTACGAGCGGGCAGCCGACTTGCGGCCGCGGTACGGGGAGACCCGGCGCCCGGCTCGGGGCGACCTGCTGGACGCGTTGTGCCTGGCCACCGGCTCTCACCGGCGGTATGCCCTCAGCCTCCTGCGCGGCCGCCCGCGACGGGCCCGGCAGGCCCCGGGGCACCGCGCGCCCGCCGCTACGGTGTCGAGTTCCGAGCCGAGGTGCGGGTGTGTTGGGAGGCCGCGGACTACCTCCGTGCCGAGCGGCTCCGGCTCTGTCTGCCCGACCTGGCCCAGATCCGGGAGCGCCATGACCAACTCCACGGCACGTCCGAGACCCGGCGGCAGCTGGCGACCGTCAACTTTGCCACCGTGGAACGGACCCTGCACGACCTCCGCCGCGGGCTGGGGGCCGGGCGGATGGCCCAGACCAAGCCCGGCGACCTGCTCCGCCGCCAGATCCCGATCGTGGTGGGCCACTGGAAGGCGCTCGACGTCCCCGGCTACCCCGAGATCGACCTCGTGTCCCCCAGCGGCGAGGTGGCGGCCGGGGACGGGATCTGGCCCCTGTGCGCCACCGACCTCTCGACCGGGTGGACCGAGCGGCTGCCGGTGATGGGCAAGGGGGAGCGCGGCATCGTGACCGCCCTGGAGCAGGTCCGCACGCATCTGCCGGTGCCCCTGCTCGGCCTCGACCCCAACGACGGCAGCGAGTTCCTCAACGGGCATCCGGTCCGGAACTGGCAACGGACCGGGGTGGCCCTGTCCCGCTCCCGGCCCGGGCACAAGAGCGACAACGCCCATGTCGAGCAGAAGAACTGGACGCGGGTCTGGCGTCTGATCGGCTATCAGCGGCTCGACACCCCCGCCCAGCTGGCCTGGCTCGCCGCTCTCTCCAGCGGCCTGCTCCGCCCCTTCACCAACTGCTTCCCGCCCGTGATGAAGCTGGTGCGCAAGGAGACCGCTGGCTCGCGCGGGCGCACGGTCGACGACCGGCCCACCCCCCTGGCCCGCGTCCTCGCCAGCGGGGTCGCAGATCCGGCCACGATCCCGGCCCTGGTCCCGCGCGACACCACCGTCAGCCCGCTCACGCTCACGCGCCGCATCGACCGCCGGCTGGCAGCCATCCCGGCGACCCTGGAGGTCACCCAGAGTGCCTGACCCTGGCCCCACACTCCGCCCGCTGCCCCCTCACCCCGCCGCCCGACCACCTGCTCGACGCACCAGCGGCCCAGAAGGCACGCCAGGCGGGACGCCCCGACTCCCCGCACCTCGGCCGTTCTCCCCGCCCCGCCTGGTTCTCCACCCCCGCCCCCACACCCCCGCCCCATGACGACGACGACCCCACCCCGATTCCTTGATGACGGAACGATCGCCCCAAACCAAGATTCCTGCCTGATTGACTACGGGGGCAACGCTCGCCGCGCGGCCCGCGCCGCGGGGCTCGCGGCCGCCTACGCCGCTCACCCCGAGCGCTTCATCTGCGGGGTTCCCCACCGCCGCGGCTCCCGGGCCCGGCCTGGATCAACGAACCCGCCGACCTGGAGGCTTTGGCCCAATGATTCTCGACTCGACCTGCCTCACAGGGGTTGACACGCACCCGAGCACCGCTTCGGGAGAGGGCAGGCGAACCGCTGACGACAGCCCCGGGACTGGCAGCGGGAGGGTCGGGAGGCGGATCACCCGGGCGTCGCTCGGTCCGGCACCCCTCCATCCCGCCCGCCCCTTGACATGGTCGTGTCCAGCTCCGCCCTCCCGATCACGATCGGCTCCGGCGGGCCCGGATCACGTAGAGACCCAGGGCAACCACGATCCAGGCGCCGAGGGCAGCTGCCAGGGAAGCCGGAGGGGGCAGGCGACCGAGGCTCACGAAGGCCACGAGGGCGAAGGCCACGAGCGCCAGCGCCCCGAGGACGCTCCCCCGGACGTCGGCCACCGCCGCGGCGGTGCCGTCCTCCTTCTCGATCAGGGTCAAGGTGGCGGGCAGGATGGCCGGGAACGCCAGCAAGGCCCCACCGGCCCGGGAACCGGCCGCCTGGCCCACGACCCCGGCCACGACGGAGATGACCGCGCCGAAGGCGAAGCGCACAGCGAGGTCTCGAGGGCGGACCTGGCGCAGCTCGCCCAGGTCGAGCTCGAACAGAGGCTCCGACGAACGGGTCACCGGACCACTGCCCAGTAGGCCCCCGTCGCCACCACCAGCCAGGTGAGCCACATGACGCCTGCCCCTCGCACCGCTCGCCAACGCCGCACGGCGAGGACCGCCACGATGCAGGCGGCCACCATGGCGGCCGCCCCCAATATCATCCCCTCGGCCTCGCCAACCGTCCGGCCGCGGCTATAGACGAGCGCGCTAACGGCGAGGCCGCCCAGCGCCACCGAAGGAGCGGCCCCAAAAAGCCCGGAGAAGCGCTTGGGCTGGACGACCTCGCCCACCACAGCGAAGAGCACGACGAAGAGGCCACCGTTCACGGCCTTCACGGCGAGGACGAGAAGGAGCTGGCTCACGAGGCCATTTTCACCCCTCGTCCCACGCGAGATGCGCCCCGCTCCACAATGGCTGAAAGGAGTGCCTCAACATGGTCTGGTGTGCTGGCAAAGTCAAGCGCGAGCTGTACTGAAGTGGCGGTGCCCCACTGCGGTCAGCTGGAAGACCAGTTGGCTGAAAGCCGGCAAGGCCGCGTCACCACGGCCGCCCGCGTCCGCTCCTTCGACTCGGCGCTATGGCCACGGACAGGGACCTGCTGTCGTCCCCCGTCATGAGCCCGACCCACACTTAGCGCGAGCGGGGCTTGCCTCATCCATAGTAGACACAGAAGGGGGTTGGCCGGTCCGTGGCCGCCGGGCAAAACCGCAAAAGGCCAGGATCAGCTAGGCCGTGGAAACGGAACTGGTGAAGCCGGCGGGACTCGAACCCGCGACCTCTTCCATGCCAAGGAAGGGCGCCGCCTGGCACGACCCTTCAATTCGGGTTCGGTCTGTGGCGACCTGGTGCGCACGTCCATTCCGTAGCCGCTTCAGCGCACGCGGTGCCGCTCCCACCCTACTCGGCAGAGACTCGGTCTGATCAGCGCCATCGTCGGTGGTACCTACCGCGCCACCGCCTGCGCCGCCGTACTCTCCACCCGCTGGCGCACCCGCTCACGAGCCGCGACTCGAGTACGCCGATGGTGAGGGACGGCCAGCGGGATGGCCGAGGAAGCCGAGTACGGATCCCCGGTCCAGCCATACTCTCAGCTATAATCAAGATATGTCCAAGGTGATGGTTTCCCTGCCAGATGAGCTGCTCCACCGCATCGATGAGGCGGCGCGCCAGCGGTCGGTGAGCCGAAGCGCGCTGATCGCAGCCGCCGCCAGGCGGGAGCTCGCCCGCCGCGACCCTGATGCCGTGGCGGCTGCGATCGCACGCTCGGAGAAGCGGTTCCAAGCCGCCGGCGGCTTCGAGGCCGCAGTGCTGGTGCGCGGAGACCGCGACGCCAGCCCCCGATGACGCTACTCGTCGAGACCTCGGTCCTCATCAAGTGGTTCCACAGCGAGGGCGAGGCAGAGGTGGCGGAGGCTCGAGCCATCCGGGACGCCCATCAGCGTGGCGTCCTCAATGCACGGATCATCGACCTCGCCCTGTACGAGGTGGGGAATGTGCTCCTGACCTCGCTGCGGTGGACCGCGTCCGACGTGGCCGACCAGCTCGATGATCTCATCGAGATTTGTGGTGTCCCGCTCGTCATGGCTTCGGGGTGGCTCCGCGAAGCGGCATCCCTTGGGTCCACCCACGGGCTCACCTTCTACGATGCGGCGTGGGCCGCCGCGGCGCAAGCTCTTGGTGTCGCCCTGGTCAGTGCGGACACGAAGCTCCTAGCCGCAGAACTCGCCGAGTCGCCGACGGCGACCACCCAACGGCTGCGCCTGCAGCAGCGCTGACTGAGTCAGGGGCCGCAGGGTAGCTGGAGTCCGCGTGGCGTCCGCTCCCGGCAGCATCAGGGCCGTCCTGCCGACGGTGGTCCCCGGCTGCCCCGTCAAATGTATCGTGACCACTCTGACTCCCAAAGCCCATCTCTGAATTCACTCTGGGGATGAGCGCCCGATGGTGGAGCCGGCGGGAATCGAACCCGCGACCTCTTCCATGCCAAGGAAGCGCGCTCCCGCTGCGCCACGGCCCCATCGGCGGCTCCCGCAAGGTCCGGACCCGTGCCCCCCGGGAGGCGCCAAGCGTAGCAGACGCATCAAGTGGCAGCCACCGTCCAGTGGCGCGGGCGTCAGCTCCCGATGGCGAACGCCTCCGCGAGGCGGCGGTGAGTCTCGTCCAGATGCTCGGGAACCACCTTGACGTCGGCGACCACCGGCATGAAATTGGTGTCCCCGGCCCAGCGGGGCACGAGATGGACGTGGAGGTGATCGGCGAAGCCTGCCCCGGCCAGGCGCCCCTGGTTCCAGCCCCCATTGAAGCCGTCGCATCGCAGGGTTTGGCTGAGGACCCGGGCGGCGAGCCGCACCTCCGCCGCGACCGCGGCCCAGGCGGCCGGCTCCATCGACCCGAGGTCACCGCCGTGGTCGTAGGCGGCAACCATGAGGTGGCCGGGGTTGTACGGGTAGCGGTTCAGCATGGCGAAGGCACCCGACGCGCGGTGAACCACCAGCCGCTCACGGTCCTCCCCCGCCCCGGCGCCGGGAATGCAGAAGATGCAGGCAGCGGATCCCGGCCCAGCCGCGGCCTCGATGTAGCTCATCCGCCAAGGAGCCCAGAGGTGGTCCATCACGGTCCAGTCTGGCAGGCGAGGAGGTCCCTCGACGCGCCGGCGGCTCGGGACCGGCGGGTCGCCCACCTGACGGGAAGGGGCCGGGGGTCGATTTGACGTTCCGCCAGACCGGCGCGTAAACTGCCGGGGACACATGCCGCCGAGGTGCCGGCAAGGCACGCGGTGGCTGGCCGGCCGCCCGCGGCGGCCACACAGGGGTCTTCTGTCTTCTCATGGGCTCGGTGATCAAGAAGCGTCGCAAGAAGATGCGCAAGCACAAGCACAAGAAGATGCTGAAGAAGACCCGGTGGCAGCGTCGCAGCAGCTAGTCGGCCCGGCGGCCTCGGACAGCTGAGAGCGAGGGCGGCCGCTCGCGCATGGGCGGTCAGGCGACCACCCGCCTATACTCGGGTCTCCACGGGGCGATAGCTCAGCTGGGAGAGCGCTGCCCTCGCACGGCAGAGGTCAGGGGTTCAAGTCCCCTTCGCTCCACCAGGCGCCTCGAGCCCGTCCGCGGGGTCCCCACAGCCGGGGGGCACCGGCCCCGCAGCCCGCCTCGCTCCAAGAGTTCGCCCACCTCCGGGTCGCAGGGGGCGGTCCGCCGACGGAGCGCCCGGCTGCCCTCAGTAGTCCTCGTCGGTGAGATCGGCAAAGTAGGCGCTGGCGGCGTGGTCGAGCAGCTCCCGGGAGAGCTCGGGCTGGATCCCGAAGTAGTTGGCGCCGTGAATCAGGTGGTCGACCAGGTCGCGGGGGTGGCAGCCGTGCAGCGTGCGCCCCTGCTTGCGATAGTGATCCTCGATCAGGTAGGTCACCATCTCATCGTCGTACTCGAGCCGGCGAGTCGCGCACATCCGGCGGAAGATCTCCCGGTACTCCGCCTCGGTAGGGTTGGGCACCTTGACCTTGTAGCGGACCCGACGCAGGAACGCCTCGTCGACGAGTTCGCGCGGCTGGATGTTGGTCGAGAGCATCAGGATCTCGGTGAACGGCACCGCCACCGTGGTTCCCGCCCGGGCGATGTTGAGGAAGTCGTACCCCGCCTCGAGCGGCACGATCAGCCGATTGAGCAGGTCGCGGGGCGAGATCGACTGGCGCCCGAAGTCGTCGATCAGAAAGAGTCCCCCGTTCGCCTTCAGCTGCAGTGGCGCCTCGTAGAAGCGCATCCGGGAGTCGAAGCCCAGCTCCAGCTCCCGGCCGTTGAGCTCGCCCCCGGCGCGCACCACCGGACGGTGGCAGAGCACCCACCGGGTGTCGTGAGCGGGCAGTGCCCATTCCACCGGGTGGTGGTGGACCGGGTCGAAGAGGCGGATCACCTCGCCGTGGACGTAGAGGGCATGGGGCACGAAGATGGGGTCGCCCAGCAGGCCCGCGCAGGCATCCGCGATGGTGGTCTTGCCGTTGCCCGGCGGCCCGTACAGAAAGATCGCCTGGCGGGCGCTGAGGCCGGGACCGAGCCGCTGGTAGACGCTCGGCGCCAGCACTAGGTGCTCCAGCGCCTGGCGCAGCATCGGGTGCGTGATCGTCGGCGTGTACTGGCTCTGGTGGCGCACCACCGCGATGTAGACATCCAGCGGCACCGGCGCCGGGCCAGCGTACTGGCTGAGTTCGAGCACCTCGCGGGCCCGCTCGCGGCCGGCCTCGGTGATGAGGTACTGCAGCCCCTCGGCGAAGGCCTCGTGGTCCCCGACGGCCCCGCGCACCCCGGTGGTGCCGCAGTAGCCCTCGTTGCTGAGGGTCTTCAGGACCTCCCCCGCCATCACCCAGGGCAGGCAGACATGGCGGGCCAGGTCGCGCCCGAGCATGCCGCCATTGAAGTACAGGACCTTGAGCACAAGGTCGGTGACGAAGGAGAAGGGCAGCCCGGTCTCCTGGGCGCTCTGGGGGATCGGCGGGAAGCCGACCTGAGGCTGGGGAACCGACGCCGAGACCGGGATGGCGGACATCTGATGTCGACTTCCAGTGAGGGCGGTCCCGACCGCCCGGCTGCCCTGTCGAGGCTAGGGATACCAACTCCCGGGGCCGTCGCAGCCCACCGCTGCCGGTCGGTTGCCGGGTCGTTGGCGGCACGGGACACCGCCGTCACGCGCCGTCACGCCCCGGCGCTCCGGGGGCGCCCGCGGCCCCGGGCCGCCTGCCTGGGGCCAGCCCCGCGGCGCTCTGCTTCCCCGCCGGGGAGCGCCCGGGGACTTTGGCATACTGCCCCCGGTCCCGCCGGCCGGGCGCGACCCCGGGGCCGCCCGCTCCCTTGGGAGCCGGCGGCCCCGGCCCCCGTGCGGCCGCCGTGCCGACCCCGGAGCCCATGCGCGCGCGAAGCCTCGGCCCCACGACCCCCCGCCCCCGCACCGTACGGGCGGGCCTGCGCCGCCCCCAGCCCCCTCCCACCGGGGGCTTCCTCGCCCGCCACCGGGCCTGGCGGCTGATGGCCTGGCTGGCGGGGATGGCGGTGCTGCTCTTCGTGATCGGGACCGGCGCGACCGCCATCGTCTACGCCTCGTTCCAGGCCGGGCTGCCCTCGGTGGCGGGCCTGCTCCAGATGGGCCCGCCCCGCGACAGCTACCTCTACTCCCAGGACGGCATCCTGCTCGCCGTGCTGCACGAGCCAGGGGTGCACCACATCCACGTCCCCCTCAGCCAGATCAGCCCCTACGTGATCGACGCCACCGTGGCGGTCGAGGACCGCCACTTCTACCAGGGGGGCAGCGCCACCATCGGCGGCACCGACCTCCCCCGGCTGATCGAGGCCGGCCTCCATGACCTGGTCCACCGCCACAGCCTGCAGGGGGCGAGCACCATCCCCGAGCAGCTGGCGAAGATCTCCTTCCTCTCCGACAATCAGTCGCTCGCCTACAAGGTGCGCGAGCTCTTGCTGGGCGCGGAGATCTCCCAGCGGTACACCCGCAACCAGGTGATCCAGATGTACCTCAATCGCATCGACTACGGAAATCAGGCGGTGGGAATCGGCACCGCCGCCGAGCTCTACTTCCACATCCCGTCAAGCCGGCTCGATCTGGCTCAGGCCAGCATGCTCGCGGGGGTGCCCGACGCCCCCACCCTCTTCGACCCCCTCAACTACGTTGGGGTCCGCGGACCCAACTATGCCAAAGAGCGCCAGCAGGTGGTGCTGGAGGCGATGGTGGCCAACCACTACATCTCCCAGGCCGCCGCCAACCGCGCCTATGCCCAGCGCCTCTCCTACTTTCCGTGGGAGGACAGCGAGCCGCAGCGCGCCTCCGACTTCGTCGCCTACGCGGTGAGTCAGCTGCAGCAGCAGTTCGGCGAGTCCTACCTCAATCCCGGGGGCTGGACCATCATCACCTCGCTGGACATGCACGACCAGCTGATGGCCCAGGGGGTGGTGCAGAACCCGGCCACCCGCGCCCAGCTGGCCACCGGCTACAACATCCGTGACGCCGCCTTGGTCTCGCTCGATCCCCGCGACGGTGAGGTGCTGGCGATGGTGGGCACCAGCAACAACAACGGTCCCTGGGGGCAGATCAACATGACCACCACGCCCCGGCGTCCGGGGTCCACGTTCAAGCTCTACACCTACACCGCGGCGATCGCGTCGGGCGAGTTCACCATGACCACCCCGGTGCTGGACGCCCCCATCGACATCAACGGCTACACCCCCCACAACTACGACTTCCTCTACCACGGGCTCTGCCCGGTGCAGAGCTGCGTTGGGAACTCCTTCAACATCCCGGCGGTCAAAGTTGAGATGGCGCTGGGCCTGCCGGTGGTGGCGAGCATGGCGGAGCGGATGGGGGCAACCTCGCTGCTGAGCCCCGGCAACACCTATGGACCGGCCCTCACCCTAGGAGGGCTCAGCCAGGGCCTCACCGAGCTCCAGCTCGCCACCGGCGGTTCGGTGCTCGCCAGTGGCGGGGTGCTGCATCAGCCCACCGCCATCCTGCGGGTGAGCAGCGGCGGCGCGACCCTCTATCAGTACGACCCGGCGCTGAACTCGGCCCAGGTGGTGGCCCCGGCGGTGGCGTACATCATGAACGAGATGCTCTCCAACAACAACAATCGGATCCAGGAGTTCGGCCTCTACAGCCACCTGACCCTGACCGGCCGCAAGGTCGCGGCCAAGACCGGGACCACCGACTTCCAGTACGCCAACGGTGCCTACAGTCCCAACATCGAGGACAACTGGACGGTGGGGTGGACGCCCCAGCTGCTGACCGCGATGTGGGTGGGCAACCCCAACGGAGCGCCACTCTCGGGGGTCGCCTCGGGGATCACCGGCGCCGCCCCGCTCTGGCAGGCCTACATGCAGGCGGCGCTGCAGGGACGGCCGCTGCTCTGGTATCACAAGCCCGCCGACGTGGTCCAGGTCGGCTACGGCTCGTCGGCAGAATACTACCTGCCCAGCACGGTCACCTCCGCGTACTCGGACTATCCCTGTCCCAGCGCGTACCAGAGCGACTGGAACGGGGTCTGCCCGGCCGCCCCCGGCTGAGGCGCGAGCGGGTCAGCTGGCGGCGGCGGCCCGCAGGCGTGGGGTGCGCGGGCGCACGGGTCGCGCCGGCCCCCACAGGCCCTCCAGATCGTAGTAGGCGCGCTCCCCCGGCAGGAACACGTGGGCGATCACGCTGTCGAAGTCGAGGCAGGCCCACGACCCCTCGTCGGTGCCGGTGGCGGACAGCGCCGCGTTGCCCCGATGCCGACCCTGCTCCACCATCGCCTCCGCGATCGCACGCACCTGGCGGTCGGTGTCGCCCTCGCAGATGACGAAGTAATCGGCCAAGGTGGTGCGCTGGCGCACGTCGATGCGCACCACGTCCCGGGCCTTGCGGTCGAGGGCGGCGTCGGCGATGAGGCGGCTCAGCTGGAGTGGGGTCACGGAGCGCGATTATCCCACCCGGCCGCCGCCCTCGCGATCGCGGCGGGCGGTGAGCCCCGCGCGCGTCCTCGGCGAGCGGGCGGGTCCCCGCTCCCGGTAGAGGCCGTGGGCGGCGATGTAGGCGGCGACCGCGGCGGGGAGCACGTCGTCGCAGCGATCCCCCCGGCCCAGCCGGGCGCGCACCCCGGTGGCGCTCACCGCCGGGGTGTCGATCACCACCCGGGTGAGCCCGGTCGGCTCGTCCCGGCCCCGGAGCCAGCCGGGGGCGAGCGGCGGAGCTCCGGGGCGCTCGTAGAGCAGCAGCGGCACCCGCTGCAGCAGCTCGTCGACGTGGTCCCAGGTGGGCAGGCCCCGGGCGGCGTCGGCGCCCAGCCCGAGCCAGAAGTGGACGCCAGGATGGCGCGCCTGGAGCTGCGCGACCGTGTCGCGGGTGAACGAGACCCCCCTGCGCTCGACCTCGCACGCGCTGACGCCGAGGCGGGGCCGATCCGCCACCGCCAGCTGCACCATCTCGAGCCGATCGCCGGCGGGGGCGGCGGGGGCGGGCCGGTGGGGCGGCATGTAGCTGGGAACCAGCCAGGTCGCCTCCGCCGCGACGGCGGCGGACAGCCCCTCGGCGGCGGCCAGGTGGCCGAGATGCACGGGGTCGAAGGTCCCGCCCAGGAGGACGACCGTCTCGGTCATCTCACCCGGCGGGAGCGGCCGGCCCGTCGGGGACGTAGGTGAAGGCGTGCTCGCCGATCAGGACCTGGTCGCCGGCGGCGGCGCCCAGCCGCCGCAACTCGGCCTCCAGGCCGGCACGGCGGAAGCGCTGCTGCAGTCTCAGCGTCCCTTCCGGGTCATCGAGGTCGGTCATCGCGGTCAGGCGCACCAGGGTCGGGTCGCGCACCACGAACCCCTGGGTGGTGCGGAGCACCTCCCCCACCGTGCCCCGGGCAGGCGGGCCCTGATACAGCCGGAAGGTCGGGTCCCGGCCGCGAGTTGACTCGCGGCGCAGCTCCCGCCGGCTGCGGGCGCTTGCGGCGGGCCCGAGCAGGGACGGTCCGGTCGTGGCGGCGGGCGCATCCACAGCGCCGGAGACGGCCGCCGCAGCCGCCGCCAGCAGGCGGTCCGCCCCCGCGCCGGTGAGAGCGGAGACCGCATGGGCGAGGTCGGGGTCCACCCGGGCGCGCTCCAGGCTGCGCTGCAGCGAGCGGAGCTGTCGCGGCTCGACCGCATCGACCTTGTTGAGCGCGAGCAGGCGGGGCTTGGCGGCCAGCTCGGGACTGTGCGCGGCCAGCTCGGCAGCCACCGCTCGGATGGACCTGAGCACCACCGGCGCCGGCTGGGTGGCGTCGACCAGATGGACCAGCACCCGGGTGCGCACCAAATGGCGCAGAAAGGCGATCCCCAACCCGGCCCCCAGGTGCGCCCCCTCGATCAGGCCGGGGACGTCGGCCACCACCACCGGACGCCCGTCGGGCGCCTCCGCGACGCCGAGGTTGGGGCTGAGCGTGGTGAAGGGATAGTCGGCGATCCTCGGGTGGGCGCCGGTCCAGGCCGCCAGCAGGGTCGACTTGCCGCTGTTGGGCAGCCCCACCAGCCCGATGTCAGCGATCACCCTCAGCTCCAGGCGCACCGATCGGGCTTCGCCCGGCTCGCCCAGCTCGCGCAGCCGCGGAGCCCGCTGCACGGCGCTGGCGAAGGCGGCATTGCCGCGCCCGCCCCGGCCGCCGCGGGCCACCACCACGGCGGCGCCCGGGTGGGCGAGGTCGCCGAGGCCGGCCCCTGTGACCCCATCGGTGACGACCGTGCCGACCGGCACCGCCAGGCGACGCTCGTCTCCGGCGGCGCCGTGCTTGTGCGCCCCGGCCCCGGGACGGCCATCGCCGGCGTGGACCTGGTGGGCGGTGAGGTAGGCCTGCAGCGAGGTGAGGTGCGGGTCGGCCACCACCAGCACGTCGCCGCCCCGGCCCCCGTCACCCCCGTCGGGTCCGCCCTGGGGAACGAACTTCTCGCGCCGGAAGCTGGCGGCGCCCGAGCCGCCCCGACCGGCCGCCACCGCGACGGTCACGTCGTCGACGAACATCGCCCGCTGTCAGCCGGGGGCGGCCAGGATCGCCGCGCCGGACTCAGGCCGCAGCTGGGACGATCCGGACCCGGGTGCGATCGGCGCCGTGGCGGTCGTACACGACCGCGCCGGCGGCGAGGGCGAACAGGGTGTGATCGCGACCCACCCCGACGTGCTCCCCGGCCAGGATCCGAGTTCCGCGCTGGCGCACCAGCACCGCGCCCGCTCCGATCACCTGGCCCCCGTGAACCTTGACCCCAAGCCGCTGCGATTGGCTGTCGCGGCCGTTGCGGCTGCTGCCGCCCCCTTTCTTATGCGCCATCGCTCGGCGCCTCCGGGGCGGGCCGCCGCCGAGCCGGGGGCGCGGCGGGAGCGGGGACGGCGGTGGGAGCAGGGGCGGCGGTGGGAGCAGGGCCGGCGGCAGCCAAGGACTCGGCCTCGACCGCGGCGGTCGGCCCGACCTCCCTCACCCCGGCGGGCACGGCGGAACGGCGCACCGGCTCGGCCGGCGGCACTCCGGGCCCGTCCACCGAGTCGATCCGCACCTCCGTGAGGGCGGCCCGGAATCCCATCCGACGACGGTAGCGCTTCTTGGGCTTGTACTTGAAGACGATGATCTTCTCGCCGCGCGGGTGCCCCAGCACCGTGGCTCCCACCCGGGCCCCGGCGACGACCGGGGTGCCGACCAGGGCCTCGCCGCCCTCGGGGACGAGCAGCCGCACGTCCTCGAACTGGATTGTGCTGCCCGGCTCGGCGAACATCCGGTCGACCATCAGCCGCTCCCCGGGCTGGACCCGGTACTGGCGACCGCCGGCCTGGATGATGGCGTACATCGCGTCCTTTCGCTCCCGCTGCGCCCGGGTTGGTGCCGGGCGGTGGCGCCGGACCGCGGGTCCGGACACGGGCACGCACGACCACCGCGCGGCCCACCGTGCCCTGGGAAGTGTAGCAGAGATCCAGAGCGGATCCGGGCGCGGCCACGATCCCGCGCCGGCTCAGGAGACCGCAACCGCAGCCAGCGCCGCGAAGTTCTGCAGGGTGGCGACCGCGGTGCCCGACCCGCTGATGAGGCTGGCGCTGCAGGCGTAGCTTCCGGACGGGTCGACCGCCGCCACCTGGACCTGGAACGTCAGGGAGAGCAGCCCCGGCCCCGCCCGGCCCGCCCCGGGGACGTCGTACCCGGTCCAGATCGGCAGCGTGGAACCGACGATCGGCGCGGTCGCTCCGCTGGTGCTGGCGGTGCCGCCGACGGTGCGGGTGCCAAGGTAGGTGAAGCCCTCGGGGAGGGTCAGGCTGAGGACCGTGTTGACGGCGGTCCCGCTGCCGCTGTTGGTGATGATTGCCTGGTAGGTGACGACCGTGCCGGCGGCGGCGAGGGCCGGGGTCGCCCTTAGGCCGAGGCTGAGGCTGGGCGCCGGCTGGACGGCCACCGTGACCGGCCGTCCGTCCTGCTCCGCGCTGGTGGCGGCGGTGAGCACCACCGGGGTCAGCTGGTACCGCCCGGGCGATCCCTGGGCCAAGACCTGGATGGTCACCGAGACGAAGGCGGGCGCGCCGGGACTCGACGGGGGGATCGTCCACGCCCCCCACACCGGGCTGGGCGCTCCGCTCGGGGGGTCAACGTCGGCGGTGCGCACCGACCCTCCGACCTCCGCGATCGAGAGGGTGGAGAGGTAGCGCAGGCTCGCCGGCAGCGCGATCCGCAGGGCCACCCCGCTGGCGGCCTGCTGGGTGTCGTTCGCCAGGGTCACCTGCAGCGAGCCGACCTGTCCTTGGGGGATCGGCGCTGTGGTCGGGTTGCCGCCGCCGTCCACCAAAGAACTCGTGACCGAGAGCGTGACCGCGCCGCTTCCCCCGCACCCCGCCAGCCCCAGCCCGGCGATCAGCACCGCCCCCGCTCCGCCGGCGAGGCGCCGCAGCCGCCTCCCCCCACCGCCCCCGCGGCGGGCCCGCGCAGCCCCGCTCGCCGTCACGCCCGCGCGAGCGGACTCAGCGAAGCCCGAGCCCGCTCCGACTCGCACTCGCGAGCGGCCGGCGGGTCGCGGCGGTCTTGCCCAGGACCAGGTGCCAGTCGGGAGCGGTCGGCAGCGGGTGAGGGTAGCCCACCTCAGTGAGGAGACGCACGGCGAGCTGGCAGTCCAGCCCGATCACGGTGTCCATCCGCCCGGCGACCGCGTCCACCAGGGCGCCGCCGAGCCCCTGGACGGCATAGCCTCCGGCCTTGTCGAGGGGCTCCCCGCCGGCGACGTAGTGATCGAGCTCGCCGTCCTCGAAGTCACGCATTCGCACGGCCGCCCGCGACACCCCCATCCGCTCGGCACCGGTGCGGGTGGCGAGCGTGCAGACCCCGGTGAGGACGGTGTGACGCTGCCCGCGCAGGAGCGTCAGCATCTCGCGCGCCCGCTCGGCTGTCAGGGGCTTGCCCAGCGGGCCGGTCGGGCCCACGACCATCGTATCGGCCGCCACGATGTAGACGTCCTCGCCGCGGAAACCTTCCGCCACCTGCTGCGCCTTCATCCGCGCCACCAGCTGGATCGCGAGTTCGGTGCAGAGCCCGGGCTGGAGCGTCTCGATGGCAGCCGGATCGACGACTCGGAAGCGCAGCCCGAGGCGCTGCAGCAGATGGTGCCGCCGCTCAGAACCGGATGCCAGGACCAGGTCAGCCACCGGGTGCCTCCTCCCACGGTGCGAACCCGGGGCGCGTCCCGCGTCCACGCCTCCTGCCTACTGCCCCGAAGTCTAGCATCAGGGCCACTCGCGGCCGGGAGCAGCGGGCCGCCAGCGGGCGACAAGACGGTGGGCGGCGGCCAAGCCCGCCCCCACCGCGGCCCACAGGGCGACGGCCGCAACCGGGTCGAAGCGGCTGATCGTGGGCGCCATCAGCACCGTGACGATGGCGCTGTGGGCGGCCCAGGACACCGCGCGGGGCCGATCCCCGTGGTCGCGCGCCCCGGCCAGCCCGGGCAGGATGACCGCGATCCCCGCCCCGGCTGCCAGCCGGAGCACGGTGGGACCGGTCCCCGCGTGCGCCAGCAGGGCCGGCCAGCCGGCCGATCCGGACCACACCCCACACCCGAGCAGCCCGATCGCCCAGCTGGCGCGCAGGCCCGGACGAGGGGGTCCGGCGATGCTGTCGGCGATCCACAGCGCCGCCACCGTCAGCGGCACGCCGAGCGACCCCACGGTCGCCGCGGCCACGCCCGGGATCGCCCCCAGGGGGGAGTCGGGCCAGGGCAGCGCCGCCACCGCGAGCCCCGCGAGCGCGATCTCCACCCCCACCATCCGGGCCCGAGCCACTCCCCCGCCCGCCTCGGGCCCGGGCCCGACCGCCCGATGGCCGCTGCCGGCGCGCACCGCTAAGGCAGCCGCCGAGCACGCGACCAAGGTGAGACCTGCGGGATAGACGACGAGCCCGGCGACCAGTCCCAGCAGGGGGAGGAGGGCGCTCACGAACGGGCTCCGGTCCGATCGAGCGGCCTCACCAGTGGACCCCATACACCAGCGGGATCACCAGCGGTCCGAGGGGCCCCGCCCCGAGAGCGGCCGCCGCGACCAGCCAGCGTGATACCCCCGCGAGGCGATGGGCGGAGCTCGACGCCTCCTCACCGCCCTCCGGGGGGGTCCTCAGTCCGCGCAGGGCCCCGCGGACGCCGGCGAGGAGCAGCCCGCCCATGGCGAGCGTCACCAGAGCTGTGGGAGTGAACGCGACCGTCGAGACCGCGGCCAGGATCAGCAGGCGGGCGGGGAAGGCGCCCAGCGGGGGGAGACCGCCGGCCGCGAGCCAGCCGGCGACCCGCACCGCCGCGGGCGCCCGGGCCGTCAGGGCGGCGGGGACCAGCAGGGTGACCACCAGCAGCAGCAGCGTGCCCAGCAGGCCGTCCAGCCGCCCGGTACTGAGCCCCGCCACCATGAGGCCGACATCGGCGGCCTGCACGGCGGCCGCCCGGACCGGGTCGGACCCGGCGGCGGCGATGGCGGCCCACACCACCGCGGTGGCGAGGCCCAGGCCGAGCAGGAGGACCTGCAGCGGCGCCGCCGCCTCGCCGGGCAGGCCGGCGAGCAGGATCGCCGACCCGAGGACACCGACCGGGATGCACCAGGTGAGCGCCAGGTCGGCATCCGCTCCCGGGAGCCCCGAGGCGAGCACGCCCCAGGGCGTGAAGGGGACCAGTCCGACCGCCGCGGCCAGAGCGAGGGCGAGGCAGATTCCCACCACCGGCGGGGCGGTGCGGCCCAGGCCCACCGTGGACGCGAGCGCGACCCCCGCCAGCAGGCCGACCCCCGTGATCGCCCCCGACCGCACCGCGCCCGCCCGGAGCGTTCCGGGGCCCGCCACCCTGCCCCATCGGACCGCCACCGCTAGGGGGAGCAGGGTGAGCAGGAGGGCAAGCGGGACCAGGCCGCGGGCGCTCAGCGCCAGCACGGCGATGGGAGCGACCAGGACGGCCACGATCGGGGCGGAGCGCGGGCCCTGCGCGTCCCGTCGGCTGAGGTGCCGGAGGGCGCCGGCGACCGCGGTCAGGGCGAGCAGGCCGGCTCCCACCCGGGAGAGCGCGAGGGTCCCCAGGCCGGTCGACAGGCGGGCCGGGGACAGGCCCGCGTGGCCCCAGGGTCCGAACATCAGGACGATGGGCCATCCGCCCGCCGCCGCCAGGGCGATCGCCGCTGCCCGTGGGGAGCGCAGCCGGGGACGCCCCCACAGCACCGCCAGCACCGCGGCCCCGCCACATCCCGCCAGCAGCCGCGCGGTCATCGGACACGCCCCCAGCCAGGGATCGCGACCAGAATGCAGCCCGCCGCCGCGACGGCCACGGCCAGGGCCGCCACCGCCAACTTCTCGGTCCCGCCGCCGAGGAGGAGGAAGGCCGAGGTCGCGACCGCGGCCGCGAGCAGGCCGACCGCGGTCTCGACGGCGGTCCGCGCCAGCCCCGCCCGCATGAGGGCGACCTCCCAGAGGAAGGCGCAGCTGAACACCGGCGCGGGGGTGGCGACCAACCCGGCGGCGAGGTGCCCGGCCAGCCAGCGGGCCGCCAGCAACGCGATGACCCCGCCCGCCACCCGGAGCGCGCGCGCGCCGAAGAGCTCGGCCAACGCGGGCACCAGCAGCGCCCCGGTCCCGCCCGGCCCCGGTCTGCCGCCGACCGCGATCGCGACAGCGGCAAGACCGCTGGGCACGCTCACCACGAGGAAGGCGCCCGGGCCTCCCGCCAGGCTGGCGATCCCGCCGCCACCGAGGCCCAGGGCGGCGGCCGCCACCGCGGCCCCGCGCCGACCGTCCGCGAGCAACGCCACCAGCCCGGCGCAGGTGGCAGCCAGAGCGAGCCAGCCCGGTGTGGTCATCCCCTCACCGCACCACGAGGAGCCAAGCGAGCCAGGCGACGGTGGTGAGCCAGAGCCAGCGCGGCTGCTCGCGGATGGCGCGGGCGGCGAGACCGGCACCCTGTGCCGAGGTGGTGAGGCCGACTCGGAGAAGCCGCCCGAGCTGGCTCCGCAGCCGGGCGGCGGCGACCTCGGTCACGGTCGGACCATCCGGTCGACCCGACGGAGAAGGGCGACCACGGGCCGTCCCGGGAGCGGCGCGCGCTCCGCCCAGGACCCCGACCGACCACCACAGGGCGCCCCCGAGCGCCAGGAGCACCGCCAGATCGCCGCCCGGCCAGCTCACGCCCGCGATCCCGTCGCTGATCCAGTTGTGGGACGCGGCCAGGCGCGACCCCGCGGCCCCGGCGCCGACGAGGGATGGAGCGACGATGCGCAGGACGACCCCGGGGACGCAGGCGGCTGCGACCAGCAGCCCCGCTGCTGCGGCCGCCCCCAGGTACGCCGGGCGCGGCCCGCGCTCCCGCGACGGCGCCGACGTGACGGCGCGCCGGATCGCCCCGGCCGTCGCCGCGGTGGCGGGCAGGCCTCCCACCCATGTCAGCGCCACCGCCAGCCCGAGAGGACGGGCGCCGGTGCTGGCGAGTGCCACCAGGAGCACGCCCACGCCGAGGCCGAGGCTCGGAGGCAGCGCCGACGCGGCGGCCAGCCGGATCACAGCCGTCAGTCCCCCGCCGGGTGCCGCCCGAGCCCAGCCGGGCAGCGCCGGCAGGACGATCACCGTGAACGCGACGACCAGCGCCGCCGTCGTCCCCAGCACCAGGCCATCCGGTCCCCCCTCGGCGAAGCCGGCCAGCGCCAGCCCGGCCTGGGCCAGACAGCTGCCCCGCACGCCCCGCGCCACCGTGCCGCGCGGCCAGATCGCGGTCGCGCTGCCCGCCGCCGCGACCAGGATGGCGAGCGCGGCAAGGCCGCCGGTGATGGGGCGAGGCGGCCACGACCCGGCGCTGAGCTGGGTCACCCGGATGATCACCGCCAGTCCCACCGGCACCGTCGTCACCCCGAACCACCAGCCCCGGCCGGCACCGGGCAGCGCTCCCCGCGACCCCCCGAGGCCGGTGACTGGGATCATCCACGCGCCCGCGAGGCGGACCACACCGGGGGCGAGCAGCAGGGCCAGCAGCCCCGGGGCGATGGTCCCGGTCGGAATCACGGCGTAGTCGGTGGTGCCGACGGCGCGCCAGACGGCGAGCACGGCCGCGAGGAAGCCGAGGTCAGCCGCGAAGGTCAGCACCGCTCCCATCCAGACCCGAGCCGGGATGTCCGGCGCCTCAGCCCGCCAGGCGAGCCCGAACGAGGCCACGTTCGCCAGCACCAGGCCGACCCACAGGGTGACGAGGTCGCCGGCACTGACCGCGACCGCCCCCGCGGCCACCGCCGCCAGCGTGACCGGGCCCACCCAGGCGGCGCGGTCACAGCGCCCCAGCCCGGCCAGGCCCGCGCACACCGTGAGGATCAGCAGCAAGGTGGCCGCGGTGGGGTCGGCCCGGATCGTCAGGGGGAGGTGCGGGGCCAGGCTCCACAGCGGGACGACCACGCTGCCGCCCCCGGCGACGGCGGTCAGCTGCCAGCTGGCCGCGGCGAACGCGGCGGCCAGCCCCGCCGCGGCGAAGGCCAGCCGGGGCGCCCCGCGCGGCCGGCGCTCGGAGCGACCCGCGCCGGGGACCCGGTGAGTGCCGGTCCACACCGAGAGGACCAAGGTGGCGACCAGCAGCACCCCGACCGGGGCGACGGCGACGGCGGTGAGCGGCACGCGAACGACCTAGGGAGGGCGCGAGCGGCCGGCGCCCCCCATCCTCAGCGGTCCCGACCGGGGTCCCCCTGGCCGGGTGGGACACCGTCCCGACCGGAGGACAGGGTGTCGCGCAGCACGGCGATGCGCCGCTCCGCCTCCTCCAGCTTCGCCTGCTCGCGCTGCACCACCACCGCGGGGGCACGCGCGGCGAAGGGGCCGGCGAGGTTGGCGGCCAGGTTCGCGTGATGGACCTCGACCCGTGCCAGCTCGCGCGCGATGGAGGCGAGGTCAGGGCCCGCCCCCACCTCGCCGACCGGGCGCCACTCCAGCTCGGTCGGACCGACCACGAGGACCTGTCCGGCCGAGGATCCGGGCCGGTCCGGGGGCGGCTCCGCCGCGTCATCGAACACCACGCCGGCCATGCGCGCGACATACGTCCGGCCGGGATCTGTCCACAGGCAGTCCGGGCCGCGCCGCACCCGCACCACGGCGACCGGCCCCCGTCGCGTCCGGCTGGTCCGCCCGCCCAGGCTCTCCTGGAGCGCTGACCGCAGCGCCCGGGTGACGTCCAGGCAGGCGACCATGGCCTCGACCGCCTCCGGATCGCGCCACGAGTCCGGCGGCTCGGGCCAGGCCCCGAGATCAAGGCTGGCGGGCTGGCCGGCGAACCGGCTGGCGCAGGCATCGGTCACGAAGGGCATGATCGGATGGAGCGCGGCGAGGGTGGCCAGCAGGACCCGACCCGCGACCGCCCCCGCTGTCCCCGCGGGCTCCAGGCGATCCTTGGCCAGCTCCCAGTACCAGTCGGCGAGCTCATGCCAGCTGAACTCGTACAGGGTGTCGATGGCATCGGTGAGGTCGAAGCGCTGGAATGAGGCCGTCACCCGCTCAACCACCTCGGCCGTGCGCGCGAGGATCCAGCGGTCGGCCAGCTCCAGCTCGGACCGGGGCGGGTCGGGCGGCAGCAGGATCCGATCGTCGGAGTCGCGCGGCAGGCGGTCCCAGAGCAGCCGGGTCATGTTCCACAGCTTGTTGGCGAACCGTGCCAGGCTCTCGATCCGGCGCTCGTCGAAGCGCGTGTCCTGGATCCCCATCGCGATCTGCGCGGCCCACGCCCGGACCGCATCGGCACCGTGGCGCTCGACCATCGCCAGGGGGTCCACCCCATTGCCCTTCGACTTGCTCATCACCTGGCCGTCGGGGGCGAGCACGGTGGCGTGGATCAGGACATCATGGAAGGGCACCTCGCCGGTGAAGCGCAGCGACGTCATGACCATTCGCGCCACCCAGAGGCGAAGAATCCCGCGGGCGGTGCTGAGCACATGGGTGGGGTAGAAGCGGCTCAGCTCCGGGGTCGGCTCCGGCCACCCGAGGATGGCGAAGGGCCACAGCGCCGACGAGAACCAGGTGTCGAGGACGTCGGGGTCGTGGCGGAGCTCGGCGGAGTCGCACCGCGGGCACTGGACCGGCTCGTCGACCCACGCGAAGACATGACCGCGGGCGCAGGTCGAGACCGGGATGCGGTGGCCCAGCCAGAGCTGGCGGCTGACGCACCAATCGCGCAGGCCCTCGAGCCAGCCGAGGTACTCGGCGGCGAAGCGCGGGGGGTGGAAGCGCACCCGACCGCTGCGCACGGCCTCGGCCGCCGGCTCCGCCAGCTCGGCCATGCGACACCACCACTGCGGGGTGACCAAGGGCTCGATCACGGTCCCGCAGCGGTCGCAATGACCCACCATGTGGACCAAGGGCTCCTCCCGCACCATCGCCCCGGCCGCCCGCAGCAGGCTGGCCGCGCGCGGGCGCGCCTCCGCCACCGTGAGCGTGTCCAGGGCCGCCAGCCCGGGGGTGCGCAGGCGCCCATCCAGTCCGATCGCGGTGAGGACCTCGAGCCCGTGCCGCTGGCCGATCTCATAGTCGTCGGGGGCGTGCCCCGGGGTGATCTTGAGAGCGCCGGTGCCAACCTCGATACGCACCAGCGGATCGGCGATCACCGGAATCTCCCGGCCGGTGAGGGGCTCGAGAAGGGTGGTGCCGACCAGGTCCCGGTAGCGGGGATCGTCGGGATTGACCGCCACGGCGACGTCCGCCGGGATCGTCTCCGGGCGGGCGGTCGCGATCGTGATGCCGTCGCGGTCCCCGCCCGCCGACGGCCCGGCCGCCCGGTAGCGGACGTAGAAGAAGGTGTCGTGATGCTCTTGGAAGTCGATCTCCTCGTCCGAGATCGCGCTGCCACAGCGCGGACACCAGTTGACGATCCGCGGTCCCCGGTAGATCAGGCCCTGGTCGAACAGATCGCGAAAGACCAGGCGGATGACCTGCACGTAGGCATCGTCCAGGGTGAAGCGGGCGCGCGACCAGTCGCAGGTGGTCCCCAGCCGGCGCAGCTGCTCCAGGATCTCGCCGCCCACCTCGGCATACCAGCTCTCCACCCGGGCGTCGAAGGCGGCCCGGCCGATGGTCTCCTTCGAGGTGCCCTCGGCGGCCAGCTGGCGCTCGATGACATTCTGGGTCGCGATCGCGGCGTGGTCGGTGCCGGGCACCCAGCACACCTCCGCGCCGCGCATCCGATGGAAGCGCGCCAGCGCATCCTGAAGCGCGCCATTGGTGGCGTGCCCGAGATGCAGCCGCCCGGTGACGTTGGGAGGCGGCAGGGCCATGCTGAACGCCGGGCGCTGGCTGTCGGGGTTGGCGCGCCCGATGTCGAGCCGCTCCCACTCCTCGCGCCAGTGGCGCTCCTCGGTGGCGGCGGTGAACTGCTTCTCCATCCTCGGTCCGCGGCGGCCCGCGCTCTCCCCGGGCGGGGGAGCCGAGGCGCGTCGCTCCTGCCTCAGGCCATCTCGGGGGAGCGGGCGGGTGCCGCCCCCGCCGGGACGGCCAGCCGCTCCCGCACGCGCCGAGCCGCCGCCACCAGGTTCCGCAGGGCCGGCTCGACCTCCGTCCAGCTCCGGGTCTTGAGACCACAGTCGGGATTGACCCAGAGCTGACTCGCGGGCAACACGGCCAGTGCCCGCTCCAGCCGGTCCGCCATCTCGTCCACCGTGGGCACCAGCGGCGAGTGGATGTCCCACACGCCGGGCCCGACCTGGCCCGGGTAGCCGTGGCGGGCGAAGCCCTCCAGCAGTTCCATCTGGGAGCGGGCGGCCTCGATCGAGAGGACGTCGGCGTCGAGGTCGGCGATCGCCGCAAGGATGTCGCCGAACTCGGCGTAGCACATGTGGGTGTGCACCTGGGTGCTGGCCGCCACCCCCCCGGTGGTGAGGCGGAAAGCCTCCACCGAGGCCTGCAGATAGGCTGCCTGGTCGACCCGGCGGAGTGGCAGCCCCTCCCGGAGTGCCGGCTCGTCCACCTGGACGATCCGGATCCCGGCGGCCTCCAGGTCCTGCACCTCATCACGGAGCGCGAGCGCGATCTGGCGAGCCACCCGCTCGCGGGGCACGTCGTCGCGGACGAAGGACCACTGCAGGATCGTGGTCGGCCCCGTGAGCATTCCCTTGAGCGGCCGCTCGGTGCGCGAGGCGGCGAAGGTCGCCCAGCGAACCGTCATCGGTCCGGGTCGACTGACGTCGCCGAAGATGATCGGCGGACGGGTGCACCGCGATCCATAGGACTGCACCCAGCCGCGGTGGGTGAGCGCGAACCCGAGCAGCCGCTCGGCGAAGTACTCCACCATGTCGGATCGCTCCGGCTCGCCGTGGACCAGCACGTCCAGGCCCGCCTCCTCCTGGATCCGGACCGCATCGGCAATCGCCGCCTCCAGGATCGCCTCGTAGCCGGCGGTGTCGAGGGTTCCCGCGCGTCGCTGGGCACGGGCGGCGCGCAGCTGGGAGGTCTGGGGAAAGGAGCCGATCGTGGTGGTCGGCAGCAGCGGCAGCGCCAGCGTCTGCGCCTGGACCCGGCGACGCTCGGCGAGTTCGACGACGCGCCCCGACACCAGCGGGAGCGACCGCTCCAGCCGCTCCCCCACCGCGCTGTCGTGCACCCGAGGAGACCGGCTCCGGTCGGCGGCCGCCGCTCGCGCCCGTGCCAGCTCCGGGGAGGCCGCGCCGCTCCCGTCCGCCTCCCCCGCCCCGGCGGCACGAACCAGCTGGGCGACCTCCTCCAGCTTCTCGGTGGCGAAGGCGAGCCAGCCCCGCAGCTCGGGATCGAGCCCGCGCTCGGCGGCCAGGCTCACCGGCACGTGCAGCAGCGAGCAGGATGGCGCCACCTGGACCCGGTCGCCGCCCAGGCGCGCGGTCGCCGAGCGCACCAGCCGGAGCGCGGGGTCAGGGTCGGTGCGCCAGACGTTGCGCCCATCGACGACACCGAGCTGGAGCACCATCCCCTCGGCCAGGGCATCGAGCACCCGGGGCAGCGCCGTCGGCGCGCGCACGCAGTCGACGTGGATCCCGTCGACCGGCAGCCCGCAGGCGACCTCCAAGTTGGGCCCCAGGGCCCCGAAGTAGCTGGCCATCAGGAAGCGCAGCCCGGGGGCGGCGTGGGCCAGCTCTGCATACGAGCGTTCGAGTGCCTCCAGGGCGGCCACCGGGAGATCGCCGACCAGGCACGGTTCGTCGATCTGGACCCACTCGGCCCCCGCCTCGCGGAGCGCCCGCAGGACCGCGGCGTAGACGGGTAGCAGGCCGGTGAGCCGCTCCAGCCGCCCGGCCCGGTCGCCGCCCCCCTCGCGACGCTGCTTGGCGAGAAGCAGGAAGCTGACCGGCCCGAGCAGCACCGGACGGGTGGGGATCCCGAGCGCGAGGGCCTCCGAGAATTCGGCCACCGGCTTGCGGCTGGCGAGTCGGAACTCCTGGTCGGGTGCCAGCTCAGGGACGAGGTAGTGGTAGTTGGTGTCGAACCACTTGGTCATCTCCAGCGGCGCCGCCGCCGGACGGTGCGGTCCCGGTTCGCGTCCTCGGGCCATCGCGAACAGGAGGTCCAGGTCGACCGGGCCCCCGCCCCATTCGAATCGATCGGGGATGCACCCCACCATCAGGGCGGTGTCGAGCACGTGGTCGTAGAGGGAGAAGTCGTTGCTCGGGACGTTGTCAATACCCGCTCCACGCTGGAGCAGCCAGTGCCGGCGGCGCAGCTCGCTCGCCACCGCCAGCAGCTCGTCCTCGCCGAGGGCCCCCGCCCAATGGCGTTCCAGCGCCCATTTCAGCTCGCGAGCGGCCCCGATCCGCGGGAAGCCGAGATTCGACGCAGTAGTCATGATCCTCCTCGCTCGGCGCCGTCCCCGGGTGGCCGCCGGTGACGGGCCCCCACGGGCCGAGGCTTCAGTCTACGGGAGCGCCCGGGGATCCGACCCCGGCGGCTCGCGAGCGGGCCGGGCCTCCGGGGGCCGCGGGGGACCCAGGGGCGGGCGGCCGGGATCGGGCGGGCGCTGCTCAGGCCGACGCCTGGAGCTCCTCATCGGTGTGGAGCTCGGGCTCGGTCGAGTCAAGGATGGCGCGCTCGGTGATGACGCAGCGCTTGATCTCAGGTCGCGAGGGAACTTCGAACATGCTGTTGAGCAGAACCTTCTCGATGATGCTCTTGAGCGCACGAGCCCCGGTGCCGCGCTGCAGGGCCTGACTCGCGATGGCGCGCAGGGCGCCCTCCTCAAAGGTCAGCTCCACGTCGTCCAGCGCGAAGAACTTCTGGTACTGCTTGACGAAGGCATTGCGCGGCTCGGTGAGGATCCGCACGATATCAGCCTCATCCAGGTAGTCCAGCGCCACCGTGATGGGGAGGCGACCCACGAATTCGGGGATCAGCCCGTAGCGAAGCAGGTCCTGCGCCTGCATCTCCCGCAGCAACTGGCTGGAGCTGCGGTCGCGGCGCGTGTGATGGTCGGCGCCGAAGCCGATGCTGCGCTGCCCGATCCGCTGCTCGATGATCCGCTCCAAGCCGTCGAAGGCCCCCCCGCAGATGAACAGGATGTTGGTCGTGTTGATCTGGATGAAGTCCTGGTGGGGGTGCTTGCGGCCTCCCTGGGGGGGAACATTGGCGACCGTGCCCTCCAGGATCTTGAGGAGCGCCTGCTGGACCCCCTCGCCAGAGACATCGCGGGTGATCGAGGGGTTGTCGGACTTGCGCGCGATCTTGTCGATCTCGTCGATGTAGATGATCCCGCGCTCCGCCCGCGCGATGTCGAAGTCGGCCGCCTGGATCAGGCGCAGCAGGATGTTCTCGACGTCCTCGCCGACGTAGCCGGCCTCGGTCAAGGAGGTGGCATCGGCGATCGAGAAGGGGACATCGATGGTGCGGGCCAACGTCTGCGCCAGCAGGGTCTTGCCGCACCCGGTTGGGCCCACCAAGAGGACGTTCGACTTCTGCAGCTCGACATCCCCAGCGACCTTGGCGTGTGCGATCCGCTTGTAGTGGTTGTAGACCGCCACCGCCAGCGCCTTCTTGGCATTGTCCTGCCCGACCACGTACTGGCTGAGCCCAGTCCAGATCACCTGAGGGCTGGGAACGGTGCCGGGGCGGGTGCGCTTGCTCGTGGTCGAGCGGGTGTCCTCTTCGAGGACCTCCTGGCACAACTCGATGCACTGGTCGCAGATGTACACCCCCGGGCCCGCGACCAGCTTGCGCACCTGCTCTTGGCCCTTGCCGCAGAACGAGCACCGCGGCTGGCGGCGGCGATCGTCGCTCATGCCGCCGGGTCCGGCAGGTCGCGGGCGAGCTGGGCGGCCGCGCGGGTGACGCAGTCAGGGCAGATGAAGGCCTGGGTGGGAGCTCGCCCGGCCACCAGCGCGACGGCGGCAGCGGAGGCCCCACAGAAGGTGCACTGGGGCGCATCGGTCCGGCCGATGGCACGAACCAGGCCGAAAAAGCGCGACTCGCGGCGCCAGCGAACGCTCACCGCCTCAGCGTAGCGCGCGGCGACCGCCAGCGGGTGGACTGTCGATCCTCGGACGCGACCCAAGCCCACCATCGCTTGCCCCCCGATCTCCCCGACTATCCGGCCCGGCCGCCTGCCGCCCCGCCGCCGGCAGCGGGGGCGGGCTCGGCAGCCCCGGCCTGCGGGGGCGGGTCCGGCCGAGGGCCGACGGCACCGGCCCCACCGCCGCCGTCGGGACCGAGCCGGTGGTTCTGGATGATGTGGTCGATGATGCCGTAGGTGCGCGCCTCCTCCGGGGACATGTAGAAGTCACGGTCGCTGTCGTTGGTGATCTGCTCGACCGGTTTGCCCGTGTGCTTGGCCAAGATCTCGTCCAGAGTCTTGCGCAGCCGCAGGATCTCGCGGGCGTGGATCTGGATGTCGCTGGCCTGGCCCTGGAATCCACCCGACGGCTGGTGCATCAGGATGCGAGTGTTGGGCAGCGAGAAGCGCAGCCCGGAATCCCCCCCGGCGAGCAGCAGACAGGCCATCGAGGCCGCCAGGCCCATGCAGGTCGTGCTCACCCGCGGCTTGACGTACTGCATCGTGTCGTAGATGGCGAACCCGGAGGACACGCTCCCCCCCGGGCTGTTGATGTAGAGGGAGATGTCTCGCTCCTCGTCCTCGCTCTCGAGGTAAAGCAGCTGGGCCATCACCAAGTTGGCCACCTGGTCATCGATCGGCGTGCCGATGAAGATGATGCGGTCCTTGAGCAGGCGGGAGTAGATGTCGAAAGCCCGCTCGCCACGGTTGGTGGTTTCGATGACCATCGGGATGAGGGCCATGGAGGCTCCTGATGCAGGGTCGCCCGCGTCGCGGCGGGTCGACCTCGGGATGTGCCAGTTCGACGGGCCCGGGCTCTCCCGGCGGCTCGCCGTGGCCGGATTATAGGTCGGTCCGAGGCGCCCCCCCTGCCTCGGCGATCGCCACCAGCCGGTTGGTCGCCCCCCGCCAGAGGAGCTCGCGACGCAAAGCCCCCCGGGCCTGGTCGCGGCGGCCCTTGTCGCCGCGGCGGAAGAGCTGGTCCAGAGCTCGCTCGACGTCGGCGTCGGCGACCTCGAGCGCCTCCGCCTGGGCGATCGCCTCCAGAGTGAGCTCGAGCTTGACCCGCTCAGTGGCGGGCTGGCGGCGCTGGCCCCGGACCTGCTCCAGCGTCTGCCCGGTCGCCTGGAGGTAGGCCTCCAGGCCGATCCCCGCCCCGGCGAGGCGGAGTCCCAGGTCGCGCAGCTGCCGGTCGACCTCGTGCTGCACCATCGCCTCCGGCACCTCCACCGATGCCAGCCGGAGCACCTCCTCCAGCACCTGGTTCTCGCGGCGCGAGCGAGCCAGCTCAGTCGCCGCCGCCTCGAGGCGCTCGCGGAGAGCGCCGCGCAGCCCATCGAGGGTCTCGCCCAGGCCGGCGATGGATGCCAGATTGTCGTCGATCGGGGGAAGCTCTTTGGCCTGTACCTGGCGCACCGTGCCGAGTACCGTCACGCGCGCCCCCCGCAGCTCCTCCTCCGGGTAGTCCTCCGGCAGCGTGAGATCCACCTGGATCTCCTCCCCCACCCTGCGGCCGACCAGCGCGTCGGTGAGGCCGGGGAGGGGGACGCCCGGATCGAGATCGATTGTCTGGGCCCGCGCCCCACCTCCGACCAGCTGGCCGTCACGCCGCATCGCGAGCTCGGCGGTCACGCGGTCGCCCGACTGGACGGGCCGATCTCCGGCGTCGAAGAGGACCGCGTGCTCGCGCTGGACCAGCCCCAAGCTGGCCTCGACGTCGCGGTCGGTGACCGGATCGGGCTGGAGCGGGACCCTGAGACTGCGGTAATCGCCGAGCTCAACCGCCGGGCGGACGATCACGGTCGCGGTGAACCGGAACGGCTCGCCCAGCTCCAAGGAGACGTCCTCCACCTCGGGCTGCGTCACCGGCTCCAGTCCGACGTCCGCAAGGGCCCGCACCCAGACCTCGGGGAGGAGGAGGTCGAGGGCCTCCTGGCGGATAGCCGGCCAGCCCACCGTGCGCTCGAGCACGGCCCGAGGAGCGCGGCCGGGCCGGAACCCCGGGATCCGAACCTGTCCCTGCAGGCGCTGAAGCGCACGCTCGACGGCGCGCTCGACCTCCGCGGGAGGGGCCGTGACGGTCAGCGCGGCCTCCGACCCGGGACGCCTCTCAACTTCGACCTCAAGCGGAGCCGTCGCCGTGCTCATCGCCCCCGACCCATCTGGATTCACCTCGTGGCTCCGGTCTGGCCGGATCGCGACTCAGGTCTGCCCGCCCCGGTGCTGGCCCGGCCCATCGTGCGCGGACCGAGGCTCGAACTCGGACGGGTCGCCCCACGGGGTCCTAGGCCCCGCGCGTCTACCGATTCCGCCATCCGCGCCCGCATCCAGCATGGGTGCGGCTCGGGCCGACCGGTGCCGCCGGAGTATAGCAACGGCCGCCAGGCTGACAACGCGCCCGTTGGATCGCCGGCGGGCCGCCCGCCGGCCCGTATGATCTGGGGCATGGGACGAGGCCCGGACGGTACGGCGGCGGCGGAGCCGGTGGCGCCGCGCCGGGGACGGCCGCGACGCGTGACGGCGGCGGCGGGAGCGCCCGGGAGCGTGGTCGAGGAGATCGTCGCGCGAGTCGAGGCGCTGGTGGCGGACAACGAGCGGCTGCGCTCGGAGAATGCGGACCTGCACGCCACCCTGACCCAGCTCACCGAGGCGCTCAGCGGAATCGCGCCGCGGCGCAGGGGACGCCCCCGCCGCGCTCCCGCCTGAGCCAGGCACCGAGCCCGCGGGACGGCCCCCGAGCTCGACAGCGCCCCGGGCACAGCCTAGGATGGCAGTAGACCGTGAGCAGCACAGGCGGCAGCCCCGGGGCCCAGCTCGGGCCGCCATCACTCGCCAGGAGGTCATGTCCGTGGACCATCCGAGTGCGTCGCTCCAGGAGGTCGACAACCCGCGGGAGGTGGTGGCCAAGATCGAGCAGAAGGCGTTGCGACTGTCCGCTCTCCTGCGCGACCTCGACAATCACCCAATCCCGCTCGATTCGCGGCTGCGGGAAGAGCTGGAGGCGGTGCTCGACCAGCTCGGCTGTCGGATCGCCGCGACGCGGGCCCTGCAGCAGCAAGGGGCCGGGGCCGCGCTGGTCTGACCGGGGACGTCGCGCCGCGGCGGACCGTGGGCCCGACGCGTCCGGTAGACTCAGCTGAGCCGCGCGCCCATAGCTCAGCCCGGATAGAGCACCAGACTACGGATCTGGGTGCGGGGGTTCAAATCCCTCTGGGCGCGCCATCGTTGTGATTGCCGCGGCGACACTGACTGGGCCGTCAGGCGGGTGGCGAGGGCTCAGCAGCGCGGCGCGCACCCCCCCTGCCCGGTCGGACCCTGGGGACCGGCGGCGGCGACGTGCCGACGCCGACGATCGGTCCGCTCGCGGGGGTGACCAGGGTCACCCCCGCCCCTCCACCGCCACCTCCAACGACAAGATGTCCGCCAGCCGCTCGCCGGCCGACAGGCGTCCGCGGACCAGGTCCTCGTGTCGGGCGAGCGTGGCGGCGTCGCGCGCCACCTCCGGCCATAGGGACGGGGGGATCACCACGGCACCACTGCGGTCGGCTACGATCTGGCTGCCGGGATCCACCCGCGCGCCCCCCACCGTGACCGGGTGGCTGACGGACCCCACGGCGCGCTTGGCGGCCTGAGCGGGGGCGGCCCCGCGGCAGAGCACGGGAAACCCCAGCCGATCCAGATCGTCCAGGTCGCGGACTGTCCCGTCGACCACCAGTCCGGCGAGCCCGTGCCGGATCGCGTCAGTGGCCATGAGCTCGCCGAACAGGCCGGTGTCCCAGGGGGCGTCCGCCTGACACACAAGGACGCTGCCGGGGGCCGCTCGATAGAGGGCGATGTGAAGCGCCCGGTTGTCGTTCGACGGGCAGGCGCAGGTGACCGCGGGGCCGCAGAGGAAGCCGCGGCCCAGGAAGAGGCCCAGCCCCCGGATCAGCTGGACGCGGGCGCCGCCGGCCTGGGCCACCAGCGGGGAGGAGAGCAGCGGCCTTTCCGGCTCGGAGTCAGGCGGGCTCGAGATCACGTGCTGGTCTCCCCGTGGCGCCCCGAGCGGGCCCGACTGGGACGATGATGCCGGTCCCACCCGGCCGCCGCAACCGGGCGCCGCTCCGCGGCCTCGGCCGGGCGCATCCCACGCCGCCCCCGCTGCGCGGCTCCCCGGGCCAGGCGATCAGGCGGGCAGCCTCTCGTCGACTGGCTGATATCGGGCCACCGAGAAGGCGAACAGCACCGGGATGTCGACCGCGAAGACGACCAGCATCAGGGTCAGCAGCAGCAGCGCAAAGCCGCGCGTCTGGTCCAGGATGAAGACCAACTCCAGCATCCCCGCGATCAGAGCGTAGGCGAGCAAGGCCCAGCCAGCCACCCGTCGGAACAGGCGCCAGGCAAAGGGGCGGATCCGGGAGAGCATCACTAGATTGGCCAGCAGCAGCGCAACCGCACCCGCCAAGAGCCCCGCCGAGGGCGCCACGGACGGCCGCGCGGGCAGGTGCGCTGCGAAGTAGATCCCGCCCACCACCACCAGGGCGATCGATGCCAGGGCGACATGGTCGACCGGAGGCAGCCGGCGAGCGCTCGGCGCCTCCACCAGCGACCGCGCCCCGTCGCTCACAGCACCGCGATCCTGGTCATGATCACGAGCGTCGCCAGCTGCATCGCCCCGGTGATCCCGGCGGTGTACACGAACCGGTGCATCAGGCGGGCGATCAGTTCTCCATCCGGGCGCGGCTTGCGCATCTCGAACAGGACCGCGAGGTTGGCCGGCTCCAGGATCCCGATCGCCACCACCGCGAGCACCCCCACCACTATCAGGGACGCGACCACCCAGGGGTGGGCCGGCGACGCCGCCGCCAGCGTGCCGACATGTCGGGCCAGCTGCCACCCCGAGGCCAAGGTCATGATCACCAGGGTCGGCATCAGCAGGACCATCTTGGGCATGAATCGGGCGGAGAACTCAGCCCGGGCCGCGGTCGGCAGCCGGCCCAGGATCGGCCCAATTACGAATCCGACGAACAGGTCGACGCCGGTCCACAACCCTCCCCCCACCACGTGGAAGAAATCCAGTGCCCACAGCCAGTTGCCCACCAGGGTGACGACCAGCAGGACCAGGACGACCGCCACCACCGGTAGCCCCCGCAGTGGGACGACCTGGATCGAGGACGCACCCGTGCGGGTAGCGGGGGGAAGCCGGGCGGTGAGCCCCGGACCGAGTTCCGCGCTCACGGGCCTCTCCATGTCGCCACGCAGTCTACCCGGCTGGGATCGGATGGGGCGGTCCTCCGTAACCGCCCGCCCGGCCGAGGCGTTCAGGGAGCCGATGCTGACCGCCCGTCGCCCCGGTCTCGCCCCTCTGGTCCTGCTGCTGGTCGCGAGCCTCTCCGCCGCCCTGCTGGGCGTCCCCGCGTCGGCCGGAACCCGCCCGCCGGGGCGGGTGCTGGTCCAGTCGGTGAGCTTCACCTCCAGCTCCGACGGCTGGCTGCTGGGAGTGCGCCGCTGCGGGCCGGGCTGGTGCACCGTGGTGCGCCGGACCCGCGACCGCGGTCACCGCTGGACCGGGGTCGCCGCCCCCCCAGTCTCGGTCGGCGGCGACGGCCCCAGCCGGCGACCGGTGACCCAGCTGGATGCCTGGGGATCGGCCGATCTCTTCGCCTACGCGCCGGGCCTGGTCGTCAGCCACGACGGGGGCGCTCACTGGCACACGATCCACCTCCCCGGAGCGGTGGTCGCGCTGGCGAGCGGCGGCGGCTGGGCGTACGCCGCGGTGGGGCCCTGCTTTCAGGCGACCCGCCGCTGCACCGCCCCCGGCCACCTGTATCGCACCCCCGTGGGGCGGGATGCCTGGCGGCGTCTGCCCGGCATCGGTTTCCCGGCCGGGCAGAGCCCGCAGATCTCGATGCACGGGTCGACGATCGCCCTGCTGGCGGGAGGACCGGCCGCGCCCCAGCTGCTCGCCTCCTCCGGCGGCGCGGGATTCGTCCCTGTGCGTGACCCCTGCCCGGGCTCACTCGCCGCGGGCGGCTTGGCGGCGAGCGGGGTGGCCGTGGCCAGCGCCAGCTCGCTCGCGGTCCTGTGCGTGGGGGGCGCCGGAGCCGGCAGCACCGACAAGGCGGTGTTCGTCTCCACGACCTTCGGGCGCACCTTTCACCGCATCGCCGACCCCCCGCGAGGCGGCGACCCCGGACAGCTGGTGCTCGCCTCCCCCAGCACGTTGGTCCTCGCCGCGGCCTCGGGCGCCAGCTGGCTCTACCGCGCCACCGGCCGCGACGCCCGCTGGTCCTCGGCGGTCGAGCTCGGAGATGGAGGGGTGGGCTTCACCGACCTCAGCTTCTCCGACCCACTCCACGGCTCAGTCGTCTACGGTCAGGCGACCCTGGCGGAGATCATCGCCGCCCCCGTCCCGGTCCGCCTGGCCCAGCTCTGGCTCACCAACGACGGGGGACGCAGCTGGTTCGCCGTCGCGGCGTAGGCTGGGGACGCCCATCACCCCTGGAGGAGAGCTCATGGCCCCGGCGCCCCCCTCGCCCACCTCCACACAGGCTCCCCTGTGACCCTCACGCCGGCGACCTGTCCACCGGGGTTCCCCGAACTTCGGGCCGCTCCCCCCTGGGTCACCGAGGAGATGGTGGCCGCCGAGCCCGGGCTGGCGGAGCCGATCTGGGCGCAGAGCGAGGCCGCGACCCGGGTGGCCGACGCCGTGAGCGCGGCGCTGGCGGCCGGGGAGCCGGTCGCGGTGGTCGGGTGCGGCACCAGTGAGCACGCCGCCATGGCGGTGGCGGCGCTGATCCGAGAGGCGCTGGTGGATCGCCGCCGCGCGGGCTGGCCGGTGGCGGCGCGACAGGCGGCGGAGGCGGCCCTGGATCCCTGGCCGGGGCTCTGCCTAGCCGTCTCCCATGAGGGCGGGACGCGCGCCACCCTGGCCGCGCTCGAGGCCGCCCGCGCGACCGGCGCCGCCACCGCTTTGATCACGGCCGACCCCGCCAGCCCGTGCGCGCGGGCGGCGGCGCTGAGCCTGGTCACCCCCTTGGTGGACCGGGCATGGTGCCACACGGTCGGCTACCTGTCGCCGATCCTCGCGGGCGCGTGCATCGCCGCCGCCCTGAGCGGCTCCGGGCTGGGATGGGAGCCGCTGCGGCGGCACCTGGAGGAGTCGGCAGCGGCGGCGGCGGCGCAGGCCGCACCGCTCGCCCTCGCGCTCGGCGGGGGCGGCCTGCTGGAATGCGCCGGCGGTGGCGCCGACGCCATCTCCGCGCGCGAGCTCGCGCTCAAGATCGAGGAGGCGGTCCACCGCCCCGCGGTGGGACGCGACCTGGAGACCGTCCTCCACGGTCACCTGGTGGCGCGGGACCCGGGAACCCGACTGGTGGTCTTCGCCACCGACGGCGCGCTCGAGCGCCGGCTCGAGCGCGCCGCTCAGCTGCTCGCGGCCGCCACCCGAATCGGGCAGCCCAGCGTCGCGATCGTGCGGGAGGACGCCCCCTTCGACTTCGCGGGAGGCCGCCCGGCTGGACAGATGCGCCTGCCCCGCGGCGCGCACCTCCCCGCCGTCCTCGCCTCGCTGACCGGCTCCGCGCTCGCGCTGCAGCACCTGACGCTGGCCTTGGCCGCGGCCGCCGGGACCAACCCCGACCTCATCCGCCGGGAGCAGGCGCCGTACCGAGAGGCGGCTGAGCTGGCGGAGGCGTCGCCGGCCATCTAGCCAGGCGGGGCGGGGCCGGCTCGGTGGCCTCGCCGGCGTCGGGCGCGGACGCCATCGGCGGCACTCGGGGAGGGCGCACTCCAACCGCGGTGAGCGGTTGGCGCGCCCCGAGAACTCGCCCGACCCGCGTTGGACGACCGGATGGCGAGCGGGATCCGGCGACCGGCCGGCGAGGGGGGCCACCCCAGCGCCCCGACGACCCCGACCCCAATGGTCGCGGTCCCCGTCGGCGCGGGGGCGGGCGGAGGCCCAGGGACGGGCCGCCCCGCGCCAGCCTCCGACCGCAGGGCGGCCCTCCACGGATCGGGGTGAGTCGTCGCCGTTGCCTGCAGGCGCCCCTCGTGCCCGGCGGGGCGTTCAGCTCACCGGTCGGGGGCCGGGGTCACCCGCAGGTAGGGCTTGAGGGTGCGGAAGCCCTTGGGAAGCCGGGCCCGGGCATCCTCGTCCGAGAGCGCCAGAGCCACGATCACGTCATCGCCGTCGCGCCAGTCCGCCGGGGTGGCAACCGGGTAGCGGTCGGTCAGCTGCAGCGCGTCAAGAACCCGCAGGATCTCGGCGAAGTTGCGACCCACCGCGGCCGGGTAGGTCAGGGTCAGGCGGATCTTCTTGTCGGGGCTGATGATGAAGACGGAGCGCACCGTACTGGTGTTACTGGCGTTGGGGTGGATCATCCCGTAGAGGTTCGCGACCGCCCGGTCAGAATCGGCGATGATGGGAAACGTCACCGCGTGGCCCTGGGTCTCGGCGATGTCGCCCACCCAGCTGCGGTGCGACCCGAGCGGGTCGACCGAGAGCGCCATCACCTTGGTGTTGCGGGACGCGAACTCCTGGTCGAGCGCGCCGACGCGACCCAGCTCGGTGGTGCAGACGGGGGTGAAGTCGGCGGGGTGGGAGAAGAGCACTCCCCAGTGGGAGCCCAGCCACTCATGGAAGTGGATGGGTCCCTGGGTGGTCTCGGCGGTGAAGTCGGGGGCCTCGTCGCCCAGCTGCAGTGCCATCGTCAGTTCCTCGTGATCGGCCCCGGTTCCGCGCCAAACCCTGTGGCGGGCAACCCGCGCGCTCCGACTGCTGCGGCGAGACGCCCGCCCGACCAGCATAGCGAAGGGCGGGGGGCACGGGAGCCGGTCAGGCGCCACTCTCGATGCTGAGGCCGGCGGAGGCCGCGTTCTCCCAGTCGTCGTCCACCAGCACCACCTCGCGCCCGGACCGGTCGAGCAGGCTGGCCGCCAGGCTGGCGCGGTAGCCCTGGCCGCAGTGAACCCACAGGGTCCCGGCCGGGAGCCGATCGAGCCTGCGATCGAGGTCGGGGAGCGGCAGATGCCAGGCCCCGACCACATGGCCCCGGGCCCACTCGTCGTCGCGACGGACGTCCAGCAGCGTCAGCGCCAGCCCCTCCCCCAGCCTCCGGGCCACCCGCTTGAAGTCGGTGACCGGGTAGGAGCGGACCACACCACCCAGATCCTGCGGGGCTGCGACCGCCAGGCCGGCGGGCCGGTCGATCCCGATCCGCGCCAGGCTCCTCTGCGCCTCTCGTCCCTCCCCCTCGGTCTCCGCCAGCAGCGTCACCGGCATCCCCCAGGGCAGGACCCACCCGAGGTAGGTGGTGAAGAGGGTGGAGAGCTCAGCCCCGATGGTCCCCGCGAGGTGGGCGCGGGCGAAAGCGCGGCGCGGCCGCAGGTCGACGACCCACTGGCCCGACTCGATTCGCCCCCGGAGCTCGGGCGGCGACACCGGCGCCGGCGGGCTGAGGTCCAGCGGCGCCGGTCCGGCGCGGTTGAGCAGGCCCATGTGACGGTAGTACGCGGGATAGTCGGCGAGCCCGGCGAGGATCTCGGCCGCGAAGACCTGGGGGTCGTCGACGCGCAGCGCCAGATTGCCGCGCCGCTCAGCGCCGATGGTGCTCGCCCCGACCCCGGAGGGGGCGGAGGACGAGCAGAAGCTGCCGAACCCATGGGTGGGATGGACCGTCACCTCCTCCCCCAAGGTGGCCGCCAGCCGACGCACCGAGGCGTGCTGGCTGCGCGTCAGGGTCGGTGTGAGCTCCGCGGAGACGAGATCGGTACGCCCCACGGTTCCGAAGAGCATCGAGCCGCCGGTGCAGACCGCGACCGGGCGACCGTCCTGCTCGACGACATAGGCGACGTGACCCTCGGTGTGACCGGGGGTCGCCACCACCAGCAGGCGAAGACTGCCGGCGTCGAGGCGCTCACCGTCGGTGGCCGGACGACAGTCGAAGCTCGCCTCCCGGCCGCCCCCGATGACGTACCGGGCCCGGCTGCGCCGAGCCAGCTCCAGGCCCCCGGTGACGTAGTCGTTGTGGAGATGCGTCTCCGCCACCAGCACGATCTGCACCGCGGCGGCGGTGGCGGCCGCCAGGATCCGGTCGAGGTCGCGCTGCGGGTCGATCACGACCGCGACGGTGCCGTCGTGGATCAGATAGCTGCGATCGCCGAGCTCGGGCGTCTCCAGCGTCAGGACCGTCGCCACATCACCCCCCTGGCCGGCCCGGCACCGACCGGGCCCGGTCCATCCGGAGGGGGCGCCCGTCGCCCGGGACGCCCGGCCGCCACCGAGATTCGCTCATCGGTCGTCGGGGACCGGCCGAACGGCGACCTCGACGGGGATCGCGCCGCTCAGGCTGGCGGTCACCACGCAGTACTCCTGGAAGATGTCGAGGCAGCGCGCCATCCGGGCCCGGTCGGCCGGGGCCACCTCGGGGCGCAGCACCACCGCCAGGCCGGTGACACGCAGCCGCCCGTTCGGGTTGCGGCCGAGCTGGGTGCGGACCGAGGTGTGCAGCCCCCCCACCGTGACCCGGGCCTTCTCCAGGCAGAAGAGCAGGCTGCTGCTGAGGCACTGCCCCACTGCCGCGGCCAGGAGTCGCGAGGCCTCGGGTCCGGTGCCCGCGCCGATCGGCGCGGGCTCGTCCACGTAGATGGCGGAGCCGGCGGGCTGGTGCGCCTCCACCCGGAAGCGGTACCCCACCTCCCGGTGCAGGTCCACCACCGCGTCGTGGCTGGCCAGGGGCGTCGCGGTCGACCCCGCCTCAGCCGGGAGCGCCGTTCCGGACCTCGCCCCCGATTCCCCCAACCCGGGTCCGGGTGATCCCACCCGCGCGCTCGACCCGGTCACAGCCCGGGCCGGCGGCGAGCTGCGGGAATCGCGCCGTCGATCACGCAGGGGCGTCGGGGCGCTCTTAGGCCACGTCCTCCGGGGCCGGGGAGACCCCACGACCTGGCGGGCGAGGCGGTCCGGGGGACAGGGCACAGCGCCACCTCCTAGGGTCGCGGGGAGGATCCAGCCCAGCGCCCCGGGGGGCGCCGACGCTCGCCCGGGGGCAGGGGGGAGCCGAGGCGGTCCCGCACGATGGCATGGACGATGTCGCAGGCGAGCGCGATCCGGGGCTCGCTGAGCCGGTAGTTCACCGTCGTCCCCACACGGTGGGCTGAGACCAGCCCGGCGTGCCGGAGCACCCCGAGGTGCTGGCTGACGTTGGGCAGGCTGCAGCCGAGCGCGGCGGCTAGCTCGCCCACGGACGACTCCCCGCGTCGGAGCGCCTCCAGGATCACCAGCCGCTTGGGCTCGGTGAGGACCTTGCACAGATCGGCATGGAGCTGGTAGGCGCGTCCCCGCTCGGGATCGTCGGGGGCGACCATTAGGAGGGCTGGCGGGGACTCGATCACCCGGCAATCATATCGGTACCTGCGCAAGCATGCAACAAACCGAGGGGGCGCGGCGGGCCCGGCTCGGACGCGTGCCGTCACGGCCGGAGCGGGGGCTCCTCCCCCGGGGTGGCGCGGGGGGCGACGAAGTCGAGCCACCCCACCGGGTCGAATCCGAAGGCGCGGGCGAGCGCGCCCGACCCGGCGACGTTGTCGACGGTGAACAGCTCCAGCGCGGCCGGGGTGAGTGGCGGATGAGCGAGGATCAGGGCCAGCAGCCGCGCCTGGAGCCGCGCTAGCGGCAGCGGGACAGATGCCAGCCGGGCGGGGCGACCGGCCGCCCGTGCGAGCGCGATCAGGATCTCGCGCATCGTGACGATGTCGGCGCCACCCAGGGCAACCGTCGGGCCCCCCACGGGATCGGCCCCGGCCGCCAGGGCAACGCAGCGGGCCAGGTCCTCCACCCACAGGGGCTGGAAGCGCAGGCGTCCGTTGCCGATCATGGGGACGACCGGCAGCCGCCGAACCAGGGCGTCGAGGGCTGCGAAGAAGGGCGCACCCACGCCGAAGAGCACCGACGGCTGCAGGATCACGTGGGCGAGGCCGGCGTGACGGACCGCCTCCTCCATCGCCCACCGCGTCGCCATGTACGTCGGCGGAGGCGCCGGCCGGGTGCCGAGCCCGGAGACCAGCACCACGCGGCTCACGCCCGCGCGGCAACATGCTGCCAGCAGCCGATCCGTGCCCCCGGCGTTCACTCGAGCGTAGCCGTCGCGGCCGGGTGGGCTCCGGTCGGCGGTGACCGCGGCACAGTGGACCACGGTGGCGACCCCGGCCACGGCGGTCGCCAGCGAGGCCTCGTCGTCGAGATCGAGCCGGACCACCACGACCCCGGCCGGGTGACTGAACCCGCCGGGAGTGCGCACCCCGGCTCGAAGCGGGCCACGGCCCTCGGCATGGAGCCGCTGAAGGACGTGCCGGCCCACGAATCCCGCGGCTCCGGCGACCAGGGTCAAGGGAGCCTCCGATCCGGCCGGGGCGAAGGGGACGGGCCTGCCGGCTGCCATCATCGCGGCGCCTCGGTGAGCCGCCCGGCGGGGGCCGGATGACGATCGCTCACCGGGTCGCGTGGCGGCAGGGGATCAGCCGGCGGACCAGCCCGGGTCACGACCGGAGAGCCCGAGCAGCCGCTCGAGCGGGGGGGCGTCGCTGGGGACGGCGACCGGTGGCCCGAAGGCCCTGCCGTCGCCCTGGAAGTCGGGGGTGAGCATCGCGGGCGCGAACGCCAGCGACTCCTGCGACGCCGCCTCGGGCGGTGCCCACAACTGGCCGGTGGCGCGGGCCAGGTCCCATCCGTGGACCACATACTCCCACAGGATCATCCCCAGCGCGAGCTCGCCCGGCATGGCATTCTCCCCGAGCCACAGGGGCCGCAGCGCGGCTCCCTCCCCAAGCGCCCGGGCCATCAGCGCGGCAGCCTGGGTCACCGCCCCGGCGGGGTCGGGGGGAGGGCGGTAGCCGTCGATGTCGGCAGCGGGCGCCCGCCCCCCGGGGTCGGCGAAGCCGGCCGCGAAGGTCGTTAGCCAGCCCAGCACATGGGCCCGGAGCTGCTCGACGTCCCACTGGGTGCAGGGGGTTCGGGACGGCAGCTGGGCCGGTGCGATCCCATCGATCACCCTGGCCAGGTCGGACAGCACCGCCAGCAGGAGGTCGGTCGTCTTGCTCGTCGACGGCGTCATCGCCCCAGGATACCGGCGGGGGCCGGGCGACCGAACCGATCCTGGCGGCTGGGCGCGGCCGAGACCGTCCGCCGGGTGGGACGCGGGCCGTGAGCCAGGGTCGCCGCGGACTTCGGGGACGGGGATGCGGCACACGTCCTGTGCGACGGCTTCCAGGTACGCTGAGACCAGCGGATGACTGCTGTCCCCACCGCCGCTCCACGACCGTCATGCGGACCACCTCCAGCAGCGACACCGTGACGTGGTGGTCCCCGTCGCACGACGTGGTGACCGCGAAGGGGGTGAGACCAACCTCACCTCTGGCCAGCTCGAAGTCCTCTTCGATGGTCCAGCGCAGGCATCCCCTCCAGGCCATGTCCGCGAGCCTCAGCGCGGTGGGCGCGTTCGAGGGGTCGTCCGTCACCACGCCGCCTCCTTTGGCCATCGCCGCATCAACCAGCGAGGGGGCCCGGTTGCCGCTGGCGCTGCTCGAGCACGCGCTGCCGGGCGAGCGCGTAAGCGCGGGGCCTTCTGGCGGCTTCGGTGACGCGGTGCCGGATCCAGGCCGCCGGATCGCGGGTGCCCGCCACCTGCGCCATCGTGATCGATTGGAGCGAGGCGGCGGTGGCAGCGGGCCACGTCCGGGATCCGCCTCTCCCGCCGGTGCCGGCCAGCGCGTCCCAGGCGGGGTTGGTGAGCCCGAGGTTAGTGTTCCACGAGACCGTGACGCAGTACCGGTGGACCACGCCGCTCACCAGGCACCGCAGATCATGGCTCTCGCCGCGGATGGCATCGCCCGTCACCGACTAGCAGGTGGCCGGCCGCGTGGGCGTGGGGCACCCGCACCGCTCCCAACTCACGCCGGGTCGGGAACGGCCGGTCCTTGATCACATCTGCGCGGCGGCGGCGATCCGCCGCGTGGTTCCCGACCCACTGCGGCATCAGGTCCAGCCGCCAATTGACCGGGGGGGGGTCCCGGAGTGGAGGGGTACGCCAGGAACACCCCCACCTGGGAGTGGGCAGTGGGCCCCAGTATGCCCGAGTCCGGGCCCCCCCCCCGCCCGGAGCCCCCGTTGGGGAGACCCTGTGTCGTCCACGACGAGCACATTGCCCGGGCTGCCCGAGTGCGCGCCGACGAACCGCAGCAGCGTGGCGATGTCGCCGGCGTCATCCCAGGGGGAGTCGCTCAGGACCTCCGGGACGCGGCCCACCGACCCGGCCACCTGCTCGATCACGGGGTCGAGGTTCTTGCTCCGGATCGGGAGCACCAGCTCCTGGAGCTCGTGGTGGCTGGCGGCCCGGCCTTCCCATCGGCCAACGGCGCGACCGAACCGCTGGTGGCCCAGCGCCAGTTCAGGTATCGTCGCCGCGAGGCAGCGGCGCTGATCGGGACCGCCCTCGTGTCGGGCACCCTGGCTGACACCAATGGAGCAGGGTGCCTGACCGGCACGATGCCGGCCGTCCCCTCGCAGCGTCGACTTCTCTGCGCGGTATCGTTCTAGGAGATGCCCTGCGAGCCACCCGGCGACGGGCTCGCCAGCGACCCTGACGATGCCCCGTCGAGGCCGGCCCGCTTCCCTGAGTCGCGACGTTGATCACCCCAGTCATGGCGCCCAGCCTGGGTGCGTAGGCGACGGGCACGCGCCGTCGCTGAAGGGGATGTCAGTCCATCGTCGGGGGCAGCGGACCGCGGGCAACACGTCCGCTTCCAGCCCTGCGGCCCTTCTGATTCGGCGCACCTCCCGCTGGTAGCATCTTGGTCATGACGAGCACAGCCAAGGGGACGTTCGACATCGTGATGACCCCGGGAGCACCCGAGGTCGGAGGAATGGTGGACCGGTTCGATTTCACCAAAACCTTCCAGGGTGAGCTCGACGCCACCGGGATCGGGGTAATGCTTTCCTGCGGCGACCCGAACACGGGCTCAGCTGGCTATGTCGCGATCGAGTCAGTCAGCGGCCGTCTCGGCGACAGATCCGGAGGTTTCGCGCTGCAGCAGCTCGGCATGATGCACCGCGGCTCGCCAACCCTGCAATATGAAGTGGTGCCTGGGTCGGGCCACGGGGCACTCCGTGGCATCTCGGGCACCGTCCACCTCACGATAGAGAAAGACGGCACCCACCGATATGAGCTGGAGTACGAGCTCCTGATCTGACGTCGACGATCCCCGGGCTGCGGCTAGGCGGCGGGTCGCCGACGGCCATCCGGATCGCAACCCCGACGCGAGCTGGGTGATGGCCAGTGGGCCGGCAGGCGACGGTCATCCCGCAATCCCTGCCCGAACCCCTGCCCCCCCCACTCGCCGTATACGCTCCTATCGTCCCGGCTGGCCACGGTTGGGCGAAACGGCCTTCTTCAGGACGGAGCAAGGCGCAGGAGGGCCCCACCGGAGTGGTCCGTGGGGCTGGTGCGAGCCCTGACTCGGGATCGCCGCCCTCACGCGGCTCGTGGAGCCGATCATGGCTTCCCAGCCCTACCGCTCTGGACCCCGACGTGGTCCGGATCGTCGAGGGTAGCGTCAGTGATCGCAGCCAGCGCGGCCCACCGCCTCCAGCAGCGACCGTGGCCACCCGATCAGCCGCCCTGACAGCTGAGTGGATCGGTTCAACGAGCCAATCCGTTGCGCAGAGCGTAGGCAGTGGCGTGAGAGCGATCGCGGCTGCGGGTCTTCGCGAAGATGCGGTTGACGTGAGTCTTGACGGTGGCCTCGCTCACGTAAAGCCTGGAAGCGATCTGGGAGTTGGAGAGGCCCTCGGCGATGAGGCCAAGCACCTCGCCTTCTCGGTCCGTGAGACCGTCCGGGAGTACCGCGGCACGTGCCGGGCGACTTCTCGCGGCATCGACGAGCCGCTGCTGGACGGAGTGCTGGAGAACCGCCTGGCCGGCAGTGGCCGCCGCGAGCGCACGGAGGATGTCATCGCGCCCTGCCTCCTTGGTGAGATACCCGATTGCGCCCGCGCTCAGCGCGCCGATGACCGACTCGTCATCCGCGTACGTGGTGAGCACGACCACCTGCGTGGCGGGAGTCCGGGCCCGGATGGCGGAGGTCGCTTCAATGCCGTCCAGGCCGGGCATGCGCAGATCCATGAGGACGACGTCGGGGTGGAGATCGACGGCAAGCGCGACCGCCTCGATGCCGTTCTCCGCCACCCCGACCACGTCGACGTCGGGGAGCCTCTCCATAATCGTGACCAAGCCTTCGCGGACTATGCGCTGGTCATCGGCGATGACGACCCTCATGCCGGCAACGTGAACAGAACCCGCCAGCCGTTGTCGATCGGTCCCGCGTCGACATGCCCCTGGAGCAGCAGGGCCCGCTCGCGCATCCCCTGGAGCCCGAAGCCGCCCCCCGCCGCCGCGGGCATCGAGGTCAGCTCGGCCGTCTGATTGGTCACAGTCAGGGTGACGGCCTTCTCACAGAAGGCGAGCTCGACGGTGACGGCGGCCCCGGGGGCGTGCTTGCGGGCATTGGTCAGGGCTTCCTGCGCCGCCCGGTACAGCGCCTGAGCCGCCTCCGGGGGCAAGCCGCGGACCTGGCCCGACACCGCCACGGTGGCGTCAGCTGCGTCGGTCAGCGCGGCCAGCCGCTGCGGGAGCGGGGGAGCGCTCTCGCGCAGCGCCCGCACCGCCTGGCGGGTCTCCTCCAATCCCTCGCTGACCAGACGGCGGGTGCTGCGCAACCCGTCACGGATCGTCGGTGAGCCGCCCCCGTCGACAACCACGGAGTCGAGTGCCTCCAACCGCACCGCGAGCGCCCCGAGGGTGTGGGCGAGCACGTCATGGATCTCCCGGGCCACGCGGTTACGCTCAGCCAGCGCGTCCGCCCGGGAACGCTCAACCGCGGCGCGCTGACGCTCGACCGCGAGCAGCGCGATCTGGTTGATGCGGAGCTCACGCTGGCGGCGGCTGACTCCGACCACCAGCCCGGCGAGCGCGACCAGGCTGGCTTCCAGAATCAGCCCCGCCGGCCGCCCGTCCAGCTCCGCCGTCACCGCCAGAGCGGCCGGCCCGACCGCCGCCAGCACCAGGGCCCCCGGCAGCTCCACCGCGATCCCCGCACCGAGTCCAGCGACGCCGACGAATGCGATGGCAGCCGGCCCGAAGGCCGCCAGGGCGCCCCCGGCGGCGCCGATCCCCGCAACTGATACGGCCTCCGCGCCGCGCCGTCCACCCAGGCTGGCGGCGAGCCAGCACAGTGACGCGACGGCGGCGCCGCAGAGCAGCGCGAGCGCGACCAGATGGCTGCCGGAGAGCCCTGGCCGGGCCCTTGCTGCCACCAGCCAGACCACCAGGCCGAGCCCGCCCAGCCGCACGGTTGCCCAGAGCGGTGGGGACGACCGTGGGGGGACCGGGGCCGAGTCAGGGATCACGCCCCCATCATGGTCACACTCGCCAGCCAGGGCGATCAGCCAACGCTGGGCAACCCCGTCGCCGGCAGTGCCTGCCGGACGGTCTGGGCCCGCCACGCGAGCACAGCGGTGCGTCCCAGAACCTCGGCAATGGCCATCACGATCAGGGCTGCCACCCACGCCTGGGCGCCGGTGATGCCATGGGCCGCGCTGAAGCTGCCGATGGCCCGACCGCCGCCATGCTGAGCATAGAAGGCGAAGGTCATGCGCGAGGCCATGCCGAGGATCCAGAGCAGCGCCGCGAGCCAGCCCGCCTGGGCCACCGCGACGGCATCGGGTCCGACCCGCACGGTGGTGAAGCTGGCACACAGCGTTCCGAGCACGAGGCCGACCACGACCCCCGCCACGGTGAGCGTGAGGTCGTTTCCGGCTGTAGGGATTCCGTGCAGGTAGGTGACGGCCGCCCAGGCCACGAGCCCGATCGGCCAGAGCAGCCCGAAGGCGGTTAGACGCTTGCCGTGGATCTGGCGCACCACCAGAGAGATGAGCAACCCCGTGATCAGGTAGTCGGTGAATGTCATGCGTCGAGTGTCAGCCGCCGGGCCGCCCTGGAGCATCAACCCGTGGGCTGATCTTCAGGTGGATCGTCCTCCACCCGCCGCCGACCCCGCAGGTGCACCGGATGCCGCCGAGGCGGACGGTGTCGGCGCGGGGTGGGGCGGAGCGGGAGTGCCCGACCGCCCGGTGTCCCCCCTCACGGCCGCCGGCATGCGGGCGATCATGACTGGGTGCTGGCCCGCCAGGGCCAAAGTGGTGGCGCGGACGGCCACGGGCATCGCCGGCGGGGCCGGGCGCGCTCCGTCTCGGCGGTCCAGGCGGCTCGCGCCACGCCGCCCGCACGAACCGGCGATTCTCCGTCGCCCCCTCGGGGTGGCCGGTCGCGACCCGGACTCGCGGGACACGCCACCGCGGTCGCTCTACCCTCGGACCGTCCCCAAAGGGGTGGCTGAGGAGCGGGGCCGAGGTGCAGACCTGCCCTCCGGGTCAGGGCACCGGTGGGGAGGGAGCACCACCGGTCCCACCGGGGAGGGCCTCCGCGTGGGAGTCAAGGTCCGCCGCCGGCTGGCGGTCGCGGGGAGGGTCGGCGGCGGCGGGCGGGTGAGCCCCTCGGGGAGCCGCCTCCTGGCCGAGCGGGCGGGAGGCGGAGCGCTCAGGGGTGGTGGCGCCGAGGGCCGGGCGGGCGCGCCGCCATGACCTCGCCCGCCGAGCGGGCCCGGGGCTCTATCGAGAAGGCGATGCGGGCCCGGCCGACCACGGCGGGGGCCCGGGCGCAGGCCCGAGTCGGGACCTGCGGGCTGGGCCCCGACCGCGCGACCCTGGACGTCGCCTCCACGCTGGCGGAGGCGGAGAACCCCCAGCCGGGCGCCCCGAGGGGATCGGGTCCAGCCGGGCACCGCCGGCGCCCCCACCGCCCGCGACCACGTGGCAGTGCGGGACCCGGCCCCCCAACCTGCCCCTGTCCACCCGCCCCAGGACCCGGGGCGGGCGGTGGAGGTGGGGTCGCACTCGGCTGGGGCCAGCCACCGTGAGCTCCCGCCCGCGAGCGGGAGACGACGACCCCGGTCCGGATCGTGGAGGGCGTTGGGGGCCAGCCGCCCACCCCCCCGGGGACCCCGAGGTCGGCCCGCTCTCCCTGCAGCAGGCGGTCCACGCCCGGCTGCCGGCCCCGGAACGCGCGACCGAGTCGATCGAGGCGCGCCGAGCTCGCGCGGCGACCGCGCGCCATGTGCGGCGAGGGTACGCCCGCTCGTAACCGGCCTCAGGCAGGGACCGTTCCCCCGGCATGTCGGGCCGGATCGGGTCGCTGGCGCTGGTGGCTCTGCTCTCGGCAGGGGTCAGCGGCGTGGCCCTGCGCGCGGCTGGCGCAGCGCCGAGCCGCACCAGCCAGAGGTCCGCCGCATCCGCGGAGGCCTCAGCCATGAGCGTGTGCCCGGTTCAGGCGCCGCCCGCCTACGAGACTACCGTCGCGTACGCACCCTTCCAGCTGGTGGCGCCCGGGGTGGGGTGGGAGTGGAGCGCTCAGGACCAGCTCCTCTGGACCACGGATGGGGGGGCGGTCTGGCGCGACATCACCCCACCCGCGGGCCCGCTCGGGCCGGAATCCGGCGGGCCGGCGTCGGCGTGCTTCCTCAATCAGAGCGATGGCTGGGTGGCGGTGCCCGGGGAGCAGCCCGGTTCGACCAGCACGGCGGGACCGGCGGGCGTGGTCTGGCGGACGACCGATGGCGGTCTCACCTGGCAGCCGGCCCCGTTGCCGATCGCGCTGGCGGCGGCCGTGCCGTCCAGGCTCCAGCTCGACTTCGTCAATGCTCTCGATGGGTACCTGCTGTTCGAGCCCGCCACGCCCCTGGGCGCCCCATCGCATCCCACCCTCCTGCGCACAATCGACGGCGGTGTTGCCTGGTCGCTAGTCCCGTTCGTCGTGAGGCACGGGCCGGGGACCGGGCCGATGCGCTTCCTCTCGGCGTCGGATGGCTGGAGCCACGAGCCGGAGCTGGTCACCACGGATGACGGGGGTGTGAGCTGGCATCCGGTGCAGCTCCCCGGGGTTCCTGTTGGTTGCCACCCGACGGCTGGGCTGCCTGCCTTCTGGAGCGCCACTGAGGGCGTGCTCCCGGTGACGTACGGGGCGACCGGAGGCCGGGCGCGGTGTGACCAGGTGGGCCGGCCGGCCCATCTCATGCTCTACGTGACCGCCAACGGCGGCCAGACCTGGTCAGTGCGCTCGAGCCGGCCATACTCCCCCGTGGACGCCGGGACGGTGCCGCGTCTGGCGGTGGTGACGGCGGACGACTGGGCGGTCGTCGTGGGCCCGCCCAACTGGCCCCACCGTGGGCATCCGCCACGCGCGATCGTCTGGTGGACACACGACGGAGGACGGCAGTGGAGCACCGTACGTCCGCGCGGACTCTGGTTGTACTTCCTGGCCGATTCGGCCGAGTTTCAGTTCGCCACGACTATTGAGGGTTGGGCGTTCGGCTGCCCGCCGCTCGGCCCCTGCAAGGTGTTCGCGACGGCGGACGGGGGGCGGTCGTGGCGTGCGCTCCCGCCCGGGCCGCTGCTCACCACGTCGAGTCCGACACCCACCCCGATCACGCCGGTGCCCGCCGTGCCTGTCCTCGGGGCATGCCCGTACCCGTCGGGCGGGTACGGGGCGGCGCCGTTCCAGATGCTCTCGGAGACGGCCGGTTGGCTGTGGAGCGCGACGGACCACCTGCTGTGGACCGCCGATGGTGGCCGAACCTGGCACGACATCTCGCCGCCGACCGCCATCACGTCCCAGGAGGCGCTCACCTCCTCGGTGTGCTTTGTCAACCACCGCGACGGATGGGTGGCGGTCCCAGCCGCGGCCGCCGCTCCGCCCACCCACGGAGGTGCGGGCGTCATCTGGCGGACGACGGACGGCGGACAGAGATGGAGGCCGGCGGCGCTGTCGACCACCCTGGCGCACGGCACCGCCTTCATCTTCCAACTCAACTTCGTGAATCCCCGAGATGGGTGGCTGATGGACCAAACCCCCTCGCCGGGGATGGGTGCCCCCAGCCCTGCCTACCTCTTTCGGACGTCCGATGGGGGCGTGCACTGGCGCCAGGTGAGGTGGCCTCCCGACGGGGCGGGGCTGGACAGCCTGCGATTCTATGCGCCGACGCTCGGCGCCGCCGTGGGTCGCGCGCTCTCGATCACACGCGATGGCGGGCGCGCCTGGGTGAGGGCACGGCTTCCCCTGCCGGCCGGCGCCTTTGGCTGCACCCTGAGCGCCGGGTTGCCGCAGTTCTGGAGCGCCCAGGACGGTGTCGTCGCGGTCGCGTTCTCGACGCCCGTCGTCGCGACCGTGCGCGGCAGCGCACCCTGTGCGATCCAGGCCGACCGCGTCGCCCTCTACTCCACAACGGATGGTGGAGTCACGTGGGGCCTCAGCGCACTCGTGGCGACCGCAAACTTCTCCCTCTCGCTTCCGACCCTCCTCGCCATCGACCCTACTGATTGGGCGCTGGTCGCAGGCGGGATCGTGCTGGAGACCCAGGACCGAGGCGCCCATTGGTCGTTCATCATCCCCGAGGGGATGCCGGCGGCCGGCGGCGCCGTCATCCAGTTCGCGGACCCGAGGGTCGGCTGGTCTTCGGGGTGCGGGGGGGCGGTGCAGCCCTGCGGCGCGGTCTATGCCACCACCGACGGGGGTCAGACCTGGCAGCCACTTCCCGTGACGCTCCCGCCCGCGCGGGGGTGATCGACCGCCGGTCATTCGCCAGCGCCCGTGGGGCGCACGATGTGCGTGATTCGTCGCGGGGACGCCACCGGGGCAGCGCCGCGGCGATTGGTGCGCCGATGTCGCGGAGCACCCCGGCGGCAGCGAATCGGCGACGGCCTGGGCGCGCAACGGGACGTGGAGTCAGCTCGCCACGCTCCACCGCTTTCCGTCCCAGCGCAGGACCAGAATGTGCGAGGTGCCTGGCCGCGTGCCGGCGGGCCGGTATTCCCCGAAGGCCCAGGCCTCGGTCGGGGACGGCGAGACTACCGTGTCCAGCAGGTCGTAGCGGCCCGGCAGGCGTGCCGTGGGGGTGTGAAGCCAGGTGTGCCCGTCCCAGCGCCAGAGGGTGGTCTGGCCGATGCCGGGCTGGAGGCCCTGGTTGTCCACCACCGCGAACCCGCTGCCCGGGGTGGCCATCGCGATCGCCGCGATCCACCCCCGTCGGACCCCGGGCACGGGCGCCCGCCGCCACCGCCGCCCGTTCCAGCGCAGAGCGAGGGGTCGTGATGGGTGCGGGTCGATCCCGGTGGCGCCCACCATCCACACATCCGACGAGCTGGTGGCGGAGGCCGCGAGGAGCAGGCTTCCGAACGGCCCCAGCGACAGCCCCGTGATCGGGACCGCCCGCCAGCGGCGACCCTGCCCGCGCAGCGCCAGGGCGCGGTCCGTCGGGGTGGCAAATGAGGTCGACGCCGAACCCGCCCCCCACGCCATGTCCGGACCGGTCGCGACGATGGCGGTCAGCTCCGGATGCGGAAGGGCTGCGAAGGCGGTCGCCAGCCACGTCGTGGCCCAGCCGCGCGCGCCACGATGGGTGATGAAGGGGACCTCGCGCCGGTGGACCACCGCCTGCCCCCCGATCCAGACCCCGCCGCCCCGGGCGGCGGCGACCACTAGGACGCAGGCTCCCCGCGGCAGCCATCGGGCGGGGAGACGGCGCCATTGGGACCCGTCCCAGTGCAGCACGAGCGGGACGAGCGGGCCCGCGCTGCGGTACGCGTCGCCGACGGCCCAGGCGCTGCGCGCGCTCACCACGCTGACCGCGTTGAGGACGTCGTTCGCGCCCGGGCCGCGGCGCCGGCAGGGCGCGGCCAGATCCGGGCTGGGGACGTCGATCCACCGGTGTCCGTCCCAATGGAGGGCGAGCCACTGCATCCGGCATCGCGGCGATCGCTGGATCGCACCGACGGCCCATACGTCGCGGGGCCCGGCGGCGGCCACCGAGTTCACGAGGCCATGCGCGTAGAGGCCGGACGGGAGGCCGCGACCCCCCAGGCTGGGGGACGGAGGTTGGGGAGCGGCGCGAGCGCACCCCGCTCCGGCGAGGAGAATGCCCGCTCCGATGGTGAGCCGAGCGCCCGCGCGCACGCGTCGCACAGGACCTCAACGGTCGACGGCCGCGGTGGGTTACCGGGGAGGGCCGGGGACCCCTTGGCCTCGTGTCACGCCCGCAACTCCGGGCAGACGTCGACCGCGAGCGCATTGGGAGAGCCGCCGGCGGAGTGTCAGCTCATCGGCCGCCCCCCGGGCGGAGCCGGACTCTGCCTCAGCCGAGTCGGGAGCCGGCGCTTGGGCACCTCCGCGCAGCTCTCCCCTGTGCCGCTGGGATGGTAGCTCGCCATCGGCACCCGCTCCTGGACGACGGTGCCCAGCTCCCAGCGGGCGTCCCGCTCCACCGCGACGGCCGCCCACCAGCCCGCCACGGCCGCCCTGGTCCCCGCCTCCCAGGTGCTCGTCGCCGCCGTGAGCTCCGAGCCCAGGGGTTCGCCCTCCACCGTCTGCTCTCGGCAGCCGGCGGCCCGAGGCGAAGTGATGCCACGTCCCGGTGGCCCCGGTCGTCAACGCGGCGACCGGGGTTGCGCCCCAGAGCCGGCCGGACCAGCACCAGGCGTTGGCCCGTCGCACCGGCCGGCGGCCCCACCTCGTGCGTGGCCTGGTCACGCGCGCCGTCTGCGGGCGCCGGATGCCCGGCGAGCACCAGGTGTTGGGGCAGCAGCGGGTCTCCCCATGTCGGCACGCGGCCCGAGTCGACGGCTCCGGGGCCTGTCGCGCCCGGGCTCTCCCGGCGGAGCCGCTGGAGGAGGCGATCTGGGTGCGGATTGCTGGACCCGTGCGCCCGTCCGGCGTTCTCCCGGCCGCGCTGATCCGCCGGCACGCGGCCGGCTCCTCCCCAGGCAGGGTGGGTCCGGGATGGCGAGAGGGCGCAGCGACGCCGGACGGCCATCCCCCCCGAGATGGACCGGCTCGTCGACGGCTACGGGAAGGAACTGATCCTGGACGACCGGATGCGGGCGCAGACGACGTGGCTCCAGGCCGAGCAGCCGGCGGCGCGCGGGCGAGTCACGGGGCTCTTGGAGGAGGAGGCGCGGCGTGGCGGGTCTCCCGCGAGGAGGGGACGCGCTCGCCGTCGCGGCCCAGGTGGCCCCAGGCATCGACACCCTCGACGCGGACGGCCGCCAGGCGCCTGTCCGCCTGCGGGTTCGCGACAAGCCAGTCACCGGCGAGGTGGCGGGGTCCGGACGGTGCTCCCGACCCATCCGGGGATCCTTGCGTTGGCCAATTGGGTTGCTCCCGTCGAGAGGTGGTGTGGACTGCTCACCGAGCGACCGATCCCACGTGGCCCCACCCCTGCACGCAGGCGCTGGAGGATGCCCTGCGCCCCTGCCGCCGGCTGAACCACCGCGCCCCGACTGCCTTCGTGTGGGTCACGACCGCGGACCGGATCCTCGCGAGCGTCCCGCGCTTGTGCCCGCGCATCGTCGAGGCATGCCCCTCGGAGGCGGTGGCCGCGGTGCTCTCGGGAGCACCCGGGCGGCAGGCCCGGCGCCGGCGAAGGGGTCGCCGGCAGCCGTGGGGAGGCGCCCCGGCGGACCCCGCCCGGTGGTCATCCGGGTCCGCTCAGGCGGCCTCCCGCTGGCGCACGATCCGGCCGGCCTGGATGATCAGGCGCAGGTGGCGGTCGGGGTCGCTGAGCACCCGCACATCCTCCAGCGGGTCGCGGTCGACCACCAGCAGGTCGGCGGTGGCGCCGGGAGCGATGACGCCCACCCGGCCCTCCAGGCGCAGCAGCCGGGCGGCCTGGGTGGTGGCGCCGCGGATCACGTCGGCGGCGGGCTGCACCTCTGCCCGGAGCGTGAATTCCAAGCTCTGCTCTCGGTGCATCTCGGCCAGGAGGTCGGTCCCGAAGGCGATCGCCACCCCAGCGCGATGGGCCAGTTCCAGCGCCCCCAGCCCGCCCTCCAGCACCGGCGGCAGCTTGGCCAGCGCCTCGGGCGGCATCCCCAGCGCCCGACCGTGGCGGTGCAGGGCGTGGTAGGTCGCCAAGGTGGGGACGTAGAAGGCGTCATGGGCCAGGAAGAGCGGCGGGGAGCTGGCGTCGATGAGATTGCCGTGCTCGATGCTGCGCACCCCGAGGCGCAGGCCGCGATTGACCGCGCGGGCGGTGTAGGCGTGGCCGGCGACATAGATGCCGGCAGCGTCGGCTTCCTCCACCGCGGCCCGGATCTCCTCCTCGGCGAACTGGGTCGCGTCGATCCGGTCGCTGGGCGCGTCGACGGCGCCGCTCAGGTAGAGCTTCAAGTGGTGGGCTCCGCGGCGGATCTCCTCACGCGCCGCGCGCCGGACCTCGGTCACGCCGTCGCAGAGAACGGCCAGCGAGGGGCAGTTGTAGTGGCGGTCGACCACCGTGCGCCCGGGACCGCGCCACTCCCCCGCTCCCCCGGTCTGGGACAGCATCTTGCCGCCATAGACGATCCGAGGCCCCTCGAGATGGCCCTCGGCGACGGCCCGGGCCAGCCCGAAGTCGCACCCGCCGAGGTCGCGAACGGTGGTGAAGCCGCGCTCGAGCATCCCCCGCAGCACCCCCGCAGCCCGGGCGGTGACATACGCTGGCGACCATTCCGACATCCCCCACACGTCGGTGGTGACGACCGTGACGTGGACGTGGGCGTCGATCAGCCCGGGCATCAGGACCGCGCCGCGCAGGTCGATCACCCGGTCGGCGGCGGGGGGCGGGGTGCCCGGGGAGACATCGACGACGCGGTCGCCCTCCACCACCACCGTGCACTCCGGGCGAAGCCGCCCCGCCTCGGCGTCGAGCACCGAGGCGTGGGTGAAGGCGAGTCGCTGGGGGTGATCGGTCATGGTCAGAACATCTCCGCGCACCAGGGCGCGATCGGCCACCCGAGGAGCCGGTCCGCGCGGGCGGCCGCCCCGGGCGTGCTCTCCTCCAGCAGGCCGGCGCGGGCCTGCTGGGAGAGCCGCGCCAGCCCCAGGTAGGCGGACCCCAGCGCCGCGGCGTCCAGGGTGAGCTCCGCCGAGCGCCGGGTCCGCTGGCAGCGGGCACCGTCAGGCCCGCCCTCCAGCAGGTAGCGGCCGGCGTGGTGGGGACGGCCGGGATCGGTCAGATCGAAGACCAGCCGGTCGGCGACGGCGTAGCGACGCGCCTCCAGCGCAGGCGCCACCTCGAGCAGGCGCACCCAGAGGCCGTCATGCACGGCCAGCTGGAGGCGGCGGGGATCGGCGAGCCACCAGCGCACGGGGTCGTCCAGCGGACGGTTGCCGGCCTCCACCTGGGCGACCAGGTCGACCTGGAGGCAGTAGCGCCAGAGCTCGGCCTCGATGGCGGGCCCGGCCCCGACCAGCTCCGCCACCCGCAGCCGGCCGTGGGGATACCCCCCGTCCCAGTTGGGCTCCACCCGGTAGAGGACGTAGCCGTCGGGGATGCCGTCCTGCTCGTGGAGCGCCAGCAGGGGAGCCACCGGCTCCCCGGCGGTCTGGTCCGCCCACCACCAGCGCCACCACCGCTGGTCCCGCCGGATCATCCCCGGCCGCTCCTGGCACGACCGCTGGTACGCCGCCTGCAACCGGGGGAGAGCGCCCCCAGGGTCAGGGAGCAGTCGGATCCGGCCGGGGGCCACCGGCGCATCGACCAGCTCGGCGTCACGGGTGGCGATCTGCAGCCGGCACACCTCGCCCGCGGCTCCGTAGCCGAAGCGACGGTAGATCCCGCTCTCGCTGGCGAAGAGGGCCGCCACCGCCTCCCCGGCGGGGCGGGGGGCGGCCTGCTGCTGCTCCAGCAGCCGGCGCAGCACTCCCCGGCGCCGATGGCTGGGCAGCACCCCGACCGCGGTGACCCCGGCCACCGGCACCTGCCCGCCCGGCACCGTCATCTCCAGCGACAGGACAGCGGCGGTGCCCACGACCTCATCCCCGTCCAGCGCCACCCACGCCCGGTCGGGCTCGATGACCAGGGCATCCCGCTCGACGGTGGCGGCGCTCGGCTGCTCGCTGAAGGCGAGCTGGTTGCAGGCGGTGAAGGCCGCCAGCTCGCCGTCAGCCAGCGGGCGTACGCGGATCGTGCCCGCGCCCGCGGAGGCCTCGGAGGTCACTCCGATCGGGGGGGCGGGACCCGACGCCGATGGGGGCCGGACCCCAGGGTCACGGGCGGGTCACCCGGCGGCGACCGCGGATCGGCGCTGGGTGGGCCGCGAGGGGTCTCCCACCCGCGCGGCCCCCGACCAGCTCGGCCACCTGGCCGGCGCGGCTGCGGATCTCGGCCAGCTGGGCATGGAGCTCCGCCTGCTCGCGTCGGAGACGGTGGTTCTCGGCCACCGCCGCCTCCACCCGCCCGACCAGACCGCGGAAACGAACCAGCAGCGGGCGGGGCCGGGGGCTGCGGAGTGGGGGCACCGCCGCGGCCGCCGCCTCCTCGAAGGTGTCGGGGACCAGGCTGAGCTCCACCCCGCAGGTGGCCAGCTCCTTGCCGATCGAGGCGCACAGGAGGGGGTCCCCGCTGAGCGCGCCGGCCTCGGCGGTGACGCGCGAGAATCCACCCCGAGCGGCGGCTGCGAGCAGCGCCTGCACCCCCGGTCGCCAGCGCGGGGCGCCGGCGGAGGCGGCGTCCTGGAAGAAGGCGTGGTGGCGGGCCCGCCAGCCACGGACCCGCAGGTAGGCGCGGAGCCGGCGGCGCTGCCGGGCGAGGGCGTCCCGACCGGCCTGGCCGCTGAGCGGCGTGGAGACATAGAGCGCGCTGCCGCGGTCGGGGCGCCCGCTCGGGATCGGTGGTGGCGCCATCAGGGGGTGTCCTCCGTGGAGCGATCGGCCACTCAGGGGATCCGGGGGCGCTCGCGACGGAGCGCCGGACCCACGGGCCGTGGCCGCTGCCGGTCGGCCCATTGTCGCGCACCGCGGGCGCCGGTCGAGTCCCGCAGCTGCGGGGCCGGCACCGGGGGTGAGCGCGCCCGGCCCCGCCCGGGGCAGGGATACCCTACCCGGTGATGGGCGAGGGCCGACAGGGCGAGCTTGAGTCGGGCGAGGATCCGGCTTCAACGACGCCGGGCGACCGCCCCCCGAGGAGCCGCGAGGAGGCCGGACCCGGCCTCGACCGGCTCCTCGCCCAGGCGCCGATCACCGAGATCTCTCGGGTTCCCTGGGGCAGCAACGCGGTCTTCCAGGTGTGCCTGGATACACCCCATGGGCCCCGGCTCGCGATCTACAAGCCGGCCCGGGGCGAGCGCCCGCTCTGGGACTTCCCGGCCGGCACCCTGCACCGCCGCGAGGTGGCGACCGCCCGGGTCGACCAGGCCATCGGCTTCGGGTTCACCCCGCGCACCGTGCTCCGGCGCGACGGCCCCTTCGGCCGCGGCTCGATCCAGGAGTTCATCGAGAACCCCCTGCCCGAGCGGGTGCCGACCGGGCCCGCTCTGCAGGACGCCCTCTGCGGGATCGCCGTGCTCGACGTCCTGGTCAACAACGGCGACCGCAAACGGGACCACCTGCTGGTCGACCCCAGCGGCCACCTCCGTGGCATCGACCACGGCGTGACCTTCCACGTCGACCCCAAGCTGCGCACGGTCCTGCTGGGACTGGGCGGTGAGCCGGTGCCGGCTGGGTGGCTGGAGCGGCTGCGCGCGTTTGCCGCCGACCGTGCCGCCGCGGCCGCCCTCGACCGCGAGCTCGGCTCGCTGCTCAGCCCGGCCGAGCGGGACGCATTCCACCGCCGGCTGCGGCGGCTGCTGCGCGCGGGGGTGTTTCCCCGGCTGGATCCCTGGCACGGTCGCCCCTGGGAGTGGTGAGCCGGGCCGGTCCCCCGAGTGCTCCCGAGGTGACCGCGAGCCGTCGGCCCCGGAGGGCGGGCGGGCGGCGCGCACGTGCCCCGCAACTCTCAGTCCCCTCTCAGCCCCCTTTCAGGGCGCTCTCAGGGACCGGGGCGGCCGGGCGGGTAGCCTCGACCGCAGCATCAGGCCGACCGCAGCCGGTCCAGGACTCCGTCCCGGCCCGGCCCATGGAGATCGAGAGCATGACCGCCGCACCGACCACCCTGCTGGCGATCTCGTCGACCCGCCGCTGCCCCTGCCTGCGCTACGGGATCGCCGACCGGCGTCAGGGGCTCGGCGACCGGCTCGGGACCGCGGGGCCCCGGGCCCGCCTGGCGCGGCCCGTGCCCCACCCCGTCCCGGGATGGGGCACGCCGCGGGGACCGGCCCCCTGGGACCGGCCCGGCAGCGCGCCGAGCGCCTCCCGCACGGGCGGGCGGCTCATCGACCGAATCGCGAGGCGGTCGGGGGTGCGCCCAGTCTGACCCTCCCGCCGGGACCGGCGGGACCCTCCCCGTGCGGCCTGGGCCCGGGGCCACGAGCCGGGCCGGTCGGGGACCGGTCCCCCTACCAGCTGATCGGCATGCGATCGCGGAAGCAGCGCCCGGTGGGTCCGTCGTCGCCCAAGGTGGCGAGGAAGGTGACCGTGTCGGCGCCCTGGGCGGGCGTCCGGGGCGCGTCGGGACCCCCCATGTCCGTTCGCACCCACCCGGGGTCGACGCAGTTGACGAGCACGCCGGTGCCGGCGAGCTCCGCCGCCAGCTGCGCCGTCAGCATGTTGACGGCGACCTTGGAGACGCTGTACGCGGGGCTCCCGGTCTCGACCGGCGAGAACGAGCCGAGGCTGCTGGAGAGGGTGACGACCCGCCCGTAGCCGCGCTCCACCATCGCCGGGACGAACTGGCGCACCATCCGCCAGGCTCCCACGAGGTTGACCGCGAGCGTCGCCTCCAAGATGGCCTCGGACACGTCCAGGATCGCCCGTTCATCGTCGAGCAGGACGCCGGCATTGTTGACAAGGATGTCGACCGCGCCGCAGCGGGTCGTCACCAGCTGGTGGCACCGCCTCACCGACTCCTCGTCGGTGACGTCGAGCGCGGCCGGGATCGCCCGGTCCGCGGCCAGCTGCTGGGCGGCGCGTTCCGCCTGCTCCGGGTCGCGCGCGGCGACCACCACAGTGAGCCCGCGATCCACCAGCTGGCGGCAGATCGCCACCCCGATCCCGCGATTGGCCCCGGTCACCAGCGCCACCCGCGGCGCGCTCACGGTCGCGTCGGTCATCGGCTTCTCCTGGGGGAGGGCACCGACGCCAGCGACGGTCGGTCGGCCCCGAAGCGCTCCTCCCGGCTGTGATCCTCGCGGTCCCCCGGCACCGTCGCGGTCCGCGATCGGGCGCCCCGTCCGTAGCCGCCGCCGCCGCTGGTCTCGACCCGGAGCACCGCGCCGGCCGGCAGCGTCACCGTCGCCTTGCTGGGGATGGCCACCATCCGCCCCTCCGGGTCGATCCGCACCACCCGGCTGGGACGGCCCGGGCCGCCCCCGGCCGCCCCCCGGGGGGCGAAGGCCTGGCGAGTCTGCTCGACATAGTACGTGACGGTCTGGGGCCGGTCCAGGATCTGGTAGTCACGGCGCAGGCCCATCCCCCCCCGGTGGCGACCCCGGCCCTGCGATCCGTCGATCAGCTCGGTGCGGGTGACCCGCACACAGTAGCTGGTCTCAACCACCTCCACCGGCATGAGGCCGACGTTGGAGAGATAGGTGTCGACGCCGTCGAGGCCGTCGCCCCGCGGATGGCCGCCGGTGCCCCCGCCGACGACGTCCGCCAGGACCGCGGCGCGCGACCCGTCGGGGGTGCGGCTGCCAATGTTGAGGGCGAAGAATGCCACCGAGCTGCTGGCGACCGCACGCGCCGGCCAGATCACCGACATCGCCCGGATCAGGGTGTCGGCGAGCCGCTGGCAGGTGTTGTGGCGCACCGACACGGCCGCCGGGAAGTGGGGGTTGAGCACGCTCCCGAGCGGACAGACGATGTCGACGGCCCCGAGGATACCGTCGTTGACGGCGGCGTCGGGCCGCACCATCACCCGCACCGCGTACACCACCGCGGCTCTGGTGCTCGCCCAGGGGACGTTGAGCGCCCCCGCCACCTGTGCCGCCGATCCCGAGAGGTCGACGGTGAGCCGGTCCCCGGTCTTGGCCACCACGGCGTGGATGCGGGTGGGACGACCGCCGCGGCCGTCGTCGTCGCAGAACCCCTCGGCGACGCCGGTGCCGTCGGGGAGCTCGGCGAGCCGCGCCCGGGTCGCCTGGTCGCTGAAGCGGATGGCGTCGGCGAAGGCCTGGGTGACCTGCCGGAGGCCGTGGCGCGCCACCAGCTCCAGCAGCCGGCGCGCCCCCAGCCGGCAGGCCGCCCGCTGCGCCCGCAGGTCCGAGAGCGTGGAGAGGGGGTCGCGGACATTGGCCGCCAGGATCGCGGTGACGTCGGGGACCTCCGCCCCAGCGTGGTCGAGGCGCACCGGAGGCAGCAGCAGCCCCTCCGCATAGACCTCACCGAGGTCGGGCCCCTCGGTTCCCGGGTTGACACCGCCGACGTCGATGTGATGCGCGGCGGTGCCGGACCACGCCACCACCTGGCCGCCATGGACGACCGGCTGGATGATGTTGATATCGGGCGTGTGCATCGCCCCCAGGTAGGGATGGTTGGCGATGAACACGTCGCCGTCACTCACCGACCCGGCCCAGCGCTGGCGGATGCTCGCCACCACCAGGGACATCGCTCCCAGCTGCGCCGGGATGTGGTCGGCCTGGGCGACCAGCTGGCCGGTGGCGGTGAAGAGGGCGCAGGAGAAGTCGTCCATGTCACGGATGATCGGGCTGTAGCTGGCGTGCTTCAGCACGCTGCCCATCTCGCGAGTGGCGGCGACCAGACCCTCATGGATCAGCTCGAAGGTCACCGGGTCGAGCCGGCGCGGAGAGCGGCTCACGGCGAGCGATGCTGGATCACGAGGTTGCCCTCGAGATCGGCGCGGACGGTCTGGGCCTCCAGCACCCAGGTGGTGGCGTCCATCTGCTCCACCAGCAGGGGACCCTCGAGCTGGCAACCAGGAGCGATGTGCTCGCGGCGGTAGATGGCGACCCGCTCGCGCGTGCGGCGGTGGGGGTGGCGGACACGCCGGTGGTCCACCGGCGCGGGGGGCGCGGCGGAGACGGTCCGGCGCGGGGGCGCGGAGTCGGCCACGGCGGCGCCCAGAGCCGCGATCCGCAGGGTGACGAGCTCGACCGGCTGGGCGGGGCTGGCGTGTCCGTAGGCGACCGCATGCGCCCGGTCGAAGGCGGACCGCAGGCCCCGCAGCTCGGCGACCGTCGTTCCCGCCAACGGCACCGCCAGCTCGTACCCCTGCCCCTCGTAGCGGCAGTCGGCGCGGGCCCAAAGGCGCACCGCCTCGGGGCGAACTCCGTCGGCGACGAGCTCCCGCGCCAGCCGCGCGCCGGTGGCGCGCAGCCAGCGGGCGGACTCGCCCAGGAGCGGCGGCGCGACCCGCCCGAGCACGGTGCGCGCCTCGTCGAGGCGCAGCTCCGCCGCCACCAGGCCGGCGGCGGCGAAGAGCCCTGGATTGATCGGAATCACCGCCCGGCGCAGGCCGAGGTCGCGGAGCAGGAACCCGGCGTGCAGCGGCCCGGCTCCTCCGAAGGCGACCAGGGTGGCGGTGCGGGGGTCGTGGCCCCGCTCCACCGACACGCGCCGGAGCGCGCCCGCGATCTGGGCCAGGGTCACCGCCACGATCCCCGCCGCCGCGGTGTCGGCGTCGAGCCCCACCTGGCGGCCGACCCGCTCGACCGCGGCCCGGGCGGCGCCGCGGTCGAGCGCGAGCCGGCCGGCCAGCCGGGTCGCGGGTCCGAGGCTGCCCACCACCACGTGGGCGTCGGTCACCGTCGCCTCGGTCCCGCCCCGGCCGTAGGCGGCCGGGCCGGGATCGCTGCCCGCGCTCTGTGGCCCCACCCGCAGGCGGCCGGCCCGGTCGACCCGCACCAGGCTGCCGCCGCCGGCCCCGACCGCCTCGACGTCGACGGCGGCGGACAGCACCGGGTGGCCTCCCAGCCACTGCTGGGCGCGCACGGGCGGCACGCCCCCGCTGATGAAGCAGGCGTCCAGCGAGGTTCCGCCCATGTCCATCGAGATGATCGGGTCGAGGCGCAGCCGGCGCCCCAGGGCGGCCGCGCCGGTGACCCCGCCGGCGGGCCCCGAGACAGCCAGCCGGTGAGCCTCCTGGTCGGCCCGGCGGGCCGCGACGACGCCGCCGCTGGACTGCATCACGACCAGCCGACCGGGCACCGCGGCGGCGCGCAGCCCGAGGTCGACCGCGACCAGGTAGCGGCCAACCAGCGGTCGGAGCGCGGCGTTGAGCGCGCAGGTGGCGGTGCGGGGGTACTCGCGGAACTCGCGGGCGCAGCGAGCCGAGCGGGAGATCGGCACCCTCGGCAGCCGACGCTGGATCGCCTCCGCCAGGCGCTGCTCGTGCTGGTCGTCACGGTAGCTGAACAAGAGCGCGATCGCGACCGCCTCCGGCTGCCGCCGCGCCACCTCCTCGACCACCCGCTCCACCTCCTCGTCGGTCAAAGCGACCACCGCCCGGCCGCGGTGGTCGAGCCGCTCGGCGACCTCGATCCGGTCACAGCGAGCCACCAGCTCGAGCGGCGGCGAGGGTGTCAGGCTGTAGAGGTCGGGGCGCGAGCCGGAGCGGAAGCCCAGGATGTCGCGGAACCCGAGTGTGGCCACCAGGACCACCCGCGCCAGCTGGCCGGTGAGCAAAGCGTTGGTGGCCACCGTGGTGCCGTGCGCCACCAACTGCACCGCGGTGGGAATGACGCCCTGGGCCGCCAGCTCGTCGAGGGCACAGCCAAATCCCCGCGACGGGTCGGCGGGCGTGGAGGGCACCTTGGCCAGGCGGCGGCCGCCACGGCTCCCGATCGCCACCGCATCGGTGAAGGTGCCTCCGACGTCGACCGCGACCGTCCAGACCTCGGTCCCGGCGGCGGGGCCGGTCACGACACAGCACGCAGCAGCGGCGCCACCCGCTCGCCCAGCAGCCGCAGCGACTCCCGCTGGACCGCTGGGTCCATCCCCGGCCAGTAGGCGCGAGCGATGAAGTGGAGGGGGCGTGCCACCTGCCCGGAGATGGCGTCGGCGAATTCCTGGATCCGCTCGGCCACCGCCTCGGGCGAGCCGACGATGAGATCCGCGTCCGACCCCGCGCCCGGCCCCGGCCGGCGCAGGGGTCGGCTGGCGGCATCCGGCTCCTGGCCGTAACGGCGTCCCTCCATGTCGTCATATTTCCAGGCAACGTACCGATGGTGGGGACCGACGAGCGCGCGGGCACCCGGACCCTCCCAGGCGAACACGGGCGCATGCATGCTGACGGTGAAGTCGCTGAGGTCCGCCCCGGCCCGCTCCCGTGCCTCCAGCGCCCACCCCACCTGCTCCGCCAGGCCCATGGGAGTGACCTCGGTGGCCATGAAGCCCTGGGCGATCCGGCCCGCGCGTCGGACCGCCACCTCGGCCATGGCCCCGATCCAGATCGGGGGCCCGCCCGGGCGGGCCGGAAGGGGCCGCACCAGCAGCTGGGGGTAGCGGATCTGGGCGCCCCCGGTGACCGGCCCGCCCTCCCACGCCTGGCGCAGGGTGGCCACGGTGTCCTCCAGGCGCCGCCCCCGCTGGCCCAGCGGGATCCCCAGGCCGTCGAACTCCTCGGCGCGCCACCCCAGGCCGAGGCCCAGGATCAGGCGCCCCCGGCTCACCCCGTCGACCACCGCGGCGTCCTCCGCCAACCGCACCGCCTCGTGGAGGGGGGCGAGCAGCAGACCGGTACCGATCGCGATCCGCAGGGTGCGGGCGGCGATCGCCGCGCACAGGGGCAGCGGGGCGGGCAGGTAGGCGTCATCCACGAAGTGGTGCTCCGAGACCCACACCGACGCCAACCCGAGACGGTCGGCGCGTTCGGCAAGGTCGAGCGCATCCTGGATCAACTCGGCGTCGGGGCGTGACTCCCCGGGAAACCGCTGGCAGGTGATCAGCCCGAAGCCGAGCTCGACCCGGCTCACCGGACGGGCGCGGTGGCACGGACGGCCATGGGGTCGCAGCCCCAGTCGGGAGCGGTGCCCGGTGGGCCGTCAGCGACTCCCCACGCGCGCGCGCGCAGATCCAACCGGAGCGCGGTCACCATCGCCCCCCGGGCGCCTCTCTCACCTGCCACCGCGACCTGCCCCCGTGCGGGGCGCCGGCTCACCCAGCTGGTTCTTCACCAAGCTCCCCTGCTTCACGATCATCAGCATGACATCGGCATCGAGCGCGGAGATATCGTCCAACGGGTTGCCCGCGAGCACGACGAGGTCGGCGGCCTTGCCTGGCTCGATCGTCCCGGTCACATCGGCGATGCGAAGGATCTCGGCCCCAGACCTCGTGGCGGCCACCAGCGCCTCCATCTCGCTGAGTCCGGCCCCGACCAGGGCGTGTACCTCCTGGAGTGTCTGCCGGCCGTAGGGTGTGAGATCGGTGGAGAAGGAGTCGCTGCCGACGCCGATGCGAACGCCGGCGTCCCGGGCCGCCAGCAGGTTCGCCGACAGCCGCTGGTGGAGGAGCCGCAGCATGGCCTGCTTGTCAGCGGGGACCGGACCCCCGCCCGGGATGTGCGGCTTCCCGTAGTGGCCACCGAAGTCGCTCGACAGTGAGGCCCACGTCATCAAAAGCACCAAGGTTGGATTGAGCGACACCGACAGTTCAGCCATTCGCGCCATGGTCTCCTCGTCGAGGTCTTCGCCATGCTCGATGGACCACACGCCCGCCTCGACCGCAGCGCGCGCAGCCGAGCGGCACTCGCAATGGGCGGCCACCGGCAAGTGCACGTAGTTCGCCTCCTCCACGATGACTCGCAGCTCGGCTAGGCTGAAGTGCTGAGCATCCTCCGGATCATTCTCGCTCAGGCCCCCGCCACTGGCCCAAACTTTGATGCACAGGGAGCCGTTGCGAATGACCTCGCGGGTGGCCCGGCGCACCTCGTCGACCCCGTCGGCGACGAGGCCCCAGGGGTGCGACGCGCGCACCATCTCGGGGGTGACGCCCGAGGCGTCTCCGTGACCTCCGCGACGCGATAGCCCGCGCCAGCAGGGCACGATGCGGGGGCCATCGATCAGCCGGTCGCGGATCGCCTGTCGCAAGTGCGTCCCGTTCACCGAGATGTCGCGAACGCTCGTCACGCCGTGGTCCAGCAGAGCGCGTGCCTGCGCCACCGAGGCGATCGCCTGGTAGCGGTCGGGCTGCAGCACCCAGCTGTCCTCGTCGGGGTGGGAGTTGCCGCCGAGGTGACAGTGGGCATCGATGATTCCCGGCATCACCGTGGCGCCAGACGCATCCACCACGGGGGTGTCGGACGCGACCGGTACGGTCGCCGCACGACCCGCCGCAGCGATGGTCGAGCCCTCAATCACCACGACGGCGTCCTCGACAGGATCGGCCCCGGTCCCGTCGATCAGCCGCACCCCCACCAACGCGACACGATCTGTCATTGCCTCTCTCCTGGCTGCTCTCGGGCCGCCGATGGCGCCCAGAGCTCCCCCGGCGTCGAGGTCGTCCCGGCCGGCCCGGCGTCGTCCCCGCCCGCGACGGCCTGCGCCCGGTGGCGCCGACAGGGACCGCCGACTCTCCCGCCTCCGCTCGTCTCGACGCGGACCACCCAACCCGGCTCGAGCCGCAGCGTGACCGGGGGCGGCACCGAAAGGGGGGCACCGCCCGGGATGAGGACTGTGATCCCAGAGGAGCGGCCCTGGTTCCCGCGCTCCTCCCCCTCGGGCGCGGAGCGCGGGTCGGTCGGCTCGGAGCGCAGTGTCACCACCGAGGCGCGGGGGAGCAGCCGGTACTGGGACCCGAGCCGGAGGCCGATCTCGAGCGCGCTCACCGGACCAAGGCCGGAGTCGACGCGCTGCCCCGGGCGCCGTCGGCGAAGAGTGGGGCGTAGTCGAGCACACGGTAGGGGGCGGTGCAGGGGGGCCCGTCGGCGATCCACAGCCGCACGGCGGTGAGGTCGATGAGGAGGGAGGCCACGGTCGCGCCTTGGTCCACCTCAGGGACTCTCGGGTCGGGGTGGGCGCAGACCGAGCCGGGGTGGCCGGCGTGGTCCGCGAGGACGGCGCGGAAGGTGTCGAGGTCCAGCTCCTGACCGGCGGAGCGGACCGCCTCCTGGAGCTGCTCCAGCCGCAGCGGGCTATCCGGCATCGCCCACACCGAAACATCGGTGCCGGTGAAGCGGGGGGAGACGAAGTGGTTGGTGTGCAGCAGGACACCGTCGTCGGGAAGCAGGACGAAGACCTGGCTGAAGTCGCCGGGAGCGGTCTCCACGTCAAGCGCGAGGCCGTCGCGGTGGGCGAGCAGGTAGTTGGCCGACGCCGAGCGCCGATGCGCCTGCAGCAGGCTGAGGGCATCGGCCAGCGAGGCCTGGTCGAGCAGGGCGCGCAGGACGACGTGGAACGGGATCCCCGGCTCGCCCCGGTCCTGATCGCACACCAAGGCGTTGGCCGCGACCCCCAGCCCGGCCGCGTTCATCCCCGACTTGGCGAGCAGCCCGGCCTCGACCACGGTGACGAAGTCCGGCCCCTCGCTCTGGGCCACCTCGAGCACCACCACGGTGTCGAACGCGTGCGGCAGCCAGTCCCAGTTCTGGCCGATGAGGGTGTGGCGGTCGCGGCTGCGGCGGGGCAGCACCGCGAAGGAGCTGCAGCCGTCCAGCGCCTGGCGGCGAGCCGCGCGCGCGGTGGCCGCGTACATCACCTCGGTGCGGACGTTGAGGGCCAGGATGTCGTCGCGCTCGACCCCGGCTCCCTCGGCGAGGCCCGCCATCTCCTCCAGATAGTGGGGAGCCAGGGCGGCGATCGGGTCGACGTACCGTCCTGCCTCCCGCCGCACCGTGTCCCAGTCCCACCCGGCCCGGGCCTGAAACACGTCGCGGTACGCGGCCAGCGAGCGCTGCACCCGCTCGCGGGCCCCGCGACCGTACTGGCGGCCGCGGTCCCGAGCCGAGCCGGACACACGTAGGTGCGGGAAGGTGCTCATCGGGCCCTCACAGAATGCTGAGCCCCCCGTCGACCGTCACCACCGTGCCGGTCACGTAGGAGGCTCGCTCCGATAGCAAGAATAGGATCACCTGGGCCACCTCCTCGGCGCGCCCCAGGCGCGCCAGCGGCACCGCCTCCGCCAGGAACCGGGCGCCCGCTTGGGGATCGTCCATCAGCCGCAGCATGGGGGTGTCGATCACCCCGGGTGCGACCGCATTGACCCGAATCTGGTGGCTCGCCCACTCCGCCGCCATCTGCCGGGTCAAGGCGGCCACCCCGGCCTTGCTGGCGGCGTAGCCGCAGCTGGGTTCGCGGCGGTCGGCGATCTCGGCGGCGACCGAGGTGAGGTTGACGATGCTGGCGGGACGGTGGACCCCGACCGCCGCCCGCGCCACCGCGCGCCCGAGCAGGAAGGGGCCGCGCAGGTTGACCGCCAGCGCCCGGTCGAAGTCGGCTCCGGAGGTCTGGTCGATCGGCGCCACGGGATAGATCCCGGCCGCGTTCACCAGCAGCTCCGGGGGACCCTCCAGCCGGGCGCACGCGAGCTCGACGGCGGCCGTGACCTGGGCCTCGTCGGCGACGTCGCAGGCGAGACGGTCGGGCCCCGCGGGGGGACCACCGGCCGTGCCGAACCGGCGGTCGAGTCCGACCACCCGCGCCCCGGCGTCCCGCAGCGCGGTCCAGCTGGCCGCTCCGATCCCGGACGCCGCCCCCGTCACCAACGCCGGGCGCCCCCGCAGCCCGTCACTCACGACAGCCACGCGCCGCCGTTGACGGCGATGCTCTGCCCGGTGACGTAGGCGGCGTCGTCCGAGAGCAGCCAGGTGACGCAGCCCGCCACATCCTCGCCGCTGCCGAAGCGGGCCAGCGGGATCGACCGCAGCACCGCGGCCGCTTCGGCGTCGACGCTCGACTGGTGACGACGGGCGCGGGCGCGCAGCTCCTCGCGGTGCATCTCCGTCGCCATGTGGCCGGGACTCACGGTGTTGACCCGGATCCGGTGGACGGCGAGCTCCAGCGCCATCGACTGGGTCAGCTGGCGCAGACCGCCCTTGGCGGCGCAGTACCCGGCGCCGCCCGCCACCGCCTGCTCCCCGAACACCGACCCCACGTTGATCACGGCCCCGCCGGTGCCCTGGGCCACCAGCCGGCGCGCGGCGGCACGCGCCATCAGGAAGCAGCCCACCAGGTTGACCTCGAGCACGCGTCGGAACTCCTCCACCTTGGTGTCGACGACGGCGGTGCTCGGGCCGCCGATCCCGGCGCAGTTGATCAAGGCGTCCAGACCCCCGACCTGCGCCACCATCTGCGCCACCGCGTGGTCGGCCACCGTCTCGTCGGAGACGTCACCCGCGAGCGCAAAGACCACCCCGGCGGGCGGGTCGGGGCGAGTCGGCGGCAGCGAGGCGTCGATCGCGGCGCGATCCAGTAGCCCCAGCTGATGGCCGTCGGCGCCGAGGCGAGCCACCAGACCGGAGCCCAGGCCCCCCGCCGCCCCGGTGATGAGCACCCGCATCAGGCCACGGTGGCCGCGATCTCGGCGCAGGGCGCCACCAGCACATCGTCGCACGCGCGCACGCGCGCGATAAACCGGCGCAGCAGTGGCAGCCGCGAGGGGCGGCCGATGATCTGGGGGTGCATCGTGAGGATGCAGCAGCCGCCCAGCTGGCGGATGCCGTCGAACTCGCCCTCCCAGATCTCGGCGACATGTGAGGGCGTGGCGATGGACTTGCTCCAGACATCGCCCGCGAACCAGAAATGCGGGGCGTCGTCGAGGGTCCACTGCACCGGGAGCTCCACCAGTTCGGTGCCGGGGTGGCGGTAGGGACGGATGTCGTCCATGAAGTTCGAGGAGTAGGTCATGCCGGCCCCGGCCAGCAGTCCCAGGGTGTGGGGGCTGACGTCCCAGGAGGGCGACCGGTAGCCGTGCACCTGGGGCTGGAAACGGCGCAACAGCTCCAGCGCCCGGTGGAACTCGGCCGCCTCCTGGTCGGCACCGAGGCGGGTGGGTGACACGTGCGAGAAGCCATGGTGGGCGAGCTCGTGACCCGCCGCCACGATCGCCTCGACCCGGTCCGGGTAGCGCTCCACCACCCGCCCGGGGACGAAGAAGGTGGCCCGCAGGTCCCAGCGGCGCAGCTCCTCCAGGATCAGGGGCACCGCCACCTTGGCGCCGTAGATCCCCTGCGAGAGCACCCCGGGGCGCTCGGCGTTGGCCGGATCCTCCCCCAGCCAGACCTCCTCGGCGTCGAAGTCGAACGTCAGGGCCACCGCGCTGGAGCGACCGGCTGGGAGCCTCACGCTCTCAGCCCGAGAGCGTCCAGCTTGCGGGGTTGATCTGGGCGTAGATGTCCTGGGGGAGGGCGCCGTGCAGACCGGTTCGGATCGCGGAGATCTGGTAGTCGGGCAGAGGCAGCCACAGACCCAGGACCTGCTGGGCGATCTGCGTCTCCAGCCGGTAGAGGGCGGTCGCGCTGGGGGCGGTGCGGACGCTGGTGATCAGCCGGTCGAGGACCGGGCTGCTGTAGCCGCCGCCCCAGTAGTTGCCGGTCCCCCAGATCTGCTCGGCGCTGGGATAGGCCCCGCCCGGGCCCCAGTTCCACTGCGCTGGCGAGTAGGTGTTGAGGTCCCAGGCGCAGGGCGGGGCGCCCGGGCACACCCCGGTGAGGGCGTACATCTCGCTCACCGAGTGCTCCTCCAGCCGGATGTCGACGCCCGCGCCCGACGCCGCGGACTTGTACGCCTGGACCTCCTGGTCCAGGGGGACGTCCCCCGACGAGTAGACGAAGGCCAACGACAGGGGTGCGCCCGCCGCGATCCCGGCCCCGCAGTGCCCCGCGCCGCTGCCCGGCCTGGCGCAGGTGTCGGTGCCGCCGCGGTGGATCGTCCAGCCATGGGCGGCCAGCAGGTCCCGGGCAGCCACCACGCTGTACGGCTCCAGGTTGCGATGCTCGGCCGGATCCGCCAGGGTGGACCCGTTGACGGTGGGCACCGGTCCGTAGGTGGGGGTGGCGTAGCCGTGCCACACATCCCGGATGTAGAGGGGCTGGTCGACCAGGTGCTCCAGCGCCTGGCGCACGTACAGCTGGCTCAGCACGTGAGTGGTGGCGGGATTGGTGAAGTTGATCTCGGCCATGCTGGTCGTCTCCCACTTCCACGGGGCGATGCGGTAGCCCGCGCGCCTCAGGAAGGGGATCTGAGTGATGTCGGTGAAGGGCACGTAGCCGTAGGTGAGCTGCCCACTTCGCAAGGCGTCGAACTCAGCCGAGTCGCTGGTGAAGGGCACCAACTCGACCCGGGCCAGATGGGGCCGATCAGGCCCCGAGTACTTGGGGTTGGGCCGAAACACGCTGAGGCCGGTGGTCGCGTCGTAGGCGGTCAGCCGCCAGGGACCGTCAACCACCTTCCAGAGCGGGCTGGTGGCGTAGGTGCTGGGGGTGCCCGACTGGCCGGCGAGGAACTTGTACACGCGGCGGGCGCCCGCCGGGGTCCGGTCGTAGTTCCCGATCGCGCCGTGGAGGGAGGTCCGGTCCCAGGCCTGCTGCGGCAGCGGGTCGAGGAAGGAAAGCTGCTGGAGCAGCAGCCAGGTGTGGTTGTAGGCCTTGTTGAAGGTCATCACCACGGTGCGCGGATTGGGATAGCGGACCTGGGTGAGGTTGGAGGGGAACAGCCCGGGCAGGTAGGGGCCGTACTGCCCCTTGTCCGCGCGGACCAGGTTGAGCCAGAGCTCGACGTCGCGGCTGGTGACCGGAGCGCCGTCGGACCAGCGGTAGGGCTTCAGCGTGATCGTCAGCGTGCGTCCGCGGTTGGAGTAAACCGGCAGATTGGCGAGGCTCAACTGCGGATTCACCACCGGCTGGCCGGCTTGCCCCACCCAGTACAGCGGACGGTAGAGCTGCTCCTCGAGCAGGAAGTTGTTGACGTACCAGGTGTTGGGGGTGGGGACCGGGAAGATCCAGTAGGGGTTGCGGCCCGGACTCATCGCAAAGGTGGCAGTCCCGCTGTACCCGGGCCGGGGGGAGACGGCGGCGCCGCAGCCGGCCGCGACCAGGCTCGCGGCGATCACGACCGCTACCGCCACGCGGTTCCTGACAAGTCCGACGCGCATGAGCCCCCTCCTCAGCCGCGGGTTGTCCCGTCGATCCCGCGAGCGGCGCCCGTCGCCGGGCGAGTCCTCTGCCGGTCGTCGCATGGCGCACGGCACAGCTGCCGTCACCCCAGCCGGTCCGGGCCCGACCGCGCCTGATTCTGGCATCGCGGTCCCATGCTGTCAAATACCATAGAGGGAGCGTCTGCATACCCACAGAGCATGGGACGGGGCGCCTCGACCCGGCCCCATCGGAGAGGTGACCCCACATGGACCTGCACGCTCTGAGATATTTTGTCGCGGTGGCGGAGGCGGGGTCGGTGACCCGGGCGGCCCACCGGGTCCATGTGGCGCAGCCGTCGCTGTCCCGCCAGCTGCGCCGGCTGGAGGCGGAGGTGGGGCTCGCGCTCTTCACCCGAACCCCGCGCGGGCTGACTCCGACCGCGGCGGGACGGCGCCTGCTGGAGGCGGCTCGGGGTCTGCTCACCCGCGCCGATCAGGTGGAGCTGACGGCGATGGCCCTGGGCACCGGACAGGTCGAACGCCTCGACCTGGCGGCCACCGCCGTCGCCATCGATGACATCATCGCCCCCTACCTCACCACCCTCGGTCCGACCCACCCCTTCCTCGCCGTGGTCGACGAGACCCCGACGCGGCTGCCGACGGCCCTCAGCCGGGGCGCCGACCTCGTGATCACCGCGATCGCTCCGGTCGCCGATGCCCATGTGACGCTGATCGCGCAGGTGCCGATCTACGCCTACGTCCCCGCCGCGCATCCCTGGGCGCTCCAAAGCCGGGTGTCGCTGCCTGAGCTGGTGGAGGCGGACCTGCTGCTTCCCAGCGCGGAGCAGGCCACCCGCCAGCTGCTCGACGCCGCCGTCCATCGCCAGGGGCTCCACTATCGGCACGTGACCGAGTGCCGCCTCCCCCAGGTGGCCCAGGCGCTGGCCGCCAGCGGCCGGGGTGCCGCGGTGGTCTCCGACGATCCGCGCTTCGCCCTGCGCCCGCTCCGGGTGGACGAGCCGGGCGGCGCCCTCCGGCTGCCGCTGTACGCGGCCTGGGAGCGAGGCCACTATGCCGACGGCGTGATCCGCGATCTGGTGGAGCGGCTGGCGCAGTACTGCGTCGACCGCTACGGGCCGTCGGTGGGGCCGGGCCCGGTGAGCGGCGCCGCCAGCAGCGAGAGGTAGACCGCGGGCCTGCCGGGACGCGCCACCGAGCGCAGCAGGTGGAGCGTCGACACGGCCACCGGGTGGACCGGGTGCGCGGATGCCGCGAGCCCGTCGCGCAGGCGGTCCCGGACCGCCTGCGGGAGCGGGCGGCGCACCCGCGCCACGGTGCAGTGAGGCCGGTAGGGACGCCGGTCGGCCGCCAGACCCGCCGTCTCCAGGGTCCGCCCCAGCGTCCGGTGGAGCGCTCCCAACCCGCCGCTCCCATCCTCCACCCCCAGCCAGAGCGCGGTCGGCCGCTCCCAGTCGGGGAAGGCGCCCCCCCCGCCCAACCTGAGCCGGAAGGGCCGGGCGCGTTCGGCACAGGCCCTCACCGCCCGACGGGCACGCTCCTCGTCAGCCGGCGCGAGCCGCCCGAAGAAGTGGAGGGTGACGTGGAGGCCGCCGGGGTCCACCGCGGCCAGCTCAGGGACGCGGCGGTCGAGCGCGGCCAGCAGCCCGACCACACCGGGGTCGCCGCCGAGGGCCATCTCGACCGCCGCGAACACGGGGCCGGAGCCGGTCCCGCCCGCTCCGCCGCCGCGGGGATCAGCTCCCACCCCTGCTCCCGGGCACCGGCGGGGCCGCGGGGTCGCCCCCGTCGACGCGGTCGAGGAAGCTGGCCAGGAGCGCCTGCTGGCGCGCCACGAACTCCGCCGTCCAGCCATGCCCGGCGGCGCTCACCACCTCCAGCTCGATCTGGGTGTGGGGAGCGACCAGCTCCACCAGCCGGGGCACGTCGACGATGCGATCGTCAGCGGCGACCATCAGTAGGACCGGCCGGTCCCATCCGGCCACCCGGGCGCGGAAGTCGCGCGCCAGCCCGTCCCGCAGCCAGGCCCGTGCGGCCCGGGGCGAGGCACGCAGCTGATTGTCGAAGTTGACCTGGGCCGGGCCGGGGTCGACCTCGACGCCCTCGGTGACGTGGCGCTTGTACCAGTCGCTGACCCGGCGGCGGCGAGCCAGCCAGGTGATGGTCGAGAACACGCCGGGCGCGGTGAAGGTCCGCACCTGGCGCCGGAAGCGACGCCGCACCACGGTCGGGTCGAGCAGAGGCGTGTGCAGGATCAAGCTGGAGGCGGCCGCTGGCCGCGCCTCGGCCACGGCCAGCGCGACCGATGCCCCCAGGCACAGCCCGGCGAGGTCGTAGCGATCGTGGCCCAGGCTGCCGGCCAGCGCGACCATCTCATCGGCCAGGGCGGCGGCGGTGTGGAGCCCGGGGAGGGGGGCCGAGACCCCGAAGCCGGGCAGGTCGGGGATGACGACGGTGCGGCGGGGGAGCAGCGCGGGCAGCCAGCCCTCGAAGTTCTCGGCTGACCCGAGGAAGCCATGGCAGAGCAGCAGCGCCGGGCCCCGACCGCCGGTGAGGAACCGCAGCCGCCCCTGGGGTCGGGCCAGCACACCCTCGCGGAGCGCGGCTCCCATCGGGGTGGCCCGGGTGGCGAGCGGCTCCCCCACTCGCGGCCCCGGGGCCGGCGGCGCGCTCACGCGCCGGGGGCCGCCGACCCCTCGTCGGGCCAGGCGGGCAGGGCGCAGCGGACCGGCCGGTCCTCGCGATAGCCGAGCGCGTACTCGCCGGCGACCACCGTCTGGAGCTCACGGGTCCCCTCGTACAGGAGGGTGGCGCGGCTGTTGCGCAGGTAGCGCGCCGCCGGGCACTCCTCGCTGAAGCCGGTCGCCCCATGCACCTGGAGGCAGTCGTCGGCGCAGCGGCGCGCGTTGTCGCTGTTGACCCACTTGGCGAGCGCGGACTCGCGGCCACTGCGCCGGCCCTGGTTCTTGAGCCAGGCGGCGCGCAGCCAGAGCAGCCGGGCGATGTCGCCATCGCGCGCCATCTGCCCGACCATCTGCTGAACCAGCTGGAAGCGCCCGATCGGCTGGCCCTGCACCTCGCGGACCCGGGCGTAGGCGGTGCTGAGGTCGAGGCACGCCCGGATCGTCCCGGCGGCGCCGCTGGCGACGCAGAAGCGCCCGCTGTCGAGGCAGCTCATCGCCACCTTGAACCCCTCCCCCTCCTCGCCGATGCGGTTGGCGGCAGGCACCACCGCGTCGTCCAGGAACACGATCGCGGTCTCGCTGGCGCGCAACCCGTACTTGTGCTCGATCGGCTGGGTGCGCAGGCCCGCACCCGCCAGGCCCCGCTCCACCGCGAAGGCGGTGATCCCGCGCCGTCCGGCGCCGGGGTCAACGGTCGCAAACACCAGCAGCAGGTCGGCCGAGTGGCCCATCGAGATCCAGACCTTCTGCCCCCGCAGGCGGTAGGCATCACCGCTGCGGACCGCCAGGGTGCGCAGCGCGCGCACATCGCTGCCGGCGTCCGGCTCGGTGAGAGCGAAGCAGCCCTGCTGGCGCCCCTCCGCCAGCGGGCGCAGCAACCGCTGGCGCTGCGCCTCGGTGCCCCACTGATAGAGGCCGGTCATGCACAGGCCGGCGTGCACCGATAGAGCGGTGCGACAGGAGGCGTCGACGTACTCCAGTTCCTCGCAGGCGAGCCCGAGCGCGACCCAGTCGAGCCCGGCACCGCCGTAGCGCTGCGGGGTGGAGATCCCCGGCAGGCCCAGGCTCGCCAGCTTGGCGAACAGCTCGGGATCGGACCGGTGCTCCTGGTCGAGGGCGGGGATGGCGGGCGCCAGCTCACGGCGGCCGAAGTCGCGCAGGGTCGCCTGCAGCTGGACCTGCTCCGGGGTGAGGTCGAGGTCGAGCATCGGGGCGGCCGCCTCAGCCGGCGGTGTGGGTGTCGATCTGGGCGCGCTGGAGGCGTCCCGAATAGTCGATGTACACCGTCTTCCACTCGGAGAACTCGTCCATCGCGGTGGTGCCGGCCTCGCGATGGCCGTTGCCGGTCGACTTGGTGCCGCCGAAGGGGAGCTGGATCTCGGCCCCGATGGTGGGGGCGTTGACATACACGATCCCCGCCTCGAGCCGGTCGACCGCGGCCATCGCCCGCTGCAGGTCCCTCGTGTAGACCGCCAGCGAGAGGCCGAAGCGGGTGCCGTTGGCCACCGCCAGCGCCTCCTCGAAATCGGCCACCGGCAGGATCGCGGTGGTCGGCCCGAAGATCTCCTCCTGGGCGATCCGCATGTCCGATCGCACGTCGGTGAAGAGGGTGGGGCGGTAGAAGCAGCCCTCACCCAGCTGGCCGTCGGCGGCGATGCTGCCGCCGGTGAGCAGACGCCCCGCCTCCTGCTGCCCCACCTCGGTGTAGCCGTGGATGCGACGGAGCTGGCGGTCATTGATGACCGGTCCGACGTCGGTGGCGGGGTCGAGGCCATCGCCCAGGCGCAGTCGCTCCACCCGCGCCAGCAGCCGCTCGGTGAACTCCGCCACCACCGGACGCTCGACCACCAGCCGCGAGGTCGCGGTGCAGCGCTGGCCGCTGGTCCCAAACGCGCCCCACAGGGCTCCATCGACCGCCAGCTCGAGATCGCCGTCGGCGAGCACGAGCATGGCGTTCTTGCCACCCAGCTCGAGACCGACCCGCTTGCCGGCGCCGCCGCAGGCGGCGGCGATCGCGTGCCCGACCTCGGCCGACCCCGTGAACGAGATGGCCGGCACCTCGGGGTGGCGTACCAAGGCGGCGCCGGCCGTCTCCCCGAGCCCTGTGACCATGTTGCAGACCCCGGGCGGCAAGCCCGCCTCGACCAGGATCTCCACCAGCCGGGTCGCCACCAGCGGAGTGTCCTCGGCGGGCTTGAACACCACCGTGTTGCCGGCCAGGAGCGCCGGCATCAGCTTCCAGGTGGGGATCGCCATGGGAAAGTTCCAGGGGGTGATGCACCCGACCACTCCGATCGGCACCCGCTCGGTGAAGCAGCGCTTCTGGCGCAGCTCGCTGGGTACGGTCTCCCCGCAGGGGCGACGTCCCTGCCCGGCCATGTAGAGGGTCATGTCGATGCCCTCCTGGACGTCCCCGCGGGCCTCGGTGAGAACCTTGCCCATCTCCCTGGTCATCACCTCGGCCAGCTGCTGCTTGCGCTCGGCGAGCAGGCGGGCGGCGCGCAGGAGCAGGTCGGCACGCTCGGGCATGGGGGTGCGCGCCCAGCTCGGGAAGGCCTGCCGGGCCGCCGCCACCGCCAGGTCTATGTCGTCGCTGTCGCCGGCGGCGAAGGTCCCCACCAGATCCGAGCGCCGGGCCGGGTTGCGCGACTCGAAGGTCGCCCCCGACACCGCCTCGCGCCAGCTGCCGCCGATGAAGTGACCGTACTGGACGGCTCCCGGGGTGGGAGCCGGGGGCGAGGGGAGGATGGTCACCGGGTCGCCTCGAGCGCGTGGCCGAGCACAGCGAGGCCGGTGGTCAGCTCCGCCTCGGTGATCGTCAAGGGGGGGATCAGCCGGATCACGTTGTCGTCGAGTCCGCACGAGAGCACGATCACCCCCTGCTCCAGGCAGACGGCCCGGATCCGCCCCACCCGGTCGGTCGCCGGGCGTCCCTCGGGATCCATGAACTCCAGCCCAACCATCGCCCCCCGCCCGCGGAGGTCGGCGGGGCCGATCCCCTGCGCCTGCCAGGCGCGGGCGGCCGCCTGGCACTGCTCGCCGATCTGGGTGGCACGGGCGAGCAGCCCCTCCCGCTCGATCGTGTCGATCACCGCGATCGCGGCCGCGCAGGCCACCGCGTTGCCCCCGAAGGTGGTGCCATGAGAACCGGGATCCCAGGCCCCCATCAGCTCGCGGCGGGCGATGATGGCGCCGATGGGAAGGCCGTTCCCCAGCGCCTTGGCGGTGATGAGGATGTCGGGGACAACCCCCTCGTGGTCGACCGCGAACCAGCGCCCGGTGCGCCCCATGCCGCTCTGGACCTCGTCGGCGATCAGCAGGATCCCGTGGCGGTGGCACTCCCGTCGCAGGTGGCTGAGGAAGCCCGCCGGGGGCACGAGGTACCCGCCCTCGCCCTGGATCGGCTCGACCAGCATGGCGGCGAGCTGGGTGGGGGCGACGACATGCGCGAAGAGCGCCTCCAGCGCCCGTCCCTCCGCGATCGGGCAGGGCTGGTCCGCCCCGTGGGAGCAGTCCCGAAAGCAGGAGGGGTAGGGGGTCACGTAGACCTCGGGCAGCAGCGGGGCGTAGCCCTCGCGGTAGTGCGCCTTGCTGGTGGTGCAGCTGAGCGCGCCCATGGTGCGCCCGTGGAACCCTCCCTGAAAGACCAGGATCCCGCTCCGGCCGGTGGCGCGCCGGGCCAGCTTGAGCGCGCCCTCGACCACCTCGGCGCCGGAGTTGGCGAAGAAGACGGTGTCCAGCGGCGCAGGGGCGATCGCCGCCACCCGCTCCGCCGCCTCGGTCTGGCGGACGTGCTGGGTGACCACGCTGGTGTGCCAGTAGCCGTCCACCTGCGCGTGGACGGCGGCGCTCACGGCGGGGTGGCGATGACCCAAGCTGGTGACCGCGATCCCACATCCGAGGTCGAGGTAGCGGCGCCCGTCGACATCGGTCACGTACGCCCCCTCGGCGTCCGCGATCACGAGGTTGGTGTAGCGCGAGTAGGCCGGCGACACCACCATCTGGTCGCGGTCGCGCCAGGCGGCGGTGCGGGTTCCGGGGGCGCCGCCCGTGCTCGCGGTGTGACCGCCGGTGGCGGGGGCGGGGGGAATCGTCTGGGTCATGGCAGATCTCCTGCGGCCGGAGGGCCGGTGGGCTCGGGTGTCCTTGGGTCGTCGGTGGGGGTCGCCCGCCGGCGACCCGAGACCAAGGGATAGGCAGCTCAGCCGGGAGGGGGATGCCCGTCGGCCGCCCACCAGGTGCCGTGACCGAGGAACTGCATCGGCCCACGGTAGCGCGTTTGCCGTGGGCGGGGACGGGCCGACCCACCTTCCAGGGTGGCGTCAGCCGTGGCCCCGGACCGGATGCGGTCGGTAGGGGGCTTCCAGCCGGGCGACCTCCTCGGGGTCGAGGCGAAGCTCCACCGCCGCGACGGCATCGTCGACGTGGCCCAGGCGGGTGGCGCCCACGATCGGAGCACTCACGGCGGGCTGGGCCAGCAGCCAGGCGAGCGCGACCTGGGCGGGGGGCACCCCGCGGCCGATGGCGACGGTGCGCACCGCGTCGACCACGTCGAAATCGGCCTCGTCGTAGAGCGTGGCAGCGAAGGGGTCGGACCCCGCCCGCACCGTGTGGCGCACCCCGCCCCGGTCGCTGGTGCCAGCGAGCAGCCCGCGTGCGAGCGGACTCCAAGGAATCACCCCCACCCCCTGGTCCAAGCACAGCGGGATCATCTCCCGCTCCTCCTCCCGGTAGACGAGGTTGTAGTGGTTCTGCATCGAGGCGAACCGGGGCCCGGCCCGCATCGAGGCCACCGCCTGCGCCTTGGCGAACTGCCAGGCGAACATGCTCGAGGCGCCGATGTAGCGGGCCTTGCCGGCGCGGACCACGTCGGCGAGCGCGTCCATCGTCTCCTCGATCGGCGTCTGCGGGTCCCAGCGATGGATCTGATAAAGGTCGACATGGTCGGTGTCCAGCCGCCTCAGGGAGGCGTCGATGCTGGCCAGGATGTGCTTGCGGCCGAGGCCCCGATCGTTGGGGCCGGGGCCCATTGGGGAGTGGACCTTGGTGGCCAGCACGTAGTCGTCGCGGCGGGCGAACAGGCGCCCCAGCAGCCGCCCCGTGATCTCCTCGCTGAGGCCCTCCGAATAGACGTCCGCCGTGTCGAAGAACGTCACGCCGGCCTCGACCGCGCGTCCGACGATCGGCTCGGCCTGCTCCTCGGTGAGCGTCCAGGCGCGAATCCGCGGGTCCCCGTAGCTCATCATGCCGAGGCAGACGCGCGAAACCCGCAGGCCCGACGCTCCCAGCTGCCCGTACTCCACGCTGCCCTCCCTCCGGGTGCCAGCCGGCCGCGATGGGCACGGCCGCGGGACCCCGACATGATACCCGGGCCTCCCGGCGCCATCGGCCTGCGAATGCACGTTCGGTTATCCACCCCGCCCTGTGGATACGGGGGATAACTCCCGGGGACGCATCTCGGCTGAGTCCGGGGATTGAGCCCTCGCTGCCGACCCTCGACCCAAGACCAGGCCGCCCGAGGCCGAACCCCCATCCCCCTCGGCGACCGCGAGCGGCCGCTCGCCGGGAGAGGCCGGATGTGGCAGCGGGTCGGTCAGGCCGCCCGCTCGATGAGGTCGGCGGACCGGACCACGGCGCCGTCCTCCGTCGCGAGCGCCCCGCCGAGACGGCGGGCTCGCTGCCGAACCTTGGGGTTGAGGAGCCGGCCCAGGCCGGACTCCAGCGTGCCCAGATCGAGCGCCGCGAAGCGGCAATGGCCCCCCACCCCCAGCTGGTCGAGACGAGTCCCCCAGAAGGGCTGGTCGGCGAAGACCGAGCAGATCAAAGTCGGCAGGCCCGCCGCGAGGGTCGCGGCGGTCGTCCCGGCTCCCCCGTGGTGGACCGCCGCCTGGCAGCGGGGGAGGACGGCGGTGTGGTCGAGCGCCCCGGCGATCCGGACCTGCTCGCCCTGGCGGGCGCCCGCGCCGAGCTCTCCCCATCCGGCCCCCACCAGCGCGCGGACCCCGAGCGAGCGGCTGACCTTGGTGATCATCCCAAGCGCGGCGGCCGGATCCTCCACCGGCATCGAGCCGAAGCCGAAGTAGACGGGAGGGTCGCCCGCCGTCAGCCAGGCGTCGAGGTCGTCATCCACGCCCGCCTCCCCGAGCCGCCGGCGGGTGCCGGCGTCGAGGCTGAGGAAGCCGACCAGCGGGCGCCGCGGGCCATAGTCGTCGAGTCGGGGCACGAGCAGCCGGCTGTAGGCCTGCAGCTCCAGCAGGCCGGCGGAGGCGATCCGGGCGGGGGTCGGCCTGCGCGTCGGCGCGAGCCCCAGCTGGGAGCGGAAGTCGTTGATGTCGGAGCGCATCCGCCGCCACGGGGTGCGCTCGAAGAGGGTCGCGGTGGCACGATTGAGCGGCCCCGGCAGCCCGCGGGTGGTGACCAGGTAGTTGGGATAGGCGCGGGTCGGTCGGTGCGGCGAGGTGTGGAGCGCGACCACCGGGACCCCGCTCGCCTCGCCGATGCACACCGCACAATCCTCGCGGAGCACCCCGGTGACGATCAGGTCGGCCCCCGCGCAGACTCGCAGGGTGTCGGCGGTCATCGCGGGAAAGGTCTCATGCGCGATCTTGCCGAGCGCGTCGAGGAAGGTTCGCAGGGTGCCGGCGGCGAGCATGGCCCGGCCATCGGGCGATTCCAGGAACTCGCGCGAGTCGGCCCCGATCGGGAGAGCGGTCAGGCCGGCGCGGCCCGGGAAATCGGTGAGGTTGGGCGGCACGCCCACGATGACGTCGTGCCCGCGCCGCTCGAGCTCGACGCCGAGGGCAACCATCGGCTGGACATCGCCCCGGGTTCCCGCCGTGACCAGAGCGACACGCACCGTTGGGACCCTCCTGGCGGCCGGCCGGTCGCCTCGCGGGGCGGGGCGCCGGCCGCGCATTGTATCCGCGGCTGCCAGCCCGAGCGCGCCTCGCGGTCCCGCCGCCGGCACGCGGCCATCGGCGCCCGCTGGGGCGCCGCCGCTCAGGGTCGGTGCGTCCCCTGGCGCCCGTAGCGATCCTCCAGCCGAACCACGTCGTCCAGCTCGGGGGTCGAGACCTCGCAGAGCACGGTGTCCTCCACCGCCACCATCCGGTGGCGGCGGCCCGGGGAGACGTGGGCGCACGCGCCCGGGGAGAGCCGGTGGGTGCGCAGCTGGCCACCTTGGTCGTCGAGCTGAAGATCGAGCAGACCCGAGAGCACGTAGAAGGTCTCCTCCTTGCGCTCGTGGTACTGCAGGCTGAGCGCCTCACCTCGCCGCACCTGGAGAACCTTGCCGGCGTAGCGGTCGGTGACCGCGAACCACAGCTCGTACCCCCAGGGCTTCTCCACCCGGCGGGCCGGAGCGCCGGTGCCCGAGGGAGCCTCGCCTGTGGCCGCTGCCTCAGCCATGAGCGGGCCCTTTCGGCGCCGCAGGCAGCTCCGCCTGGGCCAGGTCCGCCATCGCCGCAATCAGCCGCTCGACCCGGTCGGCCGCGGGCGCCTCGCTGTAGACACGCAGCAGCGGCTCGGTCCCCGACATCCGCACCAGCACCCAGCTGCCGTCACCGAACCAGTATTTGAAGCCGTCGTCACAGCGCGACCGCACCACCGGCTCGCCCGCAACCGTGCTCGGCGGATTGGCGCGCAGGCGCCGGTAGAGTGCCTCCCGCCGCTCCGGGTAGCCCTCCCGGTCGAAGCGCACGTCGCGGCGCGCATAGGCGTGGGGACCGACCAGCTGGTAGACACGGGCGAGGATCGCCGAGAGGGGCTGGCCCGCCTGCACCATCATCTCGGCGATCAGCAGGCCGCTGAGGATCCCGTCGCGCTCCGGCAGGTGACCCCGGACCCCGAACCCCCCCGACTCCTCGGCTCCCAGGATCGCGTCGACCTCGCGCATCCGCGGCCCGAGGTACTTGAACCCCACCGGCAGCTCCTCGACGGGGCAGCCGTAGAGCTCTCCCAGGCGGTCGAGCATCGAGCTGCTGGTGATCGAACGCACCACCGGGCCCCGCCAGCCGCGCTGCTCACAGAGGTGCCACATGAGCAGCGCGGCAACCTCGAGCTGGTTGATGAAGCGGCCACCCTCGTCGAGGATCCCGACCCGGTCGGCGTCGCCGTCATTGGCGATGCCCAGGTCGATCCCCCCCGCCCGGATCGTCGCGATCGCGTCCCCGAGGTTGACCGCGATCGGCTCGGGATGGAGCCCGCCGAAACCGGGATTGCGCTCTTGGTGCAGCCCGGTCACCCGGGTGGCTCCGCCGGCGAGCAGGGACGCGATGTAGCCGGCACCGGCGCCATACATCGCGTCATGCAGGACGGTGAGGCCGCGGCTGCGGATCGCGTCCAGATCGACGATCCGGGCCAGCTGGGCGGCATAGGCCGGGCGCGGGTCGACCATCTCGACCAGTCCGGCGGCGACCGCCTCGTCGAAGCCCATCGCGTGCACCCCGACCGCCTGAGCCCGGGCGGTCTCCTCCTCCAGCCGGGCCACCACCTCAGGCCCGGCAGACCCGCCGTAGTCGGGCTTGTACTTCAGCCCATTGAACTCGGGAGGATTGTGGCTGGCGGTGACGACCACCCCGCCCGCCGCGCCCCGGTCCACCACCGTCCAGGCGGACACCTGGGTGGGGGCCGGCCCGTCGAGCAGCAGCACGGGGCGCCGGTTGGCGGCGAGCACCCGGGCCACCTCACGGGCGAACAGCTCGGCGCAGAAGCGGGTGTCGTGGCCCACCACCACCGCTTTCTCCGGGGAGACGTGGGCGAGGTAGGCGGCCACCCCCTGGCTGACGAACCTGACATTGGCATAGGTGAAGTCGTCGGCGACCACCGCCCGCCACCCGTCGGTGCCGAAGCTGATCCGCTCCGCGGGCACCTGCTCCCTCCCTGTCACCCCCCCAACCCCGCCATTGTAGGCGGGCGGTGGCGAACGTCCGGACGCTCAGCCGCCGGAGCCCGCGAGGGCGAGACCTGGCTCACCCTCGCCCCAATCGCCGGTCCTCTCCTCGAGGCCGGGCGCATGGACGACGTAGCGGCCGCGTCCCTGCGCCTTGGCGCTGTAGAGGGCGATGTCGCACGCCTGGAGCAGCTGGCGCGGATCCACCGGACCCTCGACGGCCTCGGCGATTCCGACGCTGGCAGCCATGGTCACCCGGACGGTCTCGCTCACCCGCACGGGGCGCCGCAGCGCCACCAGGATCCGCGCCGCCAGCACCGCGCCGGTCTCCGGTCCGCCGGCGTCCTCGACGAGGATGGCGAACTCGTCGCCTCCCAATCGGGCGCAGGTGTCCGAGCCGCGCAGGCAGCGGCGGATCCGGCGGGTCACCTCGAGAAGCACCTGATCGCCCGCCTCGTGACCGAAGGTGTCGTTGACGTACTTGAAGTGGTCGAGGTCGAGCAGCAGCAGGACCAACCGATGCGGGACCCGCTCCCGCGCCGCCAGCGCGTGCTCCAGCCGGTCGCGCAGGAGCACGCGGTTGGCCAGCCCGGTGAGAGGGTCATGGAGGGCTTGGTGGCGGAGCTGGGCCTCGAGCTCGACCCGCTCGCTGATGTCCCGCAGGTTGAGCACCATCGCCCCCGCCCCGGGGTGGTCCAGGAGATTGGTCGGCACCACGTCGAACGAACGCCAGCCGCCATCGCGAGCGAGCAGGCGACAGTCGACCGGCAGGCCGGGCCCGGGGCGCTGGAGCGCGGTGACGAAGCTGGCGCGCACCGCCGCGACGTCGTCGGGGTGGACCAGCCGCTGCCACGGGGGCGGCTCATCCAGATCCAGCGGCCGGCCCAGGAACTGGGGGACCGACGAGCTGGCGTAGACCAGCCGGCCAGTTCGGTCGACCGCGATGATCAGATCCGAGGTGCTCTCGACGAAGGCTCGGAAGCGGGCCTCACTGCCGGCCACGATCTGGAACACCCACGCCCGCTCCAGCGACCGCCCCAGCTGGTCGGTCAGCTGGTGCCAGGCGTCGGTGGCCCCGGCGCTCAGCCGCGCCGGGCTCGCCACCGCCAGGGTCGCCCAGGGTCCGCCCTCCGTGGCCGAGAGCGGCAGGGGGGCAACCAAAAGACGGCGGGCGTCCGGGGCCAGGCCGAGCAGGCGAGCGCATCCCTCCCAGCACGGGTCCGACCGGGTGACCTCGCCCGCCCGGCGCAGCCGGGGTGGCACCCCGGGACCGGGGTCGGATCCCCCCGCGACCGGTCGGGGCAGGCCGGGGAGCTCCCCCAGCTCGCGGATGAGCTGGACGGAGTCGGTCACCAGCATGACATCGGGGGCGGGGCCGTCGCCCACCAGCTCCCGGACGCCGCGTCGGGCGGCGGCGACCACTGCGGCAACCGTCGGGTGAGCTCCGAGGTCGGCAGCGAGGGCGCGCACCCGGGCGGCGCGCCGGTCGGATCGGCGACGATCGGCGGCCTCGCGCAGCAGCTGGCCGAGCGCGGTCACCAGCGGCAGCCCCGGGATCACGGCGGTGACCGCCGCGACGGGACCCCCGGCGGTCCCGGTGAGGGCCGCGGCCACGAGGTAGACCGCCACCACCGCGACCATCCTCCCCGCCGCGAGCCGACGGCCGGCCTCCAGCGACCCCAGTCCCGCGGCTGCATAGACCACCCCCAGGGCGAGGGCAGGGTTTCCCGTCGCCAGCGTGGCCAGCAGCAGCGATCCCAGGTCGATCAGGCCCGCCGGAGCCGCCGGGAGATGGCGGCCACGGGGGGCGGCCCAGCGCCATCCCAGCAGGAGCAGGCCGAGCAGGCCGAGCGCGCGCAGCCAGCCGGGCTGGCTCGAGGCCCAGACGATGAGCCCGGCCAGGACCACCACTGAGAGCAGCGCGACGCCCCGGGCCTCCTCACCGAGCGCATCCCGGACGGAGAACGGCTCCGGCAGGCGCGGCCCCCGCCCCGACGCCGTCGCAGACACCTCGGGCACGGACCAACCTCGCGCTCGTGGCGACCGCTGGCCGCGTCCCGAGCGCCCGGCCGCGACCCCGCGAGTGTCGATCCCGTGGACTCCGCCGAGTGCGACTCCCCAGTTCCGACCCGGTTCACCGGCGTCACGGGATGAGACGGACCCGTGACGCTGCCCCGAGGCCGAGCGGGCACAGCCCAGCGCCCCGACGCGCAGCCGGGTGAGCGCGAAGGCGCGCGGCCCAGGGGCACAGCTGGCTGAGGGGTAGCGTGACGGCCGGGGCCGAGCGATCGGGCCCGGCCGTGGGCGCAGGTGGCCAGGGCCGGCCATGCCGCGTCGGCGCCGATGTGATCCGAGGGCAGGTGGGCCAGACCGGCGCCCTGCGGGAGCCTGCGGCTCGACCGTCGCGCCACCCCGATCGATGACCAGCGCGCGGCGCGCAAACTCGGTGGCCCGCGCAAGCTGGGAGCCGTGGGGGGCCGCAGCTGGCAAATCCGCACCTCCTGAGACCAGCTCCCGATGCAGGGCTCGCGGGTCCATCCACGAGTCGTGAGACTGCACAGGGGTCCCTCCTCTGTCGCCGGGCTTTGACCCACCGAGCGTCCAAGGGGGACTGCCCATCTTCCGCTCACGCCTCCAGGTCACCTGCCCCCGCGAGCTGCGCACTCCTCGTGATCACCTAGACCGAGCGTCGTGCCCCAGCCCCGCTGCCACATGCGGCCGGCGACGACCTGATCGTCGGTCTTGCTGACCAAGAGGAGAATCACCTTCCCGGAACTCGACTCGCTCGTCAGCACGGCGGCTGACCGACGGCGAGACCCCTACCTGTCCGTCGGGACGGGGAGTCGATGTGGGGCGGGCCAGCCCGGGTCGCGGATCGCCTCGGGCGGCTCCCCTCACGACGTGAGGCAGGGGTTGGATGTGAGAGGGACCGTCGCGGCGCTCATCGGACGAGCCGGTAGCCCCGCAGAGATCCTGGAACCCAGACGTGCGAGGTTGCTATGTGCCTGGCCGACGTGCGGCTCGGGTGAGTCTGGCTTCTGGTCCTGGGCCACGTGGGCGGGCAGTGGCTCTCACCGGCGATGGTGACGCTGCCAGGGCCGGGCTGGATCGGCACCGGTGCCGCGGCGACCCTGCAAGGGTTGGGCGGCGGCTCGATCAAAGGGAGCGGCGGCGCTCGTGCCACGGTGCAGGGTTGGTACGCGGCCCTGCTCAAGGATTTTGTCCTGCCTCAGGCCGCCGTCTGTGGCCACGCTGTCACCGTCGGCGAGCTGACTTGGGGACTCGCCCTCATCCTTGGGCAGTTCACCAGAATCGCAGCCTTCTGTGGCGCCTGCATGAACATCAACTACATGAGGGCAGGGACGGTCAGTATCAATCCGGTTCGGCTGATCCTGGAACTCCTTCTCATCCTGGCCTGGCGAGTCGCGGGCTCCCTCGGTCCGGACGTCATCGCTCTGCCGCGCCTTGGCACGCCGTGGACGCGATGGCCGCGCCCGAATCCGGTCGGCCCCCCGGGTTGGCCCGCTGCCGGAACCACGGCAACGGCCCGCGACCCCACCCATCCGAGAAGCGGCACCGCTGCGGCTAGGAGGCCACGGGCTGTACGTCTCGAGCAATCCCCGAGATTCCCTGGTGTGCGGCGAGATTGACGTCAACTCTCCGCCCCGCCTGCCCTCGCTGTCGGCCTTGCCGCCTCGTGACCGCCCAATCCCCTCCCACGTTTCCAGGTCCTGGGACGTGACTCACCCGCGGCGGGCGACGATCTCTGGGTCAGCTTCTCCAGCCAATGTGAGCCTCCACTCGTTAGGTCCCGGGACGTGACTCCGGTCTCGCGGCCGGGGCCGACGGCACGGTCCGGGCATGTGCCAACCAACTAGGCACCGCGACGACGACCGCCCAAAGACAGCTGATCATGGGTACGCTTCGCCGCCGATCCTGCCGGTCCGGGGCCGTGATGGCCGGTCTGGGCCCGCGGATGCCAAGCCCCGAGCGCGAGCGCATCTTGGGAGTGCTTTGGCGGGTCTCGACTCCGCCCGATCCGGCGGCGACACCCTCCTCTACCTGGCCATCGACTGCGGCGACGCGCGCGTGCATCGGAACCACCTGGTCTGTATCGATCGGCCCGCAGGGGAGGGCACGGCGGTGGGCTTCCGGGCGCTCCCCTTGCCCATAGAGCACGCCTGCCATCCCTCGATGGAGCTGGTGCCGCCCCTCGTCATTCGGAAGGATGACCCCGCGCGGACCTGCCGACCCGACCACAAGACCACACGACCTACCGTCCGTCATCCACCTCCGGGGTCACGCCCTGGCCCGGGCGGCGGCGCCGTGCGGCTGGACCGTACGCGAGGCCTTGAGCAGCCGGTTGGCCGCGCCCACTGCCCGGACCATGAAGTACCGATCCCGGGTGGTGAGTGCGAAGGCGGTCTCGAAGGCGCGGTTGGCCACCGTCGCGATCGGACGCAGGGCAGTGGAGGCGCCTCCGCCAAAGACCTGCCAGCGGGTGACGCCGGTCGCGCCATTCCAGCTCACGTAAAGCCTGACCAGCCGCCCGCGCCCCGACACCGCGCTGAGTGCGGGCTTGGTTGTCGGCTCGGCGCTCCAGGCGCCGAGGTAGGCGCGGTAGCTGGCCCCGAGCGACAGATGGGCGTCGAAGACCATCTTCCCGGCGGCAGTGAACTCCGTCATAAAGGGCTGGGCGCCCCAGCCGACGAAGACGTCGCCGTTGGCCAAGAGCTGGGTGTCGCCCTGCGACGGCACGATGAGTCCGGGACGGCGGAGCCATTGGTGCACGAGCGTCGCCATCATCGTCTTGGTGTTGAGCTTCAGTTGCAGACCGCGGGCCACGAGCCGCCCCGGCGGCTGGTCTTCGTCGTCGAACACTGTGACCAGCCCGCCTGATCGGTACTTCACATCATGTTGCAGCCGGAAGAAGGTGAGCGGGCTCATCTTGAAGCTGCTCGCCTTGCCCCCCAGCGTCCAGAGGACGTCGCCAGAGGCCTGGCGCACCTCGTACGCCGCGTCGGTGTTACGCGACGAGATCAGCACGTTGCCGCCCGGCTGGGGGCTGATCGCATTGACGTGGAAGTAGTCGGCGGCGCTGTTGAAAGGGGTGGAGCCAATGTAGCTCTGGTAGGTGCGATTCAGCGCCACATGGCCGAGGCTGTGCCACTCGAAGAGGACATTGCCAGTCGGGATGTCGATTTGCTGCACGATGCAGTCCCAGACCAGCCCGTGGGTTGGTCCCCCCACGGAGGTCATGTTCCATCCCACAGCGTTGTAGGCGGTCAGCCAGGCTGTGTCGTGAGAGAGGAGGAACTCATGCAGGTCGGCGTGGTATCCGTTGCCAGCATGGACAGTGGCGAGAGTCTGATAGCGGTCATTGAGGATCTTGTCGACGCCGAGCCCGTGGCCAGCCGAGGTGATCGTCCCCTGCCACCACGTGATCACCGGCTGGCCATGGTATCGCTGGACGCGCAGGTCGGTCGACGATGTGCCTCGGGGGAGAGGATGGAACCAGACTAGCGAGCCGGTGCCGCTCAGTATCATCGGCCCCCCCTGGCCGGGCAGATTGCTCGGCGTGAGCAGGATGTCGCCCGGCAGCGTGCCGGCGGCACGGGCGATGACGAGGCTGGGAGGCACCAGGTCCGGCCGGCTGACGTAGTGGCGGAAGTCCGAGGTCGGAGCGGGTTTCAGAGTTGGGAAGCCGGACTGGTTCAGCCGCGGGGGCGGCTGGGCGATCCCGAAACGGATGGTGTCGCCCTGCCCGTCGCAGAGTCGGAAGGGGGCCGTGACCGTGACGGTCTCACCCGCCGAGAACGGCCGGCTCGGGTAGTAGCTGCCGCCCTGGCCGTCGCTGTCGGCGACCAGCCGCCCCGCATGCGGACCGGTGCTCGACCCCACCACCGAGATTCGTGAACCCGCCAGCCGCCGGAAGGCGATCCCGCGGAAGCTGAGCTGGGTCGTCGGCGACGCGGTCGGGGTCCCCTGGCTCGGATACACGCTGACCCCTCGACACGTGCTGCGGGCGAGCCCCACAGATCGGGGACGTGGCGGGGTGCTGGCTCCGCCGGCGATCAGCGCCGGCACGGTGAGCAGGGCCAGCGGCACGACCAGCGCTCGGGTGGCGAGAGGTCCACGCATGTGAGTCTCCAGAGCGCTCCGGGCTGCCCCGACCGCCCTGATGGCTCCGTGAGCTGGGGCGCTAGCGGGGTGGCTACCGAGCTTTCCGTGTCCGGGGCGGTCGCTAACCGAGGGTAGCGCGCTGGGACGGCGACGTCAGTACGGTCGCGTACGGATCGGACGCCGGCCGGTCCAGCCGCACCCACCAAAGGCCCCTGCGGCACCGGCGAGGTGGGACGCTGGCACCTCCGTGAGCACCGGGGAGCGTGCTCCGTCCGGTCGTGCGACCCTCACCGGCAGGCCGCCTACCCCGGCTCCTGGACCCGTGATGTGAGGCCGATCCGGTGGCGGCGACGATGCGATGCCGCACCGGTACGGCCGACCGAGGGAGACAGCGGCCCAGCCTCTACCCAGACGCCCCCGAGACCCCGCTGCAGAGCGGAGCGGGGTGGGGGACCCCGGTGAGGGTCGTGTGCGGACAGACCGGGAGGGGATCCGGCGCCCGAGGGTGCTGATTGAAGTTGAAGTCCTTCACCAGGTTGCCCAGGGCTGATGCGTCCTCCACCACAGTCGGCCGGCTATCCGGTCGCCCGTCGGTCTTCGGATTGAGCCGCTGGCCGCCAAGGAAGTCGTCCTCGATGAACTTGAGGTAGGCGTCGAAGGACAGGGTCTGATGGTCGATGTACCCCGACTTGGCGTAGGGGCTGATCACGATCCCGGGCACCCGGAGCCCATATCCCAACCCACTGACCTTGGGTGGGGCGACCTGGTCGTAGAAGCCGCCCCAGTCGTCCCAGGTGATGAAGATCGCAGTCGACTTCCAGTCTGGGCTGCGCATGATTGCGTCGACCAGACTGGTGACGTAGGACTGGCCCGTGCTGACCAGGGCGGGCGGATGCTCGCTGTCTTGGCCATCGGGCAGCATCCAGGAGACGCTGGGCAGGGTCCCCGCCCGCGCGGCGCTGAAGAACTGCGTGTCGGTCTGGATGTTCGACAGCTGGTGGTCGGTGTGGACGTCCGTGAACCCGGGCAGGACGTTCCAGATCTTGGGCACCGTGTGGAGGAGGACCTGGTGCTTGCGGCGGAGCCCTCGCCGCGTCGGGCTCGGCCCAAGCGGCGAGGCGCCGTGGTCCAGGTACCAGGCCCAGCTGACGTGGTTCTTGTGGAGGAGGTAGGTGAGGTCAGTCCAGGCGAAGGGGGTCTGGAAAGGAAGCGAGCGATCCTTGGGGTTGCTCACCGAGCTCACGCAGCTCATGGGGTTGGCGGCGGAGGCACAGGTGGCGCTCCAGCCGGACACCAGGAAGAGATGCGAGGGAAAGCTCCAGGAGTGGATCGACTCGAACATGTGGTCCTGGAGGACGTAGTGCTTGGCCCAGGCCCAGTAGTTGGGAAGGTCAGACGCGGTGTGGTACCCCATCACGTCGGGGTTGGCGCTGTTGGTGCACACCGGGTCGAAGGGGTTGAGGCAGCCGCGCTGGCCGCGCTCGGCTTCGGTGATGAACCCGTTCATCTTGCCCCCGTTGACGTCGGCGGCGCTGTCAACTGAGTTGTGAGGGCCGCCACCATTGCTGTCCTGGTGGTCGACGTATGGCCTATCGCATCGGTGTGTCTTCGGATTGGGGACGCACACGGTGGGAACACCTTTCTTCATCGGGATTCCGACCGCACCGGGGAAGGTCCCGAAGTAGGAGTCGAAGGACCGATTCTCCTGAAAGATAATCACCACATGGCGGATCTTGTAGATGCCGGCAGCCTGAGGAGTCGCTTTCGCCGATGGTGCCAGTGCCGTGGCGAGGACGGTCACAGCGAGGACCGCGACCCCCAGACGGCGGCGCCACGAGTGTGTGAGGGTGAGTCGGGATACAGCGGTGCGAGGCATCTGCCGTCCAGAATACCCGGTGGCGTCCCGGTAGCGTCGGACGTGACGATTGGCATAGGCCCCGGGGTAGATCGGGACAACCACCGCGGCGGACTATGCCGTCGGGACGAGACTGGCGTCGAGCGTGACTCGGGAGGCTGCCATCGCCGCTGGCCGAACGGTCGACTCGTGGGAGCAGCTGGATGGGCCGGCCCGCCTGGGTCCTCGGATGATCGTGCCGCAGGCTAGGGAGGAGGGGGCCGCGTTCCTCCAGCCGGCCCACCGTGGGGATGGCGTCAGCCCATCGCATCCTGCGCCACCCGGAGGCTCGGGTGTGTGCGCGAGCCTCCGTCCGCGCCTATGCCTACGGCCTCCTGAACCGTGCGCGCTTCGCCGTCGCGCGTGGGCAGACCCTCGCCGACGTGGTGCCCACGGACGTCGTCGACTGGCTCGACTGGCAGCGTCCGCCGGGCAGCCACGCCGCGACCGCGGTGGCCCTCCGCTCGCGGACGGGTGCGGAGGGCAACTCGATGACCCGGCCCGGTGGCAGCGCTCGGGGCCTGCTTCGAGCACGCGGTCGTGGCCGGGCTCCGCGTCGCGAATCCGGTCCCGGCGCCGCGCCGGGGTGCGGACCTGCGCCCGAACGCCCGCGGACCACTCGGGCACCTCGGCCCGGGGCGGAGGCGCGGGACGGGCGCCTCGCCCGCCAGCCCCGCCGGTTGCCCGAGGCGATCGACCCCGATGAGGACGGAGCCCGCTTGGCCGACCTCCGGCGCGACCGGGAGATGGCGCTGACGGTGCTCCTCGGCGGGCTGCGGGCCGGCGACGTCCTGGGGTTGCGGCTCTCTGAGATCGGTCCCGGCGGCGGGCGGGTGCGGGTGGTGGGCAAGGTCGGACGGGAGCGGACGGCGCCCATCGACCGGCCCGGCGGCTGGTGGTCGCGACCGAGGACCCACGGCTGCCGCGGCTCCTGCCGACAAATCACGACGCCGCACGGATGGGGGGGTGGAGCAGCTGGCCGACCCCTTCTCCCGGAGCGTGCTGATCCTGCTGCGACAGCCGGGGCTGCGGCTGGGAGAGTGCTTCGACCTCGAGCTCGACGGCGTGGTCGCCTTCGGTCGCACGGGGTGCTGGTTGCGGGTGCCATTCGGCACGCTCGGGACCGAGCGCCTGGTGTCCCTCGATTCACCCACCGTGGCCGTCCTCGACACCTGGGCGCATGACCGCGGTCCGCAGCGGCCCCAGCCCCATCCGAAGACCGCTGTGCTCGCCGACGTCCTCGTCAGCGAACGCGGCCGGCGTCTTGGAGCCTGGCTGCTTCGCTCAGGGCTTCGGACGGTGACCCGCGCCGCCGGGTTGACCGGGACGGGGGTGCCGGGCTGCGGGTGACGCCCCAGCAGCTCCGGCACCGCTATGCGACCGAGCTGGCGAACGCGGGCGTGAGCTTGCCGGGGCTGATGGTCCTGCTCGGCCACGTGACCCGTGAGACGACCCTGCGCTCGGCGACCCTGGCCAGCCGGACCCTGCGCGCCGGAAGTGACGCGACCATCGGCCACGTCCGACGGGCGCAGCCCAGCCTACCCATGGCACGGCTGGTCGTGCCCGACCGCCTAGCCTGGATCGCCTGCGAGTTTCTCACGACCCGGGTCGCTACTGGCTTCTGCTCCCGCCGTCTCGCCGCCGGCCCCTGCGCCTACGCCGACGCCTGCGAGACCTGTGAGAACTCTGTCCCCGTGGCCGAGTCCTGCGGCGCGATCTGCGCGCAACGGGTCAACAGCCGGTCCCTCCGCTATGACGCCATCCGCCGCGAAGGGCCTTCGAGGGGGAACGTCACCGCCGCGTCATCGACAGCCTGGAGACGCAGCTGGCTGGCCTCGCCAACCGGCCGTTGTGGAGCGGAGCCGTTACACACTCTGATGGCCGGTTAGGGGAGCGCTGACTGGAGGAGGTGCGCCGCCGGACCTCGCTGATCGGGCGCCTCCTCGGTGAGACCAGCTGCCTCCGCTTGTGCTGGGCCGTGATCGACGTCGTCCTCAGTGGCGCCAAGAGCCTGTGCCTCACCGACCCGCACCGCCGGCACCTCCCCCACCTCCACCCCGTGGTGCACCGTCACACCCACGTCGCCCCATATGAACGCACCGCACCCCTCGCCGCTCGCCGCTCGCCTTTACAGCAGAGCTGACACGCCACCCGACACGCTCATCGATCGGCCCGATACCACGCCGGCGACAAGGACGCAGCGCCTGGCACACTATCCACTCGAACGAGGCGCTGTCACAAAGAGGATTGCTCGATGAGCCGCGCGCGTCTCGTCGTGGGGTTGATTCCGAAGACAGCTCGTCCCTCAGATGTGGACAGTCCCGTCAGGGCTGAGGGTCCAGCCGGGATTGTGAGCGACCTCCCAGACATAGCCGTCGGGATCAGCAAATGCACCGGATGTCCCGCCCCATTCGGCACGTGCCGGCGAACGGACGACGGTTCCGCCCGCCCGCTGCGCCTCCGCCAGCACCGCCCTGACCGCTTCGGGGGAATGAACGTTGTGGGCGAGTTCGATGCCTGGGGCACCATGTCCGCCAAGCGCGGTCCACAGTCCCACCACCATGCCTCCCGCCTGAAAGAAACAGACCTCATCGTCCGGCTGCTCAGCACCGGCCCACCCGAGCGCCTCGTAGAAGGTGCGGGCTCGGGACAGGTCATCGACCCCAAGCGTCACAACACTGACGCGCTGTTCCACCAGAGCAAGGTACCACCTTGCACTGGAGGGTCACCCCGGGCACGCCACGAGGGGATGGCCGCAGGGCGGAGGCGGCGGTCGCACACCCGAGCCCGCCGCTGAGCGCAGGTCGCGTGGCAGGGCTCGAGGGAGGCGGGGGCGGGTGGGGAGCCGGCGTGTAACGGTCAGGCGCCCACGGCTGCACGCGTTGTGGTGGAGACGGCCGGGCACCCACGCCAGGGTCGGCCCGGTCACGCGCGGGCACCCCCAGACCCGCTCCCCCGAGGTGGCGTGCGGACCGGAGTGAGCGCCGCCGAGCAGCGGAGTCCGGGGCCGGTCCACAGCGCGGGCCGGCAGCGCCCAGCTTGAAGGGATGAGGCGATCGTCACGCGCCACTCGGGCGCGCCGGTGGCCGGCGAGCCGCGGACAGACGGGGTGGCGCCTAGCTCAGGTGCCGAAGAGCCGATCTCCGAAATCCCCCAGCCCGGGCACGATGTACGCATGCTCGTCGAGACCGCGGTCGATCGCCGCGGTCACCACCTCCACCGCCGGATGCCGCTTCCCCAGGTGGCGCAGCCCCTCGGGCGCGGCCACCACGGAGAGCAACGTGATCCGCCCCGGGTGCTGCAGCGCCAGCGCGTCGCACGCGGCGGCGGCCGATCCACCGGTCGCCAGCATCGGGTCCAGCAGCAGCACCCAGGTCCCCTGCAGCGGGGGCAGCTTCGAGTAGTACGCGGTCGGCTGGAAGGTGGCGTGGTCGCGCTCCAGACCGATGTACCCGACCGCGACGTCGGGCAGCAGCTCGGTGACCGCCTCCAGCATCCCGAGGCCGGCGCGCAGGATCGGAACCGCCACCGGCACCCCGTCGAGGGTGCGACCCTCGGTGGTCGCCAGCGGGGTCTCCACCAGGCACCCCGTGGTGGCCGCGGTGCGAGTCGCCTCCAGCGCCAGCGCCAGCGCCAAACGCTTGGTGAGGAGCCGGAAGAGGGAGGGCGGGGTGGTCCGATCCCGCAGCGAGGTGAGCAGGCTCGCGACCAGGGGGTGCTCGACGACGGTGACGGTCACAGGAGCGCCTCGCGCCCGTCGGCCCGAAGACGCTCGACGATTTGGCGAACCTGCTGGGAGCGCTCGCGAGAGCAGACCAGGATCGCATCCCCGGCGTCCACGATCGCGAGGTCGTCGCAGCCCAGCACCACCACCAGCCGTCCTGCCCGCGCGTCGACGTAGGTGCCGCGCGCGTCGACCACCAGCGCGTCGCCGCGGGCGACGTTGCCGCTGCGGTCGCCCTGGCCGACGGCGCGGGCGGCCGCGTAGAGATCGGCGAACGATCCGAGGTCGCTCCAGCGGATCGGGGCGGTGAGGGTGAGGAGGCGGTCCGTGTGCTCCAGCACCAGCGGCTCCACCGCCACGGTCGGCAGGGCGGTGTAGGCGGCGGCGAAGGCTGGGGCGTCGTCCTGACGCGCGACCGCCGTCGCCAGCGCCAGGGCCAGCTCGGGGGCGGCCCCGGCCAGCTCGACGAGAAAGCGGGCGGCCGGCCAGGCGAACAGCCCGGTGTTCCACTGCCAGGCCCCGTGCGCCAGCAGCGCCGCCGCAGCCTCGGGGTTGGGCTTTTCCACGAAGCGCAGGCCATGGTGCGCGCCAAAGGCGGGGTGCGGGCCGTCGCCGGGGAGGGCGACGCTGGCGCCGACCTCGATGTACCCGAAGCCGGTCGCCGGATGGCTGGGAGCCACCCCCACCGCGAGCAGGCCGTCCGCCAGCACCGACCACTGCGCCGCCGCCCCGAGCACCCGGCGCGCCAGCTCCAGCTCGGGGATCAGGTGGTCCGCGTGAGCGGACACCACCACCGCCGTGTCGCCCAGACGCCGGACCGCCTCGTGCGCGGCCCACCCCAGGGCGGGACCGGTCCCGCGTGCCGCCGGCTCGGGCAGGACCACGACCGGGGGACCGGGTCGTCCGCTCCGCGCGAGATCGTCGGCTACCGCCTCCCGCTGGCCGGTGACGGTGACGATCAGGACCAGGTCGGCCAGCGGCGCCACCCGCTGCACCGCCTCCGCGAGCAGGCTGCTGCCCCCGGGTCCGAGCGGGAGCAGGTGCTTGGGGCGCTGCGCACGCGACAGCGGCCACAGGCGGGTCCCCGCGCCCCCCGCCAGCACCACCGCCGCGAGCGGCCGAGCCGCTCGGCCGGGGACCTCGAGCACGCCCGGCTCAGGCGCGGGGGCGGGAGACGACCGCGTCCGGCGGCGCCATCGCGTTCAGGGCGAGGGGCGGGACCCCCGCCTCCTCGGCAATTTCGACGGCGAGCGGGGTGCGCTCCCAGGGCAGGTCGAGGTCGCTGCGACCGAAGTGGCCGTACGCCGCGACCTGGCGGTAGATCGGCCGACGCAGGTCCAGCTCCCGGATGATGCCCACCGGCGAGAGGTCGAAGTACTCGTCCACCAGCGCGGCGATGCGCTCGGGTGCCACCGCCTCGGTGCCGAACGTCTCGATTCGGACCGCGATCGGCTTCACGACTCCGATCGCGTAAGCAATCTGGAGCTCGAGGCGCCGAGCGAGACCGGCCGCGACCAGCGTCTTGGCCACGTGGCGCGCCCCGTAGGCTCCCGAGCGGTCCACCTTGGTGGGGTCCTTGCCGCTGAAGGCGCCGCCCCCGTGGCGCGCGGAGCCGCCATAGGTGTCGACGATGATCTTGCGTCCGGTGAGCCCGGCATCGCCCTGAGGTCCGCCCACGACGAAGCGCCCGGTGGGATTCACCAGCACCGTGGTGGCGTCGTCGAGGAGCGCCGAGGGCAGCACGCGCCGGACCACGTGCTCTAAGACGTCAGCCCGGATCAGCTCGTTGCTGACGTCCTCCGCGTGCTGCACGCTGACGACCACCGTGTCAATCCGGCGTGGGCGTCCCTGATCGTCGTACTCGACGGTGACCTGGGTCTTGCCGTCGGGCCGGGCCCAGCGCACCACCCCCTCGCGCCGGACCTGGGCCAGGCGGCGCGCGAGCGCATGAGCATACTGGATCGGGGCCGGCATCAGCTCGGGGGTCTCGTCGCAGGCGTAGCCGAACATCATGCCCTGGTCGCCGGCTCCGCCCACGTTCACGCCCCGGGCGATGTCGGCCGACTGCTCGTCGATGCAGAGCATCACCGAGCAGGTCTCGTGGTCGAAGCCATACTTCGCCCGGGTGTAGCCGACCTCCTGGATCGTCTGCCGGATGACCCGGGGCATGTCGATGTAGCAGTCGGTGGAGATCTCGCCCAGCACCAGCGCGGTGCCGGTGGTGACAGCCGTCTCGCAGGCCACCCGGGCCAGCGGATCCTTGGCGAGGATGGCGTCGAGGATGGCGTCGGAGATCTGGTCGGCCATCTTGTCGGGATGGCCCTCGGTGACCGACTCGGAGGTGAACAGCTGGCGGGGGTGGCGACGGGTCACGGTGGGTCCTCCCGACCTTCACCGGAAGCCACCCGCTTGCGACCACGGGCCTTCTCCTGTCCGAAGGTCGCGGTCAGTGTACCCGCCTCCGGCCGCGCCCGCGACACGTGCGGGCGGCCCCGCGCGCCCCCGGGGGCGGGAGCCGAGGGAGAGGCCTAGGGTCGGCCGGCCGGCGCCGCCAGCGGCCCGAGCGCGAGGGCATAGAGCAGCGCGGTCAGCGAGAGGCCGCCCCGGACCCGCCCCCGCCGGAGGTGGTCGCGGAGCTGGGGCAGGGGCACCCAGCCGACCCAGGCCGCCTCGTCGCGGTCGGTGGGCTCGCCCTGTCGGATGGCGTCCGAGGCGATCGCGATCAGGAAGCGCTGATCCGAGAGGCCGATGCTGGGAAAGAAGTCCACGGCCACCTGTACCGGGCCGATCTCCCACCCGGTCTCCTCCCGGGTCTCGCGGCGGGCGGCCTCCTCCACGCTCTCATCGGCCTCGACCCGGCCCGCCGGGATCTCGTAGGTCCAGGCGTCGGGGATGAAGCGGTGGCGCCAGAGCAGCAGGACCCCGCGGCCGGGGTGGTGAACCACGACCCCCACCGCCGGGCGCGCGACGCGGACGGCGTGGTGCTGGATCCGGCCCCCGGTGGGGAGATCGACGGTCGCGAGCTCCAGCTGGAGCCAGTCGCAGCGGTGCAGCACCGTGGTGGCGCGGACCCGCCAGAGGTGGGCGGGGTCGCGGGCGGGCTCGGGGTCGGTCACGCGGGCATGCGGGGCTCAGTACCCGGCGTGCTTGTCGAGCCGGTTGCGGAGCGGCTCGCCCCGCTGGAAGCGGCCGAGGTTGTCGTCGAAGATGGCCACGATCCGGGAGTTCTCGGAGGCCACCGTGCTGGCCGAGTGCGGGCTGAGCAGCACCTGAGGCAGATCCCACAGCGGGCTGTCGGGAGCCAGCGGCTCGTGCTCCACGACGTCCAGCACGGCTCCCCCCAGGTGGCCGTCGCGGAGGGAGGCGATGAGCGCGCTCTCCACCACGCAGGGCCCCCGGCCCACGTTGATCAGCACCGCCCCCTGAGGCAGCCGCGCGAGCCGAGCCGCGTCGATGAGATGGTGAGTGGCCGCAGTCAGAGGACAGCTGATCACGAGGAAGTCGGCCCGCGGGAGCCACGCGTCGAGCTCCTCCACCGGCACGATCGGCTCGGCCGGGGAGCCGGCCCCCGCGCGGGGACGGCGGGTGCAGCCCACAACGCGCATCCCCAGCGCCGCGCAGGCGCCCGCCACCGCCGTGCCCACCCGGCCCATCCCCACCACCACCACCACCCGCCCGGCAAGCTCGGTGGTGGCGGAGCGCTCCCACCGGTGGGCCCGCTGCTGGTCCAGCAGGTGGGGCACGCGCTTGGCACACCAGAGCATGCCCAGCAGCGCGAACTCGGCCAGCGGTCCCGCGTGCACCCCGCTGGCGGTGGTGATCACCGGCAGGTCGGAGTCGGCCAGCCCGACCCGCTGCACCAGCTCGCCCACCCCCGAGCTGGTGGTCTGGATCCAGCGCAACCGGGGCCGGGCCCGAAGCCGCGACTGGAGCTCCACCGGCCCGAAGTCGACCAGGATGTCCGCGGTGTCCAGCAGGGCGTTCCACTCCCGCTCCCGCTCGGGATGGTCGGCCACGGTCGCGAAGGGATGGTGGGCGGGGAATCGCGCCGGCGCGAGCAGGGACTCGGGGAGGATGAAGTCGACCGCCCGGTGCCGCTGGCGCAGACCCTCGACCAGCTCCGCCTCCAGCGGGGTCGTGATCAGGGCGCGCAGCCGCTGGGGCGCGTCGACAGCGGTCACCGGCACGCGGACGCGATCCGCCCCCCGGACCCGCGGGGGCGCCCCACACATGCCCGCGGG
>Ga0307372_10000238_pt1 | contig 98241 bp, 79 predicted proteins | sample OX1MG_FD_202533 | JGI IMG/M metagenome (GOLD analysis project Ga0307372, IMG submission 202533) | Soil microbial communities from Risofladan, Vaasa, Finland - OX-1 | ecosystem: Environmental > Terrestrial > Soil > Coastal area > Acid sulfate soil | place: Finland: Risofladan, Vaasa | collected... | reverse complement strand
GGCGTTTGACCTTCGGCGTCTCATCGTTGAGTCGTCGCCGGCTAGCATTCGCCGGCGGCAGCGATCCAGACGACACAAAACCTTCGTGAAAAACTTTCCCTGTCAAGACCAAATTTTCAACACCCTATCCAGGGCCGCCTCCAGCTCGGCGTTGCGCTCGTCGAGCTTGCGGTCCAACAGGCGCACGCGCAACAGCGAGCGGACGCGGGCCCGCAACTCCTCGGCGTCGAAGGGCTTGACCAGGTAATCGTCGGCCCCCGTGTCCAAGCCCTCGATCTTCATCGAGCGGTCGGCCTTGGCGGTCAGCAACACGAAGGGAATTCGCGCGGTGGCTGGGTTCTGTTTGACGCGGCGGCAGAACTCGTGGCCATCGACACCGGGCATCATCACGTCGGAGATGATCAAGTCGGGCAGGTGCGCCAGCGCCAGCCGCGTTCCCTCGTCGCCGTCGCCGGCCGTGAGCACATGGTACTGGTCGGCGAGCACCGATGCGATCAAGCGCCGCATTTCCGGCGTATCGTCGACCACCAGCACCCGCGCCGCGCCGGCCGGCGCCGTCGGCGCGGCGTCCGGCTGGGCCTGTTCGGGGTCGCAAACCTCCAAGTCGGCGAAGCGGCACGAACGGGAAAGCGCCGAGGCCTGCCGCTGCGCCTCGCTCGGCGGCTCCGTGATCGGCAGCTCGAACGAGAACGTCGATCCCCGGCCGACCGCGCTTTCCAGGCCCATTTGTCCGCCGTGCATCTCGACGAGCTCCTTGACCAGCGCCAACCCCAGGCCCGTGCCCGAGTAACGCCGCGAGGTCGAGCCGTCGATCTGCACGAAGCGCTCGAAGACCCGCGCGTGATCGGCCTCCGCGATGCCGATGCCGCTGTCGCGAACCTCGACGCGGATGCGGCCCTCCCGGCCGCCCACCGTGACCGTCACCGTGCCGCCCGGCGGGGTGAACTTCAAGGCATTCGAGAGCAGGTTGGTGACCGCCGAGTCGAGCTTCTCGGCGTCGGCGCCGATGACGGGCAAGCCGGTGGGGCATTCGAACGTCAACTCGACCTGCCGTTGCCTGGCCAAGGGCGCCGCCACCGAGACCAGCTCGCCGATCAACTGTCCCAGGTCGACCCCCGAGAGGTTCAGCCGCGATTTCCCGGCCTCAAGCTTCGAGAATTCGAGCAGCCGGTTGATCAGGTCCAACAGCCGGCGGCCGTTGACCAGGGCCGCGTCGAGCATGTACGACATCTCGCCCCCGAGATCTCCTCGCCGCTTGCTGATGATCTCCTCGATCGGCGCCAGGATCATCGTCAGCGGCGTGCGCAGCTCGTGGCTGACGTTCGAGAAGAACCGCGTTTTGAGCTGGTCGTATTCCTGGAGCTGGTTGAGCGAGGCCTGCAGTTGCCGCTTCTTCTTCGACAATTGCCGCGTGCGCTGCTTGACCTTGCGCTCGAGGTTCACGTTCAGATCGCGGATCGTGTGGTCGTTGTGGTCGAGTTGGCCGACCATCGCGTTGAATTGGCGGGTGACGACGTCGATTTCGTCGTTGCCGGTGGGGGTCAAACGAACGGTGAGGTCGCCGGCCTGCACCTGCTTCATCGAATCGACCAACGAGCCGACCCGCACCGCCACCGACTGGGCCAGGATCGTCGAGAACACGACGCCGATGGCCACCGCGGCGATGCTGATGCCGGACGTGTGGGTGCGGAGGCTGGCCAACGCCGCGAGCTGGGCCGTGGGGTGCTCGACCAAGTCGGTGGCGCGTTGCCGTGCCAGGGTGCCGATCATCACGACCGTGGTCATGATGATCAGCGAGAAGCAGACGTTGAACCGGCTGCGCAGGTAGCCGACGGGGATCGCGTCGAAATCGATCGCGATGCCGTGCTTGATCAGGTGGCCGACCACAGGCCGCATGAAGGACGAGATCAGGAAGTAGGTCGACATCAGGGCCATGACGGTGCCCATGAAGCCCGCCATCGTGACGTTGACCAGCACTGACACCGGAACGTCGTCGACCAGCTTGAGGAAGATCAAGAGCGGCGCCAAGGTCGTGGCGGGCACCAGCCAGCTTTCGGCCAGATGGTGCCGGCCGGCGAAGATCACGGCCTCGCGGCCCGCCTCGCGTGCCAGCGGCGCTTCGACCGGCCGCCCCTCGCCGAGCGCCGCCAGCGCTCGCCGCAGGTGTCGCGTTTCCCACAAGCCGTAGAACACCGTCAAGGTCACGGCCACGCCGACCGACGACAGGGCCACGACCTCGAAATGCACGCGCACCACGTCGCGCAGCGTCAAGGTCAGTTGCACGTAGTACAGCACCAGCAGCCCGCCGACCGAACCGCCCAGGCGCGTGACCACCATCATCCAGAGGATGTAGTGTGGACCGAGCCGCTGCAACATGCGTTGGGAGTATCTTTGGAACATCACTTGTAGCCGCGGCTCCCCAAGTGCAAGCAAATCAGCCGCTCGAGTCCCTTGATGACGAGGCCGAAATCGAAGGAGCGGATCAGGGGCGCCTTGGAGAGCAGGTAGCGGCGGTGCTCGTGCCAGGAATCGAGGAAGTGCCGCTCGTGCCCGCCGCTCACGACTCCCGCGCGGATCCGCTCGCGGTCGTTGGCGCGGAGCTGCGCCAGGGTCACGTCGCCGCCGGCCAAGGCGTGGGCGTAGACGCCGCTGGTGTAGTCGCCGTCGGCCAGCTCGCGCTCCCAGGTCGTGACCAGGTTGCCCACGCGGCCCATGCACTGGGCGTGCCACATCAGGTCGCGCAGCGTCCCCAGCTCGTCGCCGTCGAAATTGGGCGAGCACATCAGGTCGAGCGTGGCCGAGACGATCATGTGCATGTTGTGCGGCGTGTAGAGCTCGTGCTCCGCCATGTTCAGCAGCGACAGGTTCTCGTTGACCAGGTGCGAATAGCGCATCACGTTGAACAATTGCAGGTAGTCGTAGCGCAGCAGCCTGGCGTACTCGGCGTGGAGCGGGAACCGCGCGGCGCGGGCCTTGATCTCTTCCCAGACTTCCACCGTCAACTCCGCGTAGGCTCGCTTGTCGGACGGAAAATCGGAGAAGTCGGGCGGCGGGGCGTCGAACGACAAGCTCAGCAGCTTTTCCAAGAGCCGCTCGTCGCCTTTACGGTCGGCCACGTCGTCGAGCAGCACGTCGAGCATGATGCCCAACACGCGCGTATCGCCGACTTCGTCGCGCAGCTCGCGCACCACGCAGGGCAAGGTGGTGATCTCGACGCCCTGGCGGCACCACTTCCAGAGGTAAATGTTCCGCTTGCCGACTTCGGCGTACCGCGAGGCCCAGTACTCCAGGCGCGGGCTGAGCGTCATGTTCAGCACCGGGGAGATTTCCTCGCCGATCCACTCGGGCGACGGCAATCCTTCGTTGGGAAACGTCGCCGAGGTGGCCGGATGGCCGGTCGCCGGTGCAAGGACGACCGCCGGGGCGGCCGGTGGAAAAACGCACGTGCTGGTGTTCATGCAAGGCTCGCGGGATGGACGGATGGGGGCTATCAGGGACCGTTTGGGGTGTAATCAGGGGCTGTGACGAAGAAAGAATAGCTCACGTTTGAAGGATGAAGGATGAAGGATGAAGGCGCGGCGAACGAGCTCGGACGGCTTCGCGATAATGGGCGCCGACCGAAGTTCTCGCGCGGAGCACCTGATTGCCGATGACCTGGGCGACACTCGACTTCGGCAGCGCCGTGAACATGCGGATGATTCGCAGCGCGAGCGCCTTCGTCCGCTCGCGCAGATCCCTTGGCTGTTCTTGAATGGATCGTGGCTCGTCCTCACCTTGAACTTTCATGACCGCCCCTTCAATGGTCTTCATCCTTCCGCCTTCATCCTTCCGCCTTCATCCTTCCGCCTTCATCCTTGATCCTTTCCCAGGGCGGTGACACCACGCCAAGCTGGACGAACAGCCCGAACAAGTCGGGGAGGCCCCAGAACTCAAGCAGCCGGCCTTCCCGAATCCGAAGCTGGTGAATCTCCATGATCGTCGCGCGCTTGCCGGTCGGCCGCACGCCCAGGAAAGATCCCCGGTGCGTGCCCGTCGAGGTCATCATGGCCACGACCTTCTCTCCCTCGACCACCAGGTCCAGGATCGCCGAGCGAAAATCGGGAAAGGCGTCGCGGCGCAGCAGTAACCGCCGCTTCAGCCCCTCGCGATCGCTCGACAACCCCGGCAGGGGCGTGTGATCGACGAACTCGGGATCGACAATCTCGTCCAAAAGATCGAGGCGCACACCGTCAATGAGCTCATCGTAAAGCCGCTTGACGAACTGTTTGCTTTGGTCAGGGGTCATTGGTGAGTGGTGAGTGGTGAGTGGTGAGTGGTGAGTGGTGAGTGGTGAGTGGTGTTTCTTCAGTTCTCAATGCGCAATCGTTCCCCTCTGCCCCTCTTCCTCTCTTACCGTCCCCGTGTCCCCGCGTCTCCGCTCCGCCCCCCGCCCCCCGCCCCTCTCACTCAGGAGTCGCTAAGGCCAACGCGCGTTCCGTCTCGCACGCCGCCTCGCGCGGAGTCAGCCGCGCGTGGAAGCCGTTTCGAGGCCGCAGCGTGATCATCGGCCGCACCGTCAATTCGGCGCCGTCGGCCGGCTCGATGCGGAAGGCCCGCGCGAACAGGGCGGTGATCGTCAGCCCCTCCATGTCCGCCAGCGGCTTGCCGATGCACATCCGCGGACCCTCGCCAAAGGGTACGAACGAGCCTGGGCGCAATTTCCCGCCGCTCAGGAAGCGCGCGGGGTCGAAGCGCTCGGCATGCTCGAAATACTTGCGATGCATGACGTAAGGGCTCCAAATCAGGTTGGACCCCGCTTCAATCGCGTACTCGCCCAAGGCCACGTCCTCGGTGGCCATGCGGTCGAGCATCGGCACCGACGGGTAGAGACGGAGTGTTTCTTTCCAGATGGCTTCCGTCCAGGGGACCGCGTCCAGCGGCACCGTCGAGTCCGGCAGCCCGCGCACTTCGTCGTGCAACCGGTCTTGCACTTCGCCGTGGCGAGCCAACAGCCCCAGCAGAAACGCCAGGCTGCCGGCCGTCGTCTCGTGTCCCGCCACGAACATCGTCATGACGTGGTCACGCAGCTCGACGCCGTCGAAACCGGCCTCGAACAAGAGCGAGAGCGCGTCGCAGCGCCGCGTGCGCTGGAGTTGAGTCTCGCGGCGGCGCTCGTCGATCACCCGGCTGACGATGGCTTCCAGGCAGTTCAGCGCCGCCAGAAAGCGGCCTTTGCGCGGCGTGTTCCACGATTCAGGCACCAGCGACCACATCCGGTAGCGCGCGTACTCGTTGCAGACGTCGACGGCGTGGCGCGCCTCATCGAGGTCGATCAGGTCGGGCGTCGTCCCGAACAGCAACTCCAGGGCGACCCGCAGCATCAGTTCGGTGGTGATCGAATCGAGATCGACCGGGCCTCGGGCCGCTTCGCCCGCCAGGCGCTCGAGCATGGCCTGCGTGTGGCGGATCACGATCTCCTGCTGTTCGTGGAGCATGCCGCGGCTAAAGGCCTGCTGCACGCGGCGGCGCGCGTCGATCCAATCCTTGCCGTCGAGCGTCACCAGTCCCTTGCCGAGCACCATCTGCAGCTTCTTGAACATCAAGCCCTTCTGAAACCGCTTGGGGTCGGCCAGCATCTGCCGCACCAATTCGGGCTCGGTCACCAGGTAAAACGGTGAACCCATCCAGCCCAGGCGCACCAGGTCGTGCTTCGCGCCGACGTCGACGAGAAACTTCAGTGGCCGGTAAAGCATTTCGAACAAGAGCCGCGGCGGGCAAAGCGCGGTCGGCAGGTGGGCCGGCGGTTTCCGTTTCGCAACCGGTAGGTCATGGCTGGGGTCGCGCATGTGCGGAGATCCTCAACGAACGGAACTTGAATGGGGCGGGGTGGGATAGTGAACAAAACGGCAACCATGAAGCGTAGCTTGCAAAACAACGCCCTGCGCCGTTCATCTGTAGGGAACGCCCTGCGTGGCGTTCCGCGCCCTGCCGGACATCGCTTAGCCCGGATTATTCATGGTCCGGGGAGGAACTCGCGCACTGTGCTGTAGCAGAATTCGCAAGAATTCTGGCGTAACTCGCGTCCACGGCCTGACTTCTTTCGAGGCCAGCTACGGGACCATGAATAATCCGGGTTAGCCAGCGCGCGCAGTGCGTTCCCCGCGGAACCGTGAAGCTGCGCGGAGTTTACCGGTTGTCATACCTTTGACGCCTCCACTCCCCGCGGCCGGAAATTTAGCCCGGAGGGATGGGTAGGGCGTCACAAGACAACGAGGCGGCCGCCAAGCGCGCGGCGACCGAGGCGAGCCGCGGTAAGTTCGGGGCGCGCGCGACGCGGAAAAAAACTGGCAAAACCGTCCCTTTACCCTACGAAAGCCTCGGGGCGTAGGGGCACGACGGGCCGACACGATGACCAAGCCTTAACGCATCGACGTCCGGGCAATCCGCCGAGACGGATTTCCTTGTCGGTACAGGTACGTTTTTGCCAGTTTTTTTTTGCCTCGCGTTTTTTCGCGCGGCACCGCCGTTGCTGCGCAACGTCGGTGCATTACGTTTGAAATGTACCCTGCCTCACTCGTGGGCCGCGACGAACCCCCGCAGCTTGCGCCGCGGGTTGGTGTGCCGGCGGCGTCCCAAGCATCGCTCCGACTTTGCGGCCTGGGTACACGTTGCGGCGGCTGCGGGATCTGTCGAAGTTGCACGATGAAGGGGACGATCCAACTTTGCGTAGCCCCGATTTTTCATACGCGGTCGTCGCCGCTGCCTTGTTTGCGAGAATCGAACATGAAGACGTTCAGGATCGTCACGGTGCTCGTGTGCGCGTGGGCCGTTTGCCCGCACGGTCGGGCTTGGGCCGACGGCGTGATCCGCGACGGAGTCGGCGCCATCTCGACGGGCCGCGGCGGCACCAACCTGGGCTTCGCCGACAACGGCGCGATCCTGCTGGACAACCCCGGCGCCATGGTCAACGTCGGCGGCAGGGGCCTGGTGGAGGCCGACGTGGACACCTTGGTCACCGATGTCACCTACACCGACCTCAAGCCCAACAACGTCCATGCCGACGTGCAGCCGATGCCCTTGCCCGAACTGGCCTTCATCAAGAAGAGCGCCGACGGCAACTGGGCCTGGGGCGTCGGCGCGTTCGCGCCCGCCGGCTTCGGCGCCAATTACAACTTTCAGAACTCGTTCGCCGGGCCCCAGAAGTACCGCTCGATCGGCGCGTTGGGAAAAATCTTGCCCGGCCTCTCCTACCGCGTGAACGACCGGCTCTCGATCGGCGGCACCTGCGGCATCGCCTTCGGCCACACCGACCTCGAAGGCCCCTTCTACATGCAAAGCGGCGCGCTGCGGGGTGTGCCGGCGATCATCGACTTGCAGGGCACCAACGTGGCCCCCACCGGATCGGTCGGCTTGCAGTACAAGCTGAACCGGCGCACGACGCTGGGCATGACCTTCACCAGCATGACCCGGCTGCGCGAGAACGGCAACATGAATGCCAACATTTACGGAGTGGCCCCCTCCCCGATCTTCAGCGGATTCAACTCGCAAACCAACATCAACTGGCCGAGGTCACTCGCGTTTGGCTTCATGCACAGCATTTCGTCGCGGCACCGCATCGCGGCCGACGTCATCTGGTACGACTGGAAGAACTCCTTCAACCAGGTCGGCCTGACCCTGACCAACCCCACGAACCCGATGGTCGGAGCCCTGGCGGGGCCGACCATCCACCAGAGCTTTCCCATGAACTGGCGCGACACGGTTTCGATGCGTCTGGGCTATGAGTTTTTGCCCAGCAATTATTCGACCTGGCGGCTGGGCTACGTGTACCACAGCAGCCCGACGCCCAATTCGACCTTGAACCCGTTCACCGACGGCGTGTTGCTGAACACGTTCAGCGTCGGGCACAGCCGCCGCGTGGGACGCGCCTGGCTGAACGCCTCGTACCAGTATTCGTTCGGACCCACCCGCCACGTCGGTACCAGCGCCCTGGCCGGCGGCGACTTCTCCAACAGCACGTTCAACGCCCAAGCCCATTGGTTCAACCTGGGCCTGCTGGTGCCGTTCTAGCACGGATTACGCGTTGATGCCGATCCTCCGCCAATCGGGCAGCCCTTTCAGCATCGTCTTGGTCGCGGCGGCCGGATCGAACCTTTCCGCGTGGAACTCGCCGCCAACCCATTTCCGCATCTCCTTGTGCTCGTCATGCTTGGGGTCAGCCAGAACTGCGAGGCATTCGGCGTAGCCGTCAACGCCACCGACATCTTCGGGAGGGCATGAGCGTTCGCCTTCGAGGCAAACCGGGTATCGCTTGCCGGGCTCGGAATTCGGGCAGCCCTCGAAAAGCACCTCGTGTTCCCAGCCATCGCCGAAATCGTACTCGTAGCTGAACCGAAGCCGTTGGCCGCCCTTCGGCAGGATCAGGCGTAGCTCCGTCGACGTCGAATCGACGTATTCCAACGTCTCGAAATTGTCCTCCATCAACAGCGGGTCGCCATAAAGCCGATCGTCGATCTTGAACTGATGCAAGTGCGAGTTGGTCCAGCCCATCGCCGTCTGGATGTGTTCGTGGAGCTTGTCCAGCGTACAATTCCAGACCTGGATGCGCCGCCAGATCGGCGGCTTGACGTCGAGCAGGGTCAGCTTGAACTGGTAGAGGATCGCCTCTGTTTCCCTGGTCTTCGGTTCCCTGGTCTTCGGTTCCCTGGTCTTCGGTTCCCTGGTCTTCGGTTCCCTGGTCTTCGGTTCCCTGGTCTTCGGTTCCCTGGTCTTCGGTTCCCTCCCATTGGAAACGCCATTTTTCGGTGTCATCGTCAATCTCCCTTTTGGTTTCCGCAAGCTCAAGTTTCCAACCGTGGGCAGTATAGATCTCCTCCCGGGAAATGTAAAACATAATTTGTCCCTTGATAATTTGCCCCTCACGACGCGCATGGTTATTGACTTTCGTGGCGTAAACGATACGGTGTTTGCCTGGGCGAAAAACCACGAACCTCGGCTCGGAACGATTACGACGGTGGCGCAGACTGTACCGCGCGCGGCCCGTCGTGGGACGGCGTTCCTAGGCCGTCGCCGCCGTCAACTCCGTTCGGGAGACGGCCTAGGAAGGCCATCCCACGTTCGGCGGACGTCGCATTCACCGCCGCGTGCGGTATAAGAATCCATGACCCCAATCCTCTGGCAACCCAGCGCCGACCAGGTCGCCCGCTCGAACCTGACCGCGTTCATGCGGTTCGTGGCTGATCGTGGTCATCCGGCGATGTCCGAATACGCCGCGTTGTACCGCTGGTCGAACGACGAGCCGGAAGCATTCTGGGCCGCCGTCTGGGACTTTTGCGGCGTCGTGGCCGGCCGCCGTTACGATACGGTCGTCGAGCACTTCGACCGCATGCCGGGCGCACGCTGGTTTCCCGGCGCGCGGCTGAATTTCGCCGAGAACCTGCTCCGCTTCCACGACGACCGCGAAGCCCTCGTGTTCGTACACGAAAGCGGGCGGCGGACGGCGATCAGCTACCGGGAACTGGGCCACGCCGTCGCACGCGCCGCGCAAGCGTTGAAAGCACTGGGCGTGGAACCGGGCGATCGCGTCGCCGGCTACCTGCCCAACATTCCCGAGGCGGTGATCGCCATGCTCGCCGCGGCCAGCCTGGGGGCGATCTGGTCAAGCTGCTCGGCCGACTTCGGCACGCAGGGCGTTTTGGACCGTTTCGGTCAGATCGGGCCCAAGGTGCTGTTCACCGTTGACGGCGCCATCGACAACGGGCGCCGCATCGATACGTTGCGACGGGTACGCGAAATCCTTGAGCGCACCGATTCGATCGAGCGCGTCGTGGTCGTCCCCTATCTCGACGCGCCGCGTCTGGATCTCGGCATGCTCCCCGATGCCGTCCCCTGGGATCGCTTTCTGGCCGACGCTTCGGCCGGCCCGATCGCGTTTGCGCAGCTTCCCGCCGACCACCCACTGTACATTCTCTATTCGTCGGGCACGACCGGGCCGCCCAAGTGCATCGTCCACACGGCCGGCGGCATCCTGCTCAAGCACCTTACGGAACACGTTCTGCACGGCGGCCTGACGCGCGACGACCGATTGTTCTACTTCACGACCACCGGCTGGATGATGTGGAACTGGCTCGTCAGCGGTCTGGCGGTCGGCTGCGCGGTGGTGCTTTACGACGGTTCGCCACTGGCGCCCAAGCTCGACGTGCTCTTCGACCTCGCCGAACGGGAGCGGCTCACCGTATTCGGCACCAGTCCCAAGTACCTCTCGACGATCGAGAAGGTGAGGCTCGAACCGATCAAGACCCACGACTTATCGTCGCTGCGCGCCATCCTTTCGACCGGATCGCCCTTGAACGGCGAAAACTTCGATTACGTCTACCGGGCGATCAAGCGCGACGTGCGGCTTTCGAGCATTTCCGGCGGCACCGAGCTGTGCGGTTTTTTCGTCAGCGACAACCCGATCGGGCCGGTCTATCGGGGCGAGTTGCAATGCCGCACGTTGGGAACGAACGTGCAAGTGTTCGACGACGCGGGCCGGCCGGTCGAAGGCCAAAAGGGCGAATTGGTCTGCACAGCCCCGTTCCCCTCGATGCCGCTGGGTTTTTGGAACGATCCAGGTTCCATTTACCACCAGACGTATTTCGAACGGTTTCCCGGCGTCTGGCGCCACGGCGACTTCGCCGAGTTGACCGAGCGCGGCGGCATGGTGATCTACGGCCGCTCCGACGCCGTTTTGAACCCCGGCGGCGTACGGATCGGCACGGCCGAAATCTATCGCCCGGTCGAGCAAATGCCCGAAGTGCTGGAGAGCATCGTCGTCGGCCAGGAGTGGGAGGGCGACATGCGGGTGGTGCTGTTCGTCAAGCTCCGCGACGGTCTTGTGCTCGATAACGAACTGATACGCCGGATCAAAGACCATATCCGCCGTAACACGACACCGCGGCATGTGCCGGCCAAGGTGCTGGCGGTGGCCGACATTCCACGCACCCGCAGTGGCAAGCTCGTCGAATTGGCGATCCGCGACGTGATCCACGGCCGAGCGGTGCGCAACGCCGATGCGCTGGCCAATCCGGAGGCGCTGCGGTATTTCAAGGACCGGCCGGAGTTGGCCGGTTGATACACGTCGTTTTGAGGCCATCACCACGAGGAACCCGATCCAGAGTACCAAGGCGATCGACGTCGTCACCAGAAAGACGATACGCTTGCGCGGCGGGTTCTGGGGTGATACCTACGTGCTAGTTCGATTTGGAGGTATCCAGCTTGACGGTGAGGAAATGCACGAGTCGGCGAGAGAACGTGTAGAACAAGATGACCCTTGGAGAATGTGGGGAGTCCCCTGTAATGATCGTCGCCTGCCAGACGCCAACGAGCGCATTTCTTACGCCGTCCCCCTCGGGATCGCGAGCGATTGACCAAATCGCCGCTTCAACCATTTCGTTGATCCGCGGGATTTTCTTGACGAGGCGAGCGACGCTTGCCGCGAATTTTTCGTGGCGTGTGACGCCCCTAATCGTCATCATCCGCGCACTCCCCAGCCAATGCCCGAAGTTCATCGGCCATCGCCACACCTTGGTCGAGCTGGGCTTCAGTCGGCTTCTCGAATTGCAGAAGCGCGATTTCGTACGGGATGTTCTCGCCGTCTCTCGCCTGGCTCCATCCCCTGAAGGCATGAGACATTTCGCTCATCGTTTTGGCGTTTTTTCCCCAGCAGTCTGCAATCAACCCATCGACCAAGGCGATTTCTTCGCCGGTAAACCGCGACAAATCAGGCTCGCGGAGGGCGCACGTTCGCTTTTGTATGAACCCGTGGTATCGCACCTCGCCCGTCGCAATGTCGCCTCGATCCTCCATTTTTTCCAAAATCGGAAGGAGGCGTCTAGGTGCTGGTCCGTTCTCAAGCCTCTGGTAAACATGCCAGGTAATGGCGTGGCCGAGCTGCCGATAGGCTAGAAAGTCGGCGTAGAAAAGGAGCTTGTTCAGCTTGACAGCGCCAAATGGCGCATCGCCTTCGGACATGCGGCAAATATAGAGCACCAGCTCCCGGAATTTGCTGTCGTCGGGGGTTTTCGCAAGACCGAAGCCGGACATGATTGATGGCCGTGGGGTGCCTGATTAGTGGAAAAGCAACCCTGATTCTACGCCTTCCATGTACGCATGTCAACACAGATCTCGACTCGCCACAATTTTAGTCTTGACCTTTCCCGGACGTTTCGTCAACCCCCGTGGCGCTACGCGTACTTTGCGAGCGCCTTTTTCAGCTCATCCACCACGCGCTGCTGCCGCGGCTCTTCGAGCCCGGGAAAGATCGGCAGGAACATGGTTTGCCTCGCCACGCGGTCGGTGTTGGGCAGCGGGATGTGCCGCGCGGATTGCTCGAAATAAGGCTCGCGGCACAACGACCGGATACCTCGGCGGCACGATACGCCGTGCTGGGCCATGTGTCGCAAGATGTCGCCGATCGCGTCGCCGCCGGCGCGGGGAATCGTGATGCAATAAGAGGAGTAACCATGCGTCGCGTAGGGCGGAACGTAGGGGGTGCGCACTTCGTCCACTTCGGCGAGCCGCCGATCGTAGAACGCCGCTTGCGACGTTCGCATGTCGAGCATTCGCTCCAATTTGCGCAGTTGCGCGACGCCCACGGCGGCTTGAATGTCGGTGAGCCGGTAATTGTAGCCCGGCTCGGGATAGGTTTGATCGAGCGTGCCCAAAGCTCGATGGCGCTCGACGTCGGAAATGCTCGCGCCGGCCGATCGCAGCCTCCGCGCCCGCTCGTTCCACTCCTGCTGAAAGAGCATCAGCATCCCTCCCTCGCCGGTCGTGATCATTTTCCGCGGGTGCAGGCTGAAGACCGTCGGATGGCCGTGGGCGCCGAGGTACGCTCCGCGGTACTTCGCGCCCAGCGCGGTGGCGGCGTCCTCGACGATGAACAGTTCGCGGCGCCGCGCCAGCTCTCGAAAGCCATCCAAGTCGGCGGCAAGCCCGACCTGGTGGACGACCACCATGCCTCGGACTTCGTCATGGAGCACCGCCTCGGCGTCGGCGGGCCCCATGTTGAACGTGCTTGGGTCGATATCGGCGAAGACGGGCAATCCTCCCGCGAGGAACACCGCGTTGACCGTCGCCATGCAGGTATGCGCCGGGACGATGACCTTTTCGCCGCGCCGCAATCCAGAGAGTTGCAATGCCAGGTGCAGCGCCGACGTCGCGGAGTTGGTGGCGACGGCCCACGGCGCACCCACCCAGGCGGCAAGTCGGTCTTCAAATTCCTTGACCTTGGATCCCTGGCTGATCCAGCCCGAGCGCAGAACCGCTTCGACCTCCCGAAGTTCGTCGTCGTCGATCCACGGTTTCAAGAGCGGGATATGGTCGTCGAAGGGACTCATGCGCCCTCACGCTCACGATAGCAGTAATCCGCCGACCGAAAGATCGGGCGGCACCAGCACCAGGGCCGACGCTGTCGCTTCGACGGAACGGGCGGTGGCTGGGGCAGAGCCTAAGCGATGCCCCGGTCGCTATGTAGCCGGGGCATCGCTTACGCTCTGCCACCAGCCACCACCTTCTCGTGACAAAATGTCTCATTCTTGGCCGCGTGCAGTATATATATGAGGCGAGTCAATCGGCAATAGGTGACTGTCCACGTCGCCGCTTCACAGGACCGCTCGCAGCACGGACGCGACGCGCTCCACCTGCGCCTGGCTGAGTTCGGCGAACATGGGCAGCGAGAGGCAACGGCGCGCCGCGTCTTCGGCGACCGGGAAATCGCCCGGCCGATGACCGAGGTGCGCGTAGGCCGGCTGGAAAGGAATCAAGGTCGGGTAGTGTACGCCGCAGGCAATTCCCTGGCTCGCAAGCTTGTCTAGCACCTGTTGGCGATCGACCTCCGGCAGCAGCACCACGTAGAGGTGCCAAACGTGGGCATCGGCCCGCGAGGCGACGGTGGGCAGCCGCAATCCGGGAACGTCGGCCAACCACCGGGCATAAAGGCCCGCGTGCCGCCGCCGAGCGGCGTTCCAAGCGTCCAGATGCGGCAGCTTGACGTCCAACACGGCTGCCTGAATCGCCTCCATCCTCATGTTATAGCCGATCTCGGCGTGCTGGTGTCGCTGTTGCTGGGCATGGTCGCGAAGCTGACGGATGCGCGAGGCGATCGCCTCGTCGTCGCTGACGACGGCCCCCGCCTCACCGAAGGCGCCGAGGTTCTTGCCGGGATAAAAGCTGAAACAGCCCGCCCGGCCGAACGAGCCGACGCGCCGGCCGCCGAACATCGCCCCCTGGGCCTGCGCCGCGTCCTCCACCAGCGGCAGGCCGTGCCGCGCGGCAATCCGCGTGAGAGCGTCCAGGTCGCAAGCCTGGCCATACAAGTGTACCGGCAAGATCGCCTTGGTGCGAGGCGTGATCGCCCGCTCGACCAGCGCCGGATCGATGTTGTAGCTGGTCGCGTCGACGTCGACGAAGACGGGCCTGGCTCCCACGTAGCTGATGGCCCAGCAGGTGCTGATCCAACTGTGCGGCGTGGTGACGACCTCGTCGCCCGGTTCGACGCCACAGGCCAAAAGCGCCAGGTGCAGCGCGGACGTGCCGCTGTTGAGTCCGACGCAGAACCGCGTGCCGACGTATTGCGCGAAGGCCCGCTCGAAATGTTCGACGTCCGTTCCCAGAATGAACTCCGATCGCGACACGACGTCGTCGAGCGCGCGGGCAAGCTCCGGCCCGATCGAGCGATTGTGCCGCGCGAGATCCACCAAGGGCACGCTCCCATGCTCGGAAGCCGGCTCGTCGTCGAGCGACCGCAGGCGCCGCGCCGGGTTGCCCGCCACGACGCCGCGCGCCGGCACATCGCGGGTGACGACCGCCCCGGCGCCCACCAGCGCCCCCGCGCCGATCGTCACGCCGCAGAGGATGACGGCCCCGGAGCCAATCGAGGCCCCGCGGCAGACCCGCGTGGGAACCACGGCCCAGTCGGCTTCGGTCTGCAAAACGCCGTCGGCGTTGCTGGCTTTCGGATAGCGGTCGTTGATGAACGAGACGTGGTGCCCGATGAAGCAGTCGTCCTCGATCGTCACCCCTTCGCAAATGAAGGCGTGCGAACTGACCTTGCAGCGGGCGCCGATGGTCGCCTTCTTCTGGATTTCGACGAACGGCGCCACGCTCGTCTTTTCGCCGATCGCGCAGCCGTAAAGGTTGACGAGATCGGGGTGGGCTATGACGACGTCGGCGGCCAACCGGACGTCTTCGGCAATCGGCACGTCAATGACCTCGGCTGAGGGGCTATGTCCTAAAGGTGCGTTGATTGGCGCTCATGGTGTCGCCGGCTCAACCGGAACTGAAAGCGGAGGCGGGGCATGGGGTGGCGCTACACGAGTTCGATTGCCTCTTTTTGAATCATTACGTCCAGTATTTTGTATACGTGTGTCGTGGTTGAAGGCACCGACGGAGAAGTGCTCTTGTCCATTGATCTAGCGCGACCCATTGCACTTCGAACCATCTCGCCCGTAATTCCAATTGTCCGACAGCACTTTTTGGAATACCCGTTGAACAACCCTCGCAGCACTTCGCAGACTTGATCGCATGAGGCTAGTTCATTCGGTACAGACTCAAAGTGCAACAGAATCCAAAGCTCAAAGCACGGATTGCTCATCGCTACCTGATACGACTTCGAGAAACACTCACCGATAATTTTGCTTAGCGATTCCGGAGGCCACCTGTCGCTGTCGATGCACAGCCAAAACGTGTCGCCAACCTCTGTGACATGCTCTTTCACGAATTGGTTCAGGCGTTCAATAACGTGCTGTGGTGCCGATCGGCAATCGTCCGTAGGGAGTACGCGAATCTGAACACGACGTGTCTTAAATCGAGAAAAGTATTGTTTCACCGCATATCGGTCTTCCGATGCAATGATGATCAGATTGGCGTCTCGCATGACGCCTTCATCACGATCAAGCGGGCGAGGCTTTCGCGGCATCTTCCGGCTCCTCGTGAGCAGCGCATTCGAGCAGTTGTTCCAGGTCGTGCATTCCGCCGATCATCGGAATTGCACCGAATCGCCCGGCCAAATAACCCTTCCTAACCTGGAGATCCCTGCGAATGTTGAAATCGGACAGAGACACTAACTGAGATTGCTGCGTAGAGTCTTTCTCCACAAACCAATACTCGTCCCGACGCAGCAATTCATGGTCCAGGAGGTGCGCCTCGTGAGTCGTAACGATTAGTTGTCGTCGCGCGCCTGGACAAGATTCGCTGAAGAAACGAATAAACTCCCAGCAAATCAATGGGTGCAAGCTTCGATCTAGCTCATCAATTACAATAACTCGGCTTTCTTCTGGTGGTGATGAAAGAGCCGGCAAGAGATGCAGAAGGGATTGCGTGCCGTCCGATTCCTCGGAGAATGGCAGTGCGTACTTGCCAGACTTTGAAGCATGGTATGCTAGCAATTGTCGCACGATAACACGTGTAGGATTGTCTGGCTTTAATCGGATGTCACTATCGCCCTCGCATCCAAACGGATTAAACGGAAGTTGATTTCCGTACTCGGCCAGAAACTTACACTCATGTTCCCGGCCCTCGCGCTCACTCTCGTCAATAAACAACTCCCCTATACCAGTGCCGACCGCGTTCAGGAAGCCTGCGCAAAACGCTTTGAATGTAGAATCGTTGCGCAGGCGATCCAATATATCGCAGGTACGGTAATTGATTGGTAGCAGTACCAATTCCGCGGTGAACCACCTGATGATAGCTCTAAGCATTGGCCCCTGAATAGACGCCGGAAGCTCGATGGCTCTATTGAGAAAAAGCTGGTCGTTCCTGAGTTGAAGTGCCCCCAACGCGTCGAGCGTGCTAAATGTCTGGCTGTCCTCTGGGAAAATCTTCCTTGCAGCAGTGTTGATGATGGCATTTCCATCGGAATCTCGCTCAAAGATGGTCACTTCCTCGCCACCCTTCATAACCGCTAGCCACTCGGCGATAAAATTATTTTGGATCACGTCGAAGCCGTAAATGAACACCCTGTCGCCAATCAGAAAGCGAAATTCAAACGAACTTGGCTTCTTTGCCATTTCCGGTTGAAATCTAAACGGCACCACGGACGAGGGCCGGCCGCCTTGGATTAGCTGCTGCGCAACGCCGATCGCCTTAATCAGATTTGACTTCCCGGCGGCATTGGCCCCGTAGAGAACGGCGGCGCGCAGGGCGTACTTGCCTGTTTCGCCAATGGCGACGCGATGCGCCTCATGGTCGGCAAGCTTATTGCTTGCGACCAGATTGAGTGTTACTTCATCGCCAAATGACCTGAAATTTGCAACCGAGAAAGATATGAGCATGTTGCTCCCCACGCGCGCAACAGGAGCCGAATCCGAAGCCAGCTTTGTAATTATCGGCGACAAAACCCCGGATGTAAAGGGGGGATTGGGTCATTTTGGCAAATTTTTGGTCAGCAAGTGAGAAAAGACCGAACATCTGGCCCAAAACAACGGTGCTTCTCGAAGAAGCTCGAAAACCTTGAAGCCGCTTTCGCCATGTTCGCGGCCTACTACAACTTCCGCTGGCGGACCCGCGAACTGGCCTAGCCCGGATTATTCATGGTCCTACACCAACCCGCAGCGCAAGCAAGGTCCAGTATTGGACTTACCTTGCTTGCGCTGCGGGTTAGTGTGACGGCAGACTGCGCTCGTTTCCCCCGGACCATGAATAATCCGGCCTAGTCGCCGGCGGCGTGTTTGACTATCCTTCTCCGCCCCAGGGCCGCCTTCGCCGCGCATGAGGCACGACGAACGGCAGGCCCCCAAGCAATTTGGCCCACGGAGGGGCTTGTGCGGAAACGGATCGTCTGGATCACGCCCCTGCTCGTGTTGGCTGGCGGCTGGCTTTACGCGCGCCAGCAGGGCGTCGGGGGTTTCGCATGGCTGGGCCTGCCAACGCAGCCGGCCCAGCAAGAAACCGACGACGCCTCCGGCCCGCCGTTGCCGCCCGTCGAGCGGCGGGGCGAGACGATCCGCGTCGCTTCGTTCAACATCCAGGTCTTCGGTGAGAACAAGCTGGCGCGGCCCGAAGTGACGCGGGTCTTGGCCCAGATCGTGCGCCACTTCGACGTGGTGGCCGTGCAGGAAATCCGGGCCAAGAGCCAGGACGTGCTGCCGCGGTTTCTGGAACTGGTCAACGCCGAGGGCGCCCATTACGACTACGTGATCGGCCCGCGCCTGGGCCGCACCAGCAGCAAGGAACAATACGCCTTCATCTACGACGCGGCGGGCATCGAGTGCGACCGCGAGTCGGTCTATACCGTGGACGATCCCGACGACTTGCTGCACCGCGAGCCGCTGGTGGCGGGCTTCCGCGTGCGCGGGCCGCCGGCGACGGAGGCGTTCACCTTCACGCTGATCGATATTCACACCGACCCCGACGAGACCCGCGCCGAGCTGAACGTACTTGACGACGTGTTCCGGGCCGTGCGCGACGACGGCCGGGGCGAGGACGACGTTATCTTGCTGGGCGACCTGAACGCCGACGACCACCACCTTGGCGAATTGGGGCAAGTCGGCTACCTGACCTGGGCGATTTCCGGCGTGGCCACGAACACGCGCGGGACGAAGCTCTACGACAACATCCTGTTCGACACCCGCGCCACGACCGAGTACACCGGCCGCTCAGGCGTCGTCGATCTGTTGCGGGAATTCAACCTGAGCATGCAGCAAGCGCTGGCCGTTTCGGACCATTTGCCGATTTGGGCCGAGTTCACGGCGCGCGAGGACGGCCGGCCGCGCAGCATCGCCGTGCGACCCAAGGCCCCGCCACGCTAACGAAAATTGCCGCGGCAACGGCATCGGTAGGGAACGCCCTCCGTGGCGCTCCGGACTGGCCATGCATCTCGGCCGGCTGCTATACTGCACGCGGCCAAGAATGAGACATTCACGGTGGCTGGGGCAGAGCGTAAGCGATGCCCCGGTCGCTATATATGATGGTGAATTAGCGACATGTGTTGGTTCTTGGCCACGGGGCCGCGCAAAGGAAAGTGGCATGCAACTCACCGCTGTTTTCATGCAAGTAACCGAGGGCTACATCGCTTTCATTGAAGAGCTTCCTGGGGCCAATACACAAGGAGATACCCTCGAGGAGGCTCGGGAGAATCTCCGTGAGGCCGTCGAGTTGATCCTCGAAGCGAATCGGGAGCTGGCCGAGAAGTCGCTGGTTGGTCAATCGGTGATCCGCGAACCATTCGGGCTCGCCGTACTCACCTCGCGCCGCAGCGCTTGATACACGTCGTCGCGCGGATTCATCGCGGCCAACTCGGCCCGCAGCCGCAGCAAATCGTCGTAGGTGTCGATATCGTACCATTCCGGCAATTCGGCATACGAACAGCCGGCGGCGGCCAATTGCTCGACCGTCCGGCGCCAAACCTCGCCGCTGCTCCAAGCCACGCCATCGAAGATCGGCGGCGATTTGGCGGCCGCGCCGACCAGGTAATAGCCACCGTCGCTTGCCGGTCCCAGAACGACCGCGTGACGGCCGAGCAGATCGAACGCCCGCTCGATATGGGCGACCGGCAAGGTGGGACTGTCCGAGCCAATCAGCACGACCCTCGCGGCGCCGTGGGCGAACGACGTCTCGAAATAGTGCCGCATCCGCGCGCCGAGGTCGCCGGACGATTGCGGTTCGACGTTCCATGCCGCGCCGGCGAAACTCGCGAATTCAGCGAGTCTTTCCGGCGGAGTGACCATCAATGTTCGGCGCTCGGCCAGCGTACACGTTCGGGCTAAAACGGTTCGCAGGCACGCGCGGTGCAGCCTCGCGGCGGCCAGGGGGCCGACGCTCGCCGCCAACCGCGTCTTGACGGCGCCCGGCTGCCAGAATTTCGCGAACACGCCCAATTGCCGCATAGTGACCCGCCCCCCTGGCCATTGGCCAAGAAAACCTCTACAATTTCAAGGAAGTGCTTTACGGCGATGCGACTTTACTGGTATTCTTTCAGCATCCATGCTAGTCTACAAGTTACGCGGAGTCCCGCGTTGATTTTGTCCCCCGGGCCGAGGCGGTTTGCTTGTAGACCGGTTCGTGGTTCGTTTTCCCAGTGATCGGCAAATGCGATTCTTCGGTGGCGGCTGTGGGCGGCGACGGTATGAGCAAGCTCAAGGTTGACACATTCATCGACTTGGTGCGGCGCAGCGGGCTGGTCGACAAGGACCGGCTGGCCGAGGCGCTGGCGGCCGCCGACTTGAAACCGCGCGAAGGCCGCCAGGGTGACGGAGGGGCCGACGACGCCCAAGCCATGTCGCGGCATCTGATCGACGCCGGACTGCTGACCGACTGGCAGAGCAAGAAGCTGCTGGAGGGGCGCGGCCGCGGCTTCTTTCTGGGCAAGTACAAACTGCTCGGCCACCTGGGCACCGGTGGCATGAGCGCCGTCTACCTGGCGGAGCATGTGAACATGCAGCGCCGCGTCGCGGTCAAGGTGCTGCCGGTTCACCGCGTTCACGATTCGTCGTACCTGGCGCGCTTCTATCGGGAGGCCCGCGCGGCCGCCGCGCTCGATCATCCCAACATCGTCCACGCCTACGACGTCGATAACCAGGGCGACACGCATTACCTGGTGATGGAGTTCGTTCGGGGTCAAGACTTGCAGCAGATCGTCAAGGGGCAAGGCGCGTTGCCCTACGAGACGGCGGCCGACTATATCCGCCAGGCGGCCGACGGGCTGGGCCATGCCCACAAGGTCGGACTGATTCACCGCGACATCAAGCCCGCCAACCTGCTGGTGGACCCCAACGGCGTCGTCAAGGTCTTGGACCTCGGTTTGGCGCGGTTCTCCGACGACGAGCAAGTTTCGCTGACCATCGCCCACGACGAAAATGTGCTCGGCACGGCCGACTACCTGGCTCCGGAGCAAGCGATCAACAGCCACACCGTTGACGTGCGGGCCGACATCTACAGCCTTGGATGCACGCTCTATTTCGCATTGACCGGGCACCCGCCCTTTCCCGACGGCACCTTGACGCAGCGACTGATGAAGCACCAGACCGAGGAACCGGTCGCGATCGCCAAGGAGCGGCGAGACGCGCCGCCCGAACTGGTGGCCATTTGCCGGCGGATGATGGCCAAGACGCGCGAAAAACGCTACCAAACGGCGACCGAAGTCAGCCAGGCGTTGAGCCAATGGTTGGCCGACCGCGGCGGCGCCAACCAGCGGCCGGCGGTGGCCAAGGGGGCAACGTCGAAAGTCATTTCGGCGCCGCGGGGCGCCGGTGGATCGCGGGGGTCGAACGGGCAGTCGCAACAGGCGACCACGGCGGTCGAGGCCGGCGGCGCCGCGGGGCCGGGGACCGTGATCGGCGACCCGCCGCGGCCCTTCTCCGGCACGAATCCCACCAGCGACCGGGAGCTTCCCTCGGTTCACGACACGCAATCGAATCTCGACCACCCGACGATGAAAGGCGCCGGTTCCGGCGCCGCGGGTTCCGGCGCCGCGGGTTCCGACGCCGCGGGTTCCGGCGCCGCGGTCGGGAGCGACCCGAGCCTCAAGTCGGGCCCGGGCGGCAGTTCAAAGATTGGCGGCGGCAAGGCCAAGGCCAAGAAGTTGCCGGTCGCCAAGCCGCTCAACCCATTCGGCGAATTCAACATCAAGATCGACGCGCCGACCCGTCTCGTCGATTCGCGTTTGGGCCGCAAGTCGTCGGGCGAGGACGGCGCGCGGGTGCCGAATCCCTTACCCGGCTGGATGGTGATCGCCGGCGCCACCTTGCTCTTGATCGCGGCCATGGCCGGCGTCATCCTGTTCATGTCGGGGCGCTGAGGCCGGCGGTGATCGAGCATGCCGAACTTGGAATCACACAGCGTGGGTCAACTATGCCGAAACTCCCGTCAGCACCAACGGACGAGCGCCGCCTGCTGAAATTGGTCCGCAATCATGCGGAGCTTCGTCGCACGTTATTCGACCTCTCGCTTACGACCGACCTGGACGTTCTCGAGCGACAGGTAAATGATGTCAGCAGGCGATGGTTCGAACTGTCGCTCGCACATCTCGCGGATGCGAAAGCCGCCGATGCCGCGGGATGCGCTCGTGCGGCCTTTTCGCGCGCGTACTATGCAGCCTATAGTGCGTCGAAGGCGGTTCGTTATCGCGTGACGGGGACGGTCAGCCTGAAAGGCGACGACCACGAGAAGGCGGCATCGGGGCTGCCTGACGATTTTCCGAACGTCGCTGGCTGGGCCGGCACGATCACGACGTTGTACGAGCACCGACTGCGAGCCGACTATGATAACTGGAGAGAAACCGCTGCTGAGCAGAGACTCATTGCAGATGTTGGGCCGATCACTCGAACATGCGCGGCGAGTCGAGCACTCGAAGGTAACCATCACCGATGTGAATCTTTCGATCGGTGAATTCGGTCAACAGAAGATGGATGAGTTGGAGCAAGACGCGCGAAACGACGAGGACCAACTAAAACAGGTAATTAAGTTTCTTGAGAAATATTGCCTTGAAGAGCACAAGATCAATGGATTCCTGATTCGTTCGGAACAGACTCCTGAGAAGCAAGCGATTGACGTTTTGAGCGACCTGCGCCTGGTTCATTTGATCCACCAGACCATTACGCCACACAAGGCAGGAGAGCGGTACGAGGCGTACCTGGTTGATTATTCGCTTTTCACGGGCTTCCGACGACGTCCCCGAATCAAGGAATTGCTGCCGACCGACGGTCGGCAATTCAAGGCGAAGGAACTACGAGAAATTCCCGAGCTTCCCAAAGACTTTCTGCAAATAGCGCCGTAGCGCGGGTGCCGCATCCCTTACCCGGTTGAACGTCGAACAAGGCTACTTTCCTATGACCGTCATGATTTCTGTGCGTGCATTGACCGTGTGGCTCGCCCTGAGCGTTTTCGTAGCCGCAGATGACCGCACGGTCAGTGTGGATCATCTTGGCGATCACGGCATCCTGTTCCCGCCGGACTACCACAAGCTCAACTATTTCCCCGACGAACCGCCAGCATTCCTGAGCAAGAATCCGTTTCGATTCCTCTTGGTTGCCGGGAACTCAACGACTCTCATGCAGGGGCCAACGGGCATCACGTCGGTCTATCAGGATAAGAAGCGAATCCTCGGCTTCTATCATGCCGAGGATCACGTCGGAATGCCAAGGGTTCCCTACAACGAGGACATCCAGGGGGGCTACTGGTCAATCGGCGTTGCCGTTTCCCGAGATCATAGTGCGACCTTCGGCGAACAAAAACAGATCCTGCGGGCAAGCGTGCCGAAGAACAAAGTGACGAACGAGCACCAGGGGATTGGCGATGTGTCTGTGATCCCGAACGCCAGCAAGACCTTCCTTTATGCGTACTACACGGACCTGACTCGGCGGAAAGAGGATGAACGGGCGAAGATCGGAATGGCTCGGTGCCCGATTGGAGCCGCCGCAAAGCCGAGTTCATGGCAAAAGTATTTCAAGGGCGAGTTCAAGGAGCGAGGACTCGGCGGGAACGAAAGTCCCGTGGTCAATCCGCCTGCGGCGTTTCCGAGCGAAGTCATCGGGCCGCATGTCACCTACGTGCCGGAGTGGCAGAAGTACCTGATGGTGGGCAACGTGGTTGCGTATTCAGATATAGAAAAGCAAAAGGGCGAACAGGGCGGCCTCTTCTTGTGCCAGTCCAGCGATGGGATCGAATGGACTGAACCGAAAGTGCTGGTGGTCGGTCTGTCGGTGCCGCACAAGGATCGGGAATATGTTGCCCACCCGAGATTGTACCTCGAAAAGGTCGAGGCGAACAGAGCCGAAGGGTGGCTGATGTACTGCTATTCGCCAAGCTGGGGGCAGCCGAAGGATGGGAGAATCCCGCACCATTTGGCTCGCCGACACATTGTCTTGTCAATTGCGAAATAGGCGGCGAAGACCAGCGACAATCCGTGCGTGAGGGATGAGGCGAGGGAGTTTTTTGGCGAGGGGCGGGAAGATGCCCCGTGACCAACCCCTGCCGAGCTTCGGCCGAACCCGAATGGCACGCAAACCATCGTTCCCGCGCCGCGGCACGGTGTACCGCGTCGGCCTCGACCCAGCGATCGGCCACGAGCTCCGCAAGACGCGGCCGGCCGTCGTCGTCTCGAACAACCACATGAACGGGCTGTGCGTTACTATTGCATCTACCTACAGATTGCCGTACAGCTTCGGTTGCGGTGGAAAAAAAACTAAGAAACCGAGTCCCGCATGATCGCGCAGCGACGCGGGAGGCGCCTGCGGCGTAGGCGGCCCCAGGAGGCCCGCAGGCGTGCCGAGCCCGAAAACGAAGGGAAAACCGCGGCAGCCACGCGCCTCGCGTCCAGCGGCCGCTCACGCGGTCCGCCCCCGCCGACCGCTTACGTCTGAATTGCAGCGTTCCGCGAGGCCCAGGAGCGGCTTGACGCGAACCTATTGACCGGCCAGCCGCTTCGCGCGGCCGACGGCCGCGACAACGGCGTCCGGCTGGTCGACCTGAACGACGACGGCTACCTCGACGTGTTGATCTCGAACCCCGAACTTCAGCGTTTTGCTTGTCTGACGTCCTCCGCAACCGCGCTGTGGATTTCAAGCGTCGGCTCGCTCATTCTGATCTTCCATGAGCTCGCGGCGGAATTCAGGCCAGGAGATCATCTTAGGAACCGCGAAAAAATAACTTGAGCAACTTTCCCGAGGCCGAACTGTCAAGCATGAAGGAACGGTCGCTAAATACCGATTTTGAGCACGAGCAATTTGCTCAAGTTATTTTTTCGCGGTTCCTTAGCTTTTCCACTATCCATTTCCTCGATGCGGCGCGCGATTTCCTCGCCCCAAGCCGCTTCCCAATCCGGCGCTGCATCGGGATCGACGCTTTCCAGCAATCGTCCGGCAAGATACATTCGCTCGTCCTCTGGTAGGCGCATCGCTGCTTGGTAAAGACTTTCGGCGTCAGTGCTCATCGTAGCTTTCCTTCCCGAGCCGTTTCCCGTGGGCGCGCGACGCACATGCAACCTGCCACAAATGGCCACAACGCTAATCCCTGTTTCTCGTCGCGGCTTCGGAGGCGAACAGGATTCCCGCCGCTCGGTTCATTTTACCTCGCTACGGCGCGCATCGCAATATTGGACTGGACCGTCCGCCCCGACGCCAAGACGCGCCGCGCCGCCACGATCCTGGCTCCTGACTACGTGGAAGTGCTGAGCATCTGGCGCTACGGAAAGACTCGCGGCGATTTGACGGTCCATGAATTCTTCTTTGCTTTGGCGCGCCTGGGCGGACATCAGAATCGCAAACGCGACGGACACCCAGGCTGGCTGGTTCTTTGGCGCGGCTGGACCAAACTGCAAGCGATGCTCGACGGCTACGATGCCGCCAATCATTGGTCGCCGCGGCTTGCTATGGATGATCACCGTCGCCGAAGGCGACCGACAGGTTGATCGCTTTGGTGCCGATCCCGGAGCGGATTCGGAAAAGTCGAAGATCCGCCGAAGGAGGGCTGATCTTCGCCGAACAAGTCCGGAAGCTTGACGAGCCCCGAGCGCGTCGGCGGCCGACGCGGCAGCGCAAATCCGGAGGCCTCGTGCAGGGTCGCGGCCCGGCCGTTGAGGATCAGGCGAAGCAGGGGATCGTCGGTGACGCCGAGGAAGTATTTCCGTTGCCAAGACCGCAAATTCGGACTAAACTGATGATGGCTTTGGAGAGGAATGCCTATCATGTGCCGATTGCGTGAATTCGACGTGCGATCCCGCGCGATTGCGACCCTGGTCGACGATTGGCGGTTGCAACAAGCGATCGTCCGCTCGATATGGAAGCTTGATGACTTGCTCAAGCTTGCCATTGAAGCAGTCGACAGCGCGAGCAAGCTTGACGCGAACGGGTTCGATCGGGAATTCGGAGCACAGGGCGGGACGAGCGAGGCCCAGGTGGATCGCGACCAGGCGACCGACGCGCTGGAGTACTTCGTGGCGGGACTTCGCAAGTTGACCTCCTCGGTCAATACGATTGACGAGTGGGTCGGCATTTTCGAGCACGAGGGACACCAGTTGGAAAACGCCACCGCCTTTCGACAATCGTCCTCGTCGTTGGCCGGCGTCGTTGCCAAGCACGAAGCGGCCATCGACGCCCAGTGGGAGGAGTTGGACCGCCAATCCCTTTCCAGCGAAGAGATGCTGGAAGGCGCCGCATGCCTTCGGTCCTCGGAGCAGGCGTCAGCGTAACCGGTCGTGGCCATTGTAGGAAAAATCCGGCTTGGAACGATCGTTTGGGCCGATGTCAACGATCCGAACGGTGACCCCATCGGCGAACATCCGGTCGTCATCCTGAGCCCACAGAAGGAAATCGATGCCGGGCAAGTGCTTGTGGGCGCGGTGTGTACGACGAGCTTTTCCTATCCCCTTGCGCCCGGTTGCTTTGAAATGCCGTCCAAACCAGGCCCTGGCGGCCATGAAATCACCGGGCTTGAACAGGCTTGCGTCGTCAAGGGCGCCTTGTTGCAGCCGATTCCCTATGCCAATATTCGACGAATCGGCAAACGCGCTCTGATGAGCACCGTCAGACAATTGCAGCAGTGGATGCGCGACGAACAGCAACGGCGTTGGGGCGACCCGGACGAAAGCGGGTCAATTGCGTAGCCTGCGTATGTAGAAACGAGCGTGAATCTGGCCTCAATATGATATGTGAAACAACGAGGGCGTAAGCCCCAGGAAGGTTTTTTGAACGATTATCGTCCATCCCCTTTCCGAATCAACCGGAAATGGCGCGGGCCATTGCCCGGTTTTGCATTTCTCCTTTTGCGTTTTGCATTGGTCTCCCTTTCCGCATTCGGCGGATTTCGCTCGAAGCTCAACTTCCTTTATCTTTTCTTCGCGTCCGTGGTTGCCGCGTCGTGTTGCGCAACGGTTGTTGCTCAAGACGAAGACGAGGACGACGACCTGCCCGCCTTTCGTCCTGGCCTGGTTGCCCGCTATACCGGCGCCGACGGTAAGACGCACGTTCGCCGCGACGAAGCGATCCAGTTCGACTGGCACGCAAAGCGTCCCGACCCGCGGCTGCCCGATGGGCCATTCTCAGTCGCATGGCAAGGACGGTTGTTGACGATCGCGCCCGGCAGGTACACGTTCGAGGTCCATGCCGCGGGTCAGGTGCAAATTCGTCTGGCAGGCAGGTTGGTGCTCGACGCCCAGGCCGACGAAGCGCGCTGGTTGCGATCCGAGCCGATGGATCTCGAATACGGCTACCATCCGCTGGAAGTCACGTACCGTCGCACCGGCAGCGAGTCCCGTATGGGCCTGTTCTGGTCGGGACCACGGTTCCAACTCGAGCCCGTGCCCGATCGGCACTTGTTCCACGAAGTCGGCGACGCGCCCGATGATCGGTTCGAAGAAGGCCGGCTCCTCGCGCGAGCGCTCCGCTGCGCGGCCTGTCACGAGCTTCCCGGTGAGCAACCGGCGATTGCCGCGCCATCCTTGGCCCGTCTGGCGGGTAATATCTCGGAGCGTTGGCTGATCGACTGGCTCCAGCGTTCGGACCGTCATGGCGACACCGTAGACGATGGCGCACCGCCGGCGCGGATGCCGGCGTTTGGTTTCACGGCCGAAGAGGCCGGCGCGATCGCCGCCGCGCTAGGGGCCGCATCGGCGCCGCCGCCCAAAGCGGTCGAGCAACCCTCCGGCGATGCCGACGCGGGCCGCAAGCTATTTCACACGCTTGGATGCTTGGCCTGCCATCGACTCGGTGGATTGGGCGAAAGCGGCCTGTTCGGCGGCGGCGAACTGACGGCCGTCGCCCGCAAACGCCCGCCCGATTTCTTCGTCCGCTGGCTCGAAGCGCCCGGGAGTATCAACCCAAATCATCGCATGCCGGTGTTCGCCCTCACGCCCGTGGAGCGCGCCAACCTGGCCGCCTATTTGACGACGTTGCACGGCGAAGGACCACCTGAATTGTTGCGAATTCAGCGACATCAGGATGCCGAGGCGAAGGCGAAGCCGGCAGAAAGGGAGCGGCTCGAACTCGGCCGCCGCTTGATCGCCAAACATCGCTGCGCCGCCTGCCACGAGTTGCCGCGCGCGCTCGCGACGCCGCCGGTCAAGCGCCGCCCGCTTGCCGTATCGGCCGAGTGGAATCCAAGCTGCGCCGGGGAGCCGGACCATGAGGGCAAGCGTCCTGGCTACCGGCTTTCGCCGGCGCGGCGCGAGGCGCTGCGTACCTACGTCGCTTCCTTGGCGCCGGTCGCCGTCGATTCACGGGACAGTCCGCTCGATGACGGGTGCGATGGTCGGTTGGTATTGGCCGAACGCAACTGCCTTGGCTGCCACGCCCGCGGTCTGGCGCCGGGCATCGCGGCGCGGCTCGATGCCGTCGCCGCCGCGCACCCTGAACTGGCCGCTTCGCTCGCCGCGCTGGCTCCTCCGCCCTTGACCGGCGTCGGCGACAAACTGCGCGGCGAGGCGCTTACCGCCGCGGTGCGATTGACGACTCCGCCCCTGCGGCCGTGGCTTTCCGTGCGGATGCCCAAGTTCAACCTGGCCGACGATGAATTGCGTGGGCTGATCGGCTACTTGATCGAGGCCGATCGGATTCCCGCTCGGCCGGTCGAGAACAGGAGCCTACAAGACCGCCAGGCAGGCGGGACGCCTACAGCACAAGGCGGTCTTGGAATAGGCTCTAAAAACCCCGCCGAGAACGATGAGCCGGCGGACGACATGGCGCTGGCCGTGGCCGGCGGGCGATTGGTCACGTCCGAGGGGTTCGGCTGCACGAGTTGCCACGCCATCGGGAAGTCGCTTCCCGTCGGCGTCGCCCCCGCGGCGCACGGCGCCGACTTGTCGCTCATCGGCAAGCGCATCCGCCGCGCCTGGTTCGATCGCTGGGTTCGTAACCCCGCGCGCATCGTTCCGCGGATGGAAATGCCCTCGATCCAACTGCCCGTTCGCGGCGTACTGGCCGACCGGCTCGACGACCAGCTCGCCGCCGTCTGGCGCGCGCTCAACACGCCCGGCTTCAATCCGCCGCCGCCGGGAGCGATCCGAGTCTTGCGAACGGGCAACCTGGCCGGCGCCGCCGAGCCGGCCGTCGCGCTGGCCGACGTGCTGGAAATCGACGAGCGGCCGTTCGTCGTGCCGCTGGTCGTCGGGCTGGCCAATCGGCACAACGTGCTCTTCGATCTCGATGCCAACCGGCTGGCCGGCTGGTGGCTGGGCGACACGGCGCGACAGCGGACCCGCGGCAAGGCATGGTACTGGGAAGCGGGTGGGCGCCACGTTCTGCCGCCGACGTTGCCTGGGGGCGATAGCGAACTTGCGTGGCTCCGCGCCGGCACGCCGCGGCAACCGTCGCGATCGCCGCAGTTCGCCGCCCAACTCGACTGGTTCGAGCATGTCGAGCGAGGGTTGCGGTTCGGCTATCGCGTGCGGTTCGAAACCGACGACGGCGCCGAACCGCTTGTCGTCTCGGTGGTCCAGCAGATTACGGTGCGACAATATACGGCGTTGGAATCGGACGAAAACACGGGCGGATTTCGCCGCCGCGTCGAGGTTCATGGCGTGCCGGTGGGCGACGAAGTGCGACTGCGGCTCGTCGCCGGCGGATCGTTCGCGTTGGCCGACGGCGGCAGGTCCGCCGTTGCGGCCGAGTCGCCGGGAAAGCCCCGCATCCGGCTGCTTCATCCGGCGGGCGCGAAGCTAACCGGTAGCGGGATTCGCAAGAATTCCGGAAGTAGCGGGATTCGCGAGAATTCAGGCGCGCCGCCCACCGTCACGTTACGATCCGCCGCATCGGACGTGCCGCTCGTCGTCGAGGCCGAATACGTGGTTCAACTGTCCGGCGACCGCTTTCCGGTTGTCCCACGGCATGACGAGCCCGATTTGCCCGTGCCGCTGTCGGTCGTGCCGGGCTACGAAGCGGTGCGGCTGCCGCTACCGAACGATGAAATGCCGACCGGCCTGACCTGGCGGGACGGCGGCACCGACGGCGGCACATTGGCCTACTGTTCGCTCAAGGGGAGCGTCTGGCTGGTCCACGACAGCGACGGCGACGGCGTCGAAGACCGGCAGGAGCTGTTCTGTGACGGCCTGGCCGCGCCCTATGGCATCGCGGCCCACGGCGAATCGCTCGACGTCGCTCACAAGCCTTGCGTGCTGCGGCTGACCGACCGCGACGGCGACGGGCAGGCCGACCGCGCCGATGTTGTGGCCTCGGGCTGGGGTTACACGTCCGACTATCACGACTGGTCGGTTGGCCTGCCGCGCGACGCCCAGGGCGCCTACTACCTCGGCCTGCCCTGCCAGCAGGACGAACGCGGCGACGCGGCGGCGTACTTGCGCGGCACGGTCGTCAAGCTTGTCCCGCGCCGGCCCACGGCCGATGTGCCTCGCTGTTACTCGATCGAACCGCTCGGTGCGGGCCTGCGTTTTCCGATGGGCCTGGCCGTCAGCCGCGCGGGCGACGTGTTCGCCAGCGACAACCAGGGGAATTACACTCCGTTCAACGAGTTGAACCAGATCGTCGCCGGCGCACGCTACGGCTTCATCAACCGCGACGAAGATCGGCCTGGCTTTGCGCCGCCGTTCCGCGAGCCGGCGATCGACATCCCCCACCCGTGGACGCGGAGCATCAACGGCATCTGCTTTCTCGACACGCCATCCGCGGTGCGCGATACGGCCGGCCGCGACCTGTATGGACCGTTTGAAGGGCACCTGCTCGGCTGCGAGTTCGACACGCGGCGTTTGATCCGCATGAGCCTCCAGCGAGTGGGCGACGGTTATCAAGGCGCCGCCTACCCGTTCAGCGTCGAGCCGGCCGAAGGCCGGGAGACGTTCGAGGGTCCGGTCGTTTGCGCCGTCGCGCCCGACGGCGACCTTTATATTGGTAACCTGCGCGACAGCGGTTGGGGGGGCGGGCACAACACCGGCTCGATCGTCCGGCTTCGACCCAACGGCGAACTGCCGCCGGGCATCGCCGACGTCCGCGCGACGCGCGACGGCTTCACGATCGACTTCACCCGCCCTCTTGACCGCCAGGCCGCAAGCCAGTCGACCCATTACGCAATCAGCTCGTACCGCCGCGTTGCGACCTCGGCCTACGGTAGTCCCGACATTGAGCGGGAGGCCGAGAGAATCGAATCGCTCGAAGTCGCCGCCGACGGCCTGCGTGTCACGCTGCGTCTCGCGCGGCTACGTCCCGGCTTCGTCTATGAATTTCGCCTGAGCCACCTTGGTCCGCCGCGGGAGACCTTCTTTCCGGCCGAGGCGTATTACACGCTTCGTCGAATACCGTAGGTTAGGTTGCGGTGTCACCCCGTTGGGGTCGGCGACGGCAAGGCCGTCGTATCGGCTCAATGCTCCTTGCCGGCGAACTCGCGCAGCCGTTCCATTTCGTAGCGGCTGCCGACGAACAACGGCGTGCGCTGGTGCAGGGCGATGGGGGCGATATCGAGGATCGGCCCGCGACCGTCGGATGCCTGGCCGCCGGCTTGCTCGGCCAAGAGGGCGATCGGGTTGGCCTCGTACAGGAGGCGCAGCTTGCCGTCGGGGTAGTGCATCGTGGGCGGATAGAGGAAGATGCCTCCCTTGAGCATCGTGCGGTGGAAGTCGGCCACCAACGAGCCGATGTACCGCGACGAGTACACGGTGCCGTTCTGGCCCGACTTGAGCCAGTGGAGGTAACGGCGGCAAAAGGCCGGAAAACTGTCGGCGTTGGCCTCGTTGACCGAGTAGATGCCGCCTCGCTCGGGCATCTTGATGTCGGGGTGGCTGAGAACGAAGGCGCCGATCGACAAATCGAGCGTGAAGCCATGTACGCCGTGGCCCGTCGTATAAACCAGCATCGTCGACGAGCCGTACAGCACGTAGCCCGCCGCCACCTGCCGGCGGCCGGCTTGCAGCACGTCGGCGGCCGGCATGCCGCGGTTGGCCGTGTCGCGGCGGAAAATCGAAAAGATCGTACCCACGCTGACGGCCAGGTCGATGTTGCTCGAACCGTCGAGCGGATCGAAGATCACGATGTACTCGCCGTCATCGGGGTTCTCCAAGACGACGACCGGTTCCTCGTTCTCCTCGGAAGCCAGCACTCCCACGTTGCCGCGCGTGCCGAGCGCGTGCAGCAGGGCCTGGTTGGCGAACAGGTCGAGCCGCTGTTGGACCTCGCCCTGAATGTTGATCTGATCGGTGGCGCCGAGGATGCCGCTCAAGCCGGCGCGGCGGACTTGCGCGGCCACGATCTTGGCCGCCAGCGTGATGCCGCACAGCAACCACGAGAAGTCGCCCGATGCGCCGGGCCGAAGCTGGCGCTGCTGGTCGAGGATGTACTGCGCCGCGGTGATCGGGCTGGACTGCATCGAGGACACGAGGAAAGAACGGAACCGTCGGACCATGTCCCCATATCCTACACGGCGGTCAGGAACAATGCAAAACCCCTTGTTCCCACGCGCCGCCGACCCGCTGCGCGGGTGCCCCGAACACATCTTCGGCCGCTCCGCGGCCCCGCGACGACCGAACGCCGCCGGGCATGGGGACGCGGAGCGTCCGGGGAGCCGTTTCACGCGGAGCGTGGGAACGAGTAAAACTTGTTTACCTGATTTGCCACCCGCTGATTCATAAGCTATCGTTTTCTAACGTGTGAGCATGTCTCCGGCGGCTCACCGCTGTACCTCTCTCACTCCGCCGGTTCCAGGCCACGATTGGCCGCGTTCGTTGGAAGCACAAGTATGTCTTTCGTTCTTGGTCACATGGGGTGCTCGGTTCAGCCCGCTACGACGCTGCGCCGACCGCCGCGGTGGGCCGCGCGGCGGCGCGCCAGGCAAGGCGCCACGGTCGTCGAATTCGCCTTCGTGATGCCCGTCCTGCTGGTGCTGGTGTTGGGAATCATTGAGGTCGGCCGCGCGGTGATGGTCACGCACCTGTTGAACCACGCCGCGAGGCACGGTTGCCGCGTCGCGGTCATCGAGGGCAAATCGAACAGCGATGTGAACTCGGCGGTCACCATCGCGCTTTCCGGGGCGAGCATTTCGGGCGAATCCGTCACGGTCGCCGTCAACGGCGCGGCCGGCAACGCCTCAGCGGCGCAGGCGGGCGACGAAATCACCGTGACCGTCACGGTGCCGGCCAGCGCCGTCACATGGCTACCCGGCGGACGTTTTCTGAACGGTCTGACGATGACGGGCCAAGACACGCTTTGGCGAGAATAGAGCTGCCATGAACCAGTTTCGTAAAAACAGACGGCGCGGCGCCGCGGCGGTGGAGATGGCGCTTTTGGCGCCCATTTTCTGCACAGTGGCCATGGGGATCTTCGAAATAGGACGCGCTGAAATGGTGCGATCGTGCCTCAGCGACGCGGCGCGAGCAGGATGCCGCACGGGGGTCAAACCGGGCCAGGGCAACGCCGACATCATCGCCGACGTGAACGACATCCTCACCAACGAGGGCATTCCGGCCGGCAAAGCGACGATCACGATCCTGGTCAGCGGCGCGTCCACCGACGCACTCAAAGCCCAAGGGGGGATCGACAGCGTGTCGGTACAAGTCTCCATTCCAGTCTCTTCCGTCAACTGGGTCATCCTCCGATTCCTATCGGGCTCAAAGTTCGAGTCGGAGACCGTCGCGATGTTGAAACAGGGATAAACTCAAGGCCGACCTGGCCCGACCCGTCACTCTCGAACTGCCGCAATCTCAAAGGAGCTTCGACCATGAAACGACCCAAGACATGCCGATCTGATCGGCGCGGGGCTCTTGCTCCCTTGACTGCCTTCCTGATGGTTCCATTGCTCGGCATGGTGGCCTTCGGCGTCGACGTTGGCTGGATGGTACTCGCGCAGAGCGACTTGCAGAACTCCGCCGACGCGGCCGCGCTGGCGGGCGCCCAAAGCTTGATGGGTCAGCCCACGCTCTCGCCTTCGGGTCGATATACGCTCAATGGCGGGTACGTCCAGTACTACCTGGCCGGCCAAAGCCAGCAATCGGCGATCCTCACCGCGGCCCAGCAGGCGGCGATCGCCAACGCCAAGTTGTACGCGGGGAAGAACTCCGCGGGCACGGTCACGTCGCTTTCGCTCAACAACGGCGACGTTCAGTTCGGCAACACGGACGCCAACGGGAACTTCATCGCTTCCAGTTCGGGCTACCCGAACACGGTCCAAGTGACCATGCGCCTCGACGGCCAAGCGAACGGTGCGTTGCCCCTGGCCTTTGCCGCCATCTTCGGCAAGACCAGCCAAAGCATGCTGGCCACCGCGTCGGCCACGATCTACACGGGAACCGTGAATTCGCTGCAAAACGGTTCCTTGCTGCCCAGTCACATGTTGCCGATGGCTTATGACGTGAACCATTGGAACAACTTCCTCGCGACCGGCCAAGCGCCGGACGGCACGACCGGCAGCGCGGTCAACGGGGCGCCGCAATTGTCGGTCTATCCCAGCACCCAGTTCACGGGGAACTTTGGACTGCTGAGCCTCGACCAGAGTACCGACGGCGCCAGCACGATCAGCAACTGGATCAACAACGGCGTCCAGGCCAGCGACTTGCAGCCGGAATTCAACGCCAACTTGTTGCCGCTCTCGGCCCATGACCCAAACACATGGGACTGGAAGGGCAATCCGGGACTGAAGACCAGCGTCATCCATACTTTGGCCAACCACGTCGGCGATTCCTACTTAATGCCCCTGTTCAAGCCCTACAATGCAGGCGTGCCCAATCCGGCAACCTACGCGGCCGGCACGGGCAACGGCACCAACTACTACTACAACGTCGTCCAATTCGTGGGCGTGACGATCACCTACGTCGACAACGGATCGGTCAGTGTGCAACCTTGTGGCGTCCTCGACCCCAATGCCGTGTTCAGCAGCGTCGCGCCGGCCGCCGCGCCCACGGCATCGACTCCGCTCGTCAGCACGTTCGCCGCGCCAAAGCTGACGCAATGATACCGCCCTTGGCGCGTTGGCCGAGACAATCGTGGAATGGTGGTTCGGCACGGGGCGGCTGAATTAGCTGAATTAGGAGTCTATCCCAAGACCGCCCGCTTGACGGACCCGGTTTTCTTACCGATCACCAACGCGTGGGCGGGCTCCTCGTCCAAGGGGTCACGGGCGACCGCTTGGCCACACTGCCGCGCCAAACCGGCGCTGAATGAGGCGAGTGCATAGCCCTCGTGTCCCTTTAAGACAGATTCCGCATCACGGCCCGCCGCGATCACTTCCTTGCCGAGCACGACGGACATCGGGCTGCCGTTCGGGTGGTTCTCGAAGGCCGCGGACGACGGGCGGACTCTTCCCAGATTGCGATCAAGAACGCAATGCGTCGGAGGGATTCTGCGCCAAAGGGCTTCACTGTCCGCAATGCTTGGGTCGTCATTAAGTCCATGATCCGCCATCAGCGATCTCGCGATTCATTAGAGTCCGAGAGCCACGCGATGCAGCGCGCGACGCCATTCGTGTCGGTCGACACATCCCCCTCCCAGACCTCGCCACGGTGGTGGTCTTCGAACGACACATGGAAGTCGCGTGACGCTCCGGCCTCGATCTCAAGATCTACGCCGTTCTCGTGCCATTCAAACTGCAATCCGCCGCTTGACGTCGCGAGCACAGCGGGCGCCGGCGTTTCGGGACGCATGATCGCGCGTAACAGGTCGACGGCGGCCTGAATCCGCGAAACGTCGATCGGGGGCGCGCCGTATGAATCCCAATTCGGTCCCAGAGTTACGAGTCTTGCCAACCCCTGGACAGTGGGCCGAACCCACGGGTCGTCACTGCCGCCAATAAACAGGGCGATGGGATCCTTGTATGGTGGCGGCTTGTGGCCCCCGTTATCCATCGTCGTTTGTTGAAGGACATCCTCGGCGGACGCTTTGACGGCCAACCGCTGATTGAGAACCTCTCGAAGCTTTCGCTGTTCGGACTCGCTCAGCGATGCAACCTCCCGCAAGACCTTTTCTAGTCCAGCGCTTGCCACGGCATTCTCCTTGATCGACAGTGCAAACCTTACAAGTATTCTACTTCATGAGGCCGCGAACGAAAACAGGTCCACGAGGTGCAGTCGCTGCACGGACGTTACCTGCACCGGTCGGCTGACGCGGCGGGGCTAAGCTATGGCGTGAGCTTGATCCGCTCCGGAGACACGTTGGAGCAACTGGCCGGAATCATCGTCACTTCGACCGAGTACGCCCAGATCAACTCCATTGGAACCAACGACACCTTCCTGAACGACCTGTTCCGCGACGCCCTCAACCGGCCGGTCGATCCGGCGACGCGAGCGTGGTTCGACCAGGCGTTCAGCCGCGGCGAGAGCCGGGGTCAAGCCGCCGATCAAGTCTTGCACAGCGACGAATACCGCCAGGATCGCCTAGGACAAGTTTTGGTGCAATCAGCGGCGGCCAGGGGTGGTACTTGACCTTCCGCCGCGAAGGTTGCAGATTATGGGGTGTCGCCGCGGGGCGCGTGAGATACAATGCCGTTCCAACACACGATCAAACAATACGTCTCGACGAAAACCAATCCAACGGGAGTCCAACGCATGGGATCACACAAGTCGACCGTCAACCTGCGCAAGAAGACCAAGCGCCGCTTGAAGAACGAGCGGACGAAAGCCCGCGCCGCGGAACAACGGAAAACCACCGCCGGGAACTGAGGGACGTAGGGTGGGCACCGCCCACCAAACCCGTAGATCGCGAGAAACGGAACCGTGCCCCTGGCACATGATGACGGGAACATGGTGGGCGGTGCCCACCCCACGAAACGCCCATTTCCCGCGGCGTCGGTTCATTCCGCCGCGCCGCGCCGCGAGCCTTTTGTCCGTGCTTCGATGGTACACCAAAGCATGCGAATCTCCTGCCAGCGCTCGTGGTGTTGCCGCAGTCCGGCGGCGTTCATGATCCGTTCGACGTGGAACCACGCCAGCGGCGTGTCGCGGTCGATGCGCGCCAGGTCGCGGACCAGCACGGAATAGTTGAACGGCAGCTTATGGCTGAATGCCCGCGCCGTCATCGCCACCTCGGCGATCAGCGTGCGGACCTCGATCCCCAACGGCGAGATCGCGCGCTTCTGTAGCCGCGCCCGATAACGGGCCGCCCAGTCGCGTCGCACGTCGACCAGGTCTTCGACCTGGCAGGCGGCGCCGATCTCGTCGAGCAGCCGCCAGGCGGGTACGTCGTTGCCACGCGCGACGGCCCGCAACCGAGGGACCGAAACCCCCATCAAGCCTTCCTGGCGCAGCCGCCGGGCCAAGGGCGCCAGGCCGCCCTCGCGCCGGGCCAAGAGCGCGATCATCTGCCGCACGGTCGAGGGCGACTGCCACGCCGACCGTTGCCGCCGGCGCTCGGCAAGCCGCTCGTGGACCAGTTCGATGCGCTGCAGGCCGGCCTGGTGGAAAGCCTCGAGGATCCGCGAACGGGCCGGGTCCAACAGCGGCTCGACGCCGCGCTCGATCCGCTGGTATTCAAGGCTGGAATAACCCAGGATCGTCGGCACGTCGCGGAATTGGAAGCCGTAGAGTTCGCGGGCCAATCGCAGGTCGCCGCGCGTCTCGGGTCGCCGGCGGCGAGTGAACTGTTCGCGCCGGCGGCGCCACAATTCAAGCCATTGCTCCTGTTCCGCCTCGTTTTCCGCCAGCGCCGCGGCCAGGCCGGCGGGATAGGCGCGGATCGAGTAGTAGCCGTCTTCCTCGATGTACTTGATGATCCGGGCCGGTTTCTTGCCGCCGACGCCGAAAAGGTCGGCCAACTCGCGGCGCGAGACGCCGCGCGCAAGACGCCGCTGCTTCAAACGCGCGCCGAAGTCGTCGCGGGGCCGCTGCCTTTGCCGCTCTTCGTCGCGGAGCCAGAGTTTCTTGAGCGATTGCCACTCGGCGTCGTCGCGGGCCAGCGCTTTGGCGGCCTTGGCCACCGCCGGCCAGGGCGGTAGCTCGAGGTAGTGCAAGCGGCGGAACGCCGCCGACGTGACGCCCAGTTTCAAGAGCTTGCCCGCGGGATGATTCGCGCGCGCGCACCAGACGCGCAACTCGGCCCAGGCTTCGGGATAGCCGCGGCCGACCAGCCGGCCGCGCTCGGCGGCATGCCACAGCGCGGCGCCGGCCAGCGGCTCTTCTTGCACCGCGCGGCAGAGCTTTTCGACCAGCGGCCAGGGAAGCGGGAAATTACCGCGGCGGTACTCCCAGAGCGTGCTCGGGCTGATACCGACCCGTTTGGCCAATTCGCGGGCCGAGCCGGCCCGCAGCTCGAGCCTCGCGATGAACTGCTCCAACGTCTCACAGGGGCCCGTGTAAAGATCGAGCAGTTGTTCGATCTGGTCCGCGGCCACCTCGCGCCGCTGGCAGAAGTTGACGAATCGCAACAGCGTCTGGCGCGTCGGCGTATGCACGCCCAATTCCATGTCGCGCATCGTGCCGCGGCCGATCCCCGAGCGGCGCGCGAACTCGAGCCGGGTCATGTCCAAGGTCGCGGCGCGGATTTGCACGATCGTCCGTGCCAAAGGGGGCGCGCCGGCGGCGCGCACCAATGCCCTCTGACGCAAGTGCTGGTTGCGCAAGGCATGGCCGGTCAGGCTGGCATGCCCGTTGGTCGTCGATTCACGCGGCATGGCTTCCTCGTGGCGGGCGTGCGGACCCGCACTGCGCGGGGCCGACGTGGGAACTCATGGCGGGACGACGCCGGCTCGCGCGGCGGCTCAGGCCACCGCGGCGCCAAGCGTCGCGATCTAGCGGACGGATGCTATCATATCAACGGTTTCTTATCTGTCTATGGTAATTCCGTGGGGGGGGCAACGCAACCCAATCCTTTGCGTTTCGTCGTTTTCTTCGTTCTCCGCGGTCGAGTTGGCCTTGATCCCAAGCCGGATTTTGACGAAAAGACGCCGATGGCTGACGATCCGCAACAGGTCGAACGAGACGAATTCGAGCGATGGCCTTCGATGTCGCGGCCCGCCGCGCATGACGATTCCGTCGCCGCGGACGACGTCGAGCGATGGCTCGCGCAGGCCGAGCACGCCATCGCGCCCATCGAACCCTGGCGTGGCGGCGCGCCCCCCGAGGTCCGCCCCTTCGAACTCGTCGAGTTCACCAACACGGCACCCAACGCGGACGATGCCGCGTCCGACTCGCGTTGCGGCGTGGAACTGGATCTCGCGATTGAATTCGGCCGAGCGAGGATGGACCTTCAGGACGTGCTCGAGCTGCGCCAAGGCTCGATCGTAGCGTTGGACGAGCCGGCCGCGGATCCGGTCGATATCATCGTCAACGGCCGGCTGATCGCCAGGGGGGAAGTGCTGGTGCTCAACGACTGTTTCTGCGTCCGCGTCGCCGAATTGGTCGCGGCCTCGCCCTCATCGGAAAGGGACGCGAAAACCGCATGAACCTGAAAGCATTCTCACTCGCGCTTCTCCTGGCCACCGCCGGGCTACCGCCGGCGGCCCAGGCCGATGGCGGCGCAGGCCGGCCCAGGCCGGCAACGCGGCGACGCGAGGCCGAATCGTCCGCCAAGCCGGGCCAAGGCAAATCGGACACGCGCGACGAAAACAAGGCACGGCAGGCAACATTCACGGAGCCCGTCCTGGAAGGCCGGGACGCAACGCCCACCGAACCGCGGCGGCTGGGCGCGCGACGACCGGCGGCGAAGACCTTGCCGCCGCGCGGCGACAAGGCGCCTTCCAACGCCGAACAACTCGGCAAGGCGCGGCCGATCAGCGCCGCCTCGTCGCTCGTGACCGGTCTGGCCAGCCTGGCCGTGGTCTTGGGATTGTTCTTCACGGTGGCTTGGGCGATGCGCCGTGGCATGCCGGCCGGCGCCGCGACGCTGCCGAGGCAAGCGGTCGAGGTTCTGGGCCGAACGTCGCTGGCGGGCCGCCAGTATGCCCACCTGGTCCGTTGCGGCAACAAGATCCTGCTGGTGTATCTGGCGCCGGGCGTCGCCGAAACGCTCACCGAGATCACCGATCCGGCCGAAGTCGACCGCCTCGCCGACCTTTGCCGCCGGCAGCCTCCGACGAGCGCCGGCGCCTCGTTCCGGCGGATCCGCCTGCCAAGTGGTTTTGGGATAGGCGCCAAGCCGAGCGTCGACGCGAGGGAGGGTGCCGATGCGTAAGATCGAGCGATGTCGGTCGGCGGCCCTGTGGGTTATCGTCTTCGGCTGCTGGTTCAGCCCCGCCGCCGCGCAGGAACGCCCCGCCGCCGCGCCCAGGCTTGAATTGCCGAACATGCTTTCCGGCGGTCCTGAAGCGTGGACCAGCCCCGAGGGGCTGACGTCGACGATTCAAGTGATGCTGCTGTTGACGGTGCTCAGCCTGGCGCCGGCCGTGCTGCTGATGACCACCAGTTTCGTCCGCATCGCGATCGTGCTGGGGCTGTTGCGGCAGGCGCTGGGCACGCAGCAGTTGCCGTCCAACCAGGTCATCACGTCGATCTCGCTGTTCTTGACGCTGTTGATCATGGGGCCGGTCTGGAAGCAATCGTACCACGAGGGGATCGAACCCTATGTACACCGGCAAATCGACCTGGAACAAGCCTGGCAGGCCTCGCTCCAGCCGGTTCGCCGCTTCATGAGCGACCAGATCGAGCGCACAGGCAACAGCGACGACGTTTGGTTGTTCCTCGAGTACATGCCCGACGCCGCCACGCCCGAAAGCTACGACGACGTGCCCCTGGCCGCCTTGCTGCCGGCGTTCATGCTCAGCGAGTTGAAGACGGCGTTCCTGATCGGATTCCAGATCTACCTCCCGTTCGTGGTCCTCGACTTGGTGATTTCCAGCGTGATGGTCTCGATGGGCATGCTGATGCTGCCTCCGGTGCTGATCTCGCTGCCCTTCAAGTTGCTGCTGTTCGTGCTGGCCGACGGCTGGCGCCTGGTGGTGGGAATGTTGTTGGAGAGCTTTCAACCCTTTACGTAGTCATTCGCCATGGAACTTACCGACGCCATCGACCTGGGCCGCGAGGCCATGATGATCGCGCTGGTGATCAGCGCGCCGGTGTTGATCGCCGGGCTGGTGGTCGGCCTCTTGATCGGCCTCTTGCAAGCGCTCACCCAGGTGCAGGAACACGCCGTCTCGTTCGTGCCCAAGCTCGTGGCGATGGTGCTGGTGTTGGTGTTCTGCATGCCTTGGTTGCTGTCGCAACTGGTCGAATACACGCGGGAACTGATCGCGAACATCCCGAATACGCTGTGACATGGACTGGCTCCTCGAATTCACCCGCCACCACTTCCTGATCTTCATCCTGGTGCTCGCTCGCGTGAGCGGCCTGCTGTTGGCGGGCCCTCCGTTGGGCGGCGCCGAGATTCCGAAGCAGGCGCGCGCCTTGCTGGCCGTCGTGTTGGCCGCGCTCATCGCTCCGGCCCAATCGGGCGTGGCACTCGAAGCGCCCGCGTCGTGGGCCGGCCATCTGCTCATGATCGGCGGCGAACTCTTGATCGGCAACACGCTCGGTTTCGGGGTGACGATCTTGTTTTCGGGCGCGCAGTTGGCCGGACAGATCGTGGGCCAGATGAGCGGCATGACGCTGGCCGACGTTTACCATCCGGGCATCGACGCCGAGATTCCGATCTTCTCGCAACTGTTTTACCTCGTGGCGTTGGCCGTGTACCTCGTGGTCGGCGGCCACCGGCTGCTGATGTCGGGCCTGCTGGGGATCTTCGCCGCCATCCCACCCGGCGGCGCGGGGCTCGACGTTTCGCCGGCCGACATGCTCGTGTCGCTGATCGGCGAGAGCTTTTCGCTCGCGATCCGCGTCGCGGCGCCGGCCACCGCGGCGCTGCTGTTGGCGTCGCTGGTGCTGGCGAGCATCAGCCGCACACTGCCGCAGCTCAACGTGATGGCGCTGGGCTTCGGCCTCAACGCGTTGACCACGTTCGGCGTGCTGTCGCTTTCATTGGGATCGATGGCCTGGGTCTTCCAGGACGAAATCGAACCGGCATGGCAAGCCATCGTCGCGGGGCTTGTGAATGGCTGAACACGACGCCGAAAAGTCGCACGAACCGACACCGCACCGCCGCGAGCAAGCCCGCGCGCGCGGTCAGGCCGCGCGCAGCCAGGATCTTTCGGCCGCGGTGCTGCTGCTCGTCGGCGCGACGGCGCTCTGGCTACTGGGCGGGTCGCTCGTGACGACGATGGGGCTGGTGGCCGAACGGCACCTGGGCGGCGAACCCTGGCTCACGGCCGATGTGACGACGGTCTCGGCGCACCTGGGCGACCTTGCCTGGACCCTGGCTGGATGCTTGTTGCCCCTTCTCGGCTGCATCCTGGCGGCCGCCGTGATTTCGAACGTGGCGCAGGTCGGGTTGCATTTCCTGCCGGAACAACTGGCCCCGGACCTGGCCCGCATTGACCCCATGAAGGGTTTGGCGAGGATATTCTCGCTGGCCGCCATCGTCCGGCTGATTTTCGGCCTGCTCAAGATCGCGCTGGTCTTCGCCGTGGCGTATGGTTGTCTGTCAGGCGAGCGCGAGACGATTCTTGGCCTGGCGAGTCTGGAGCCGCGGCAAATCGGCGTGTTCCTGGTCGAGGTTTTGCTCCGCACGGGCATGAAAATCGCGTTCGCGCTCTTGATCTTGGCGCTCTTGGAGTACGGATTCCAGTGGTGGCGGCATAAGCAGGATCTGCGAATGACCACGCGGGAGATTCGCGAGGAGATGAAAAACTTGCAAGGCGATCCGCAAATGGTCGCCCGCCGGCGTGCCGCCTGGCGGGCGAAGCAAGCACCGTAGCTGGGCTAGTCGCGGCGCGGACGGGGAGGCGGCGCATCGTCCTTTTCCGCCCAGCGCTGCAGCAATTCCAGCGCCTTGCGTTGGCGCCAGCGGTGCAAACGCCACACGAAAATCATCAAGACGATGATCGCAACGCCGATCAGACCTTTGGAAAACCCGCTGACCGCCGTATCGCCAAGAAGATAATAAATCCATACACCCACCAGAATCGCGATCGCGATGCTGAAAATCAAGGCGAAATAGCCGACGGTAGGTCGCTGGTTGGGGTCGGAGTCGCGTCGGGAAGACATGCCTGGCACACCTGTTGAGTAAGTTGACTCGCCCCAGTATCGGCTGGCGACGGCACGGCTGTCAAATCCCGCCGTTGCCCGAAAAAGCGTCAAAAGCCGCAAGGCTTTCCCAGCCGATAAAACGATTGTCTCGCCCCTTGGCGCGTCGCACGCGAGTTCAAGTCCCCGGAGATGACCTGATGAACCACCAAAACGACAAACCGAAGCCGGCCGATTTGCCGTATTTGATGGCCGAGTTGCGACGGGTTTCGACCGACCCCGCGGTTCGCGGCAAAATGGGGTTCTGGCACGTCCTGCGCTGGCACCTTCGCGACCGCCGGATCGGCCGAGTGTAGCCTCAACGCTTCACCCAATTCGGAAACAACCTGCCCGCGTAGATCGCCGAGTCGCCCAGGGTCTCCTCGATTCGCAGCAGTTGATTGTACTTCGCGGTTCGATCCGTTCGCGAAAGCGAGCCGGTCTTGATTTGGCCGGTCGAAAGCGCCACCGCCAGATCGGCGATCGTGGCGTCCTCGGTCTCGCCGCTACGGTGGCTGGCGATGCTGGTGTAGCCATTGCGATGGGCCAACTCGATGGCCTCGATCGTCTCGGTCAACGTACCGATCTGGTTGACCTTGATCAGGATGCTGTTGGCGATGCCGCGGTCGATCCCCTCTTGCAGCCGCTGGGTATTGGTCACGAACAGGTCGTCGCCCACGAGTTGGGTTTTCGCGCCCAACCGGTCGGTCAGCAGCTTCCAACCTTCCCAGTCGTCCTCGCCGCAACCGTCCTCGATCGACGCGATCGGGTATTTCTCGACCCAGCCCGCCAGCAGGTCGACCATGCCGACCGCATCCAGCGAGCGGCCGCCCATCGAGTACGTTCGTTTCTTGGCGTCGTAAAGCTCGGTGGCCGCCACGTCGAGCCCGATACCCACCTGCTTGCCACGCCCCAACTCATAGCCAGCCTGCTTGACCGCTTCCGAAATCAACTCCAGGGCCTCGTCGTTGCTCCCCAGGTCGGGCGCAAAGCCCCCTTCGTCGCCGACGGCCGTCTTGTACTTCTTTTTCCGCAAGACCTTCTTCAGGTTGTGAAACACCTCGACGCCGCACCGCAGCGCCTCGCTGAACGTGTCGAAGCCCAGCGGCATGACCATGAACTCCTGCACATCCACTTGGTTGTCGGCGTGGGCGCCGCCGTTGATGATATTCATCATCGGCGCCGGCAGCAGCCTTGCTCCCGACCCGCCCAGGTAGCGGAACAGGGGCAGGCCGCAGAAATCGGCGCCCGCGTGGGCCACGGCCAGCGACACGCCTAGAATGGCGTTGGCTCCCAGGTTCTGCTTGTTGGGGCTACCGTCGAGGTCAATCATCCGCTGGTCGATCAGAACCTGCTCCAGGGCGTCGTGGCCCAGCAGATCCTCGGCGATCTTCTCGTTGACGTTCTGTACCGCGGTGGCCACACCCTTACCCAGGAATTCCTGGGCCTCGGTATCGCGTAGTTCCCAGGCTTCATGGACTCCGGTGCTGGCCCCGCTGGGCACCGCGGCGCGGCCGAATGAGCCGTCGGCCAGTCGCACATCGACTTCGACGGTTGGGTTGCCGCGGCTATCGAGGATTTGGCGGGCGTGAATATCGACGATCAGGGAGTTCATGGCGGGGGGTGTCCTTTGAGAAGTTGTGGCCACCATTGTGCCGAATCGGCGCCCCCTTGGCTATGGGGCGTCAAATCGGCCATGTTCCTTTTCAATCGAGCCTTGGCGCGATAGGATGCGTGAATGCCCACGACCGACGCCATCGTCCGCGCCACGCCGGAACCGCTGCCCGCCAATATTACGAGCGTGCAGCCGGGGAGCGGCGTTTGCTGCCGAGTCGAACTGGCCTGGGGCGTTTGGCGGCGCTGGTACTTGCGCAGGTTCCGGCCGGCCTACCTGCGGCGGATGGCCGCGATACGGCATGGCAGCGACGAAGGGGCGCCGCACGCGGTGCTCGATCCGCGCGACCTGAAATACTGCCGCAACCTTTGCACCGCCGACTGGGAAGCGGCCGACGACCCGTTCCGCTGGCGTGAGCGTATCCCCTTTGCCCGTTGGGGTTTGGCCGAACTGGCGCTCCTGGGTTTGCCGCTTTTGGCGGCCACGGTGGCCCTGGCCTTCACGTTTTGTTATCTCGCGCCACTGCCGGGCGTCGTATGCTTGTTGGTGGTTTGGTTTTTCCGCGACCCGCCCCGGCGCGTGCCCGAGGAAGCGGGGCTCATCGTCTCGCCGGCCGACGGCACGATCGCGGAAGTCGTCGAACTGGACCACGATGAGTTCGTCGGCGGGCCGGCCGTGCGAATCGGTATTTTTCTTTCGATTTTCAACGTGCATATCAACCGGGCGCCTACCCGAAGCCGGGTGATTCGGCTGAAATACTCGCCAGGTTCGTTCATCAGCGCGGTGAAGCCGGAAAGTACCCTCGTGAATGAGAACCTGTGGATCGGCCTGGAGGAGGAAACGCCGCCGCACCGGCGGCTGGTCGTCCGGCAAATCGCCGGGATGTTCGCCCGGCGGATCGTTTGCGGCCTGCGGCCGGGCGAGGTGGTTGATCGCGGGCACAAATTCGGCATGATCAAGCTCGGCTCGCGCACCGAACTGATCTTGCCCAGGGAGGCCGGCCTTTCGGTCGACGTCCGCGTGGGCCAGCGCGTGTCGGCCGGCGGAAGCGTGCTGGCCAGGTACAACGAGGAACCAAGCTGATGCACAAGATCCGCACCGTCGCGGTGTTGCCGACGATGTTCACGCTGGCCAACCTGGTCTGCGGGTTTTTCGCGATCGTGGTGGCCGCGCGGGTCGAGCGGCCCGAAACGGCCGAAGTGCCGCACTCCGCCAAGATCGGCACCATCAACCCCATCAAGGCGATGCGCACGTTCGAGCCCGGCGATGACGTCCATAACTGCATGCTCAGCGGCTGGTTGATCTTTCTGGCGATGATCTTCGACGCGCTCGACGGCCACGTCGCCCGGCTATCGAAGGCCACCAGCGACTTCGGCGCCCAGCTCGACAGCCTCTGCGACCTGGTGACGTTCGGCGTGGCGCCCGCCTTCCTGATGGTGAAGATGTGTCCCTCGTTCACCTTTGCGCACAAGGACACGGTGTGGGTCATCGCCGCGGCCTTTGCCGCCTGCGCGGCGATGCGCCTGGCCCGCTTCAACGTCGAAAGCGACGACAACGACGATCACCTCCATTTCACCGGACTGCCCAGCCCCGCCGCGGCGGCCGCCGTGGCCAGCTTCGCGATCTTGTTTTACACGCTCCGGCAAGACGGCAGCTCGCTTTACTACGTCGACATCGGGAAAGTCGACAAAGTGATGCAGAACGTGCTGCCGTTCTTCGCCATGCTGACGGCCTTGTTGATGGTCTCACGGATTCCCTACCCGCACGTCGTCAACCAGTTGTTCAGCGGCCAGCGCAGTTTCGCCCACCTGGTCACGGTCGTCTTCGCTCTGTTTCTGGTGATGATGATCCGCGGTTATTCGGTTCCGTTGATCAGCGGCTTCTTCGTGTTCCAGGGACCGGTGCGATACCTGTGGCAAGAATACGTGCAGCGCAAGCCGCATGAAGATCCATTGTTCTAGGAGAGGCGTTAGGCCGGAACGAGGCGTTAGGCCGGAACGAGGCGTTTGGCGTTAGGCATTAGGCGTTGGGACGCAATGAAGCCGCCGGCTTCCCCCTATGGCCTATCGCCTTTTCTGCGTCGGGCGCCCAACGCCCAACGCCCAACGCCCAACGCCTAACGCCCAACGCCCAACGCCCAACGCCCAACGCCCAACGCCCAACGCCCAACGCCCAACGCCTAACGCCTAACGCCCAACGCCCAACGCCCAACGCCCAACGCCTAACGCCTAATGTTTACCGGTCTGATCCAAGCGCTCGCCACGGTCGCCGACGTTCGCGACGAGGCGCCCGGCAAGCGGCTGTGGGTGCGCGTGCCCGAGGCGGCGGCCGCCACGCGCGTCGGCGACAGCGTGGCGATCAATGGCTGCTGCCTGACCGTCGTCGACATCGCGGGCGAGACGCTGGCCTTCGAGGCCGGGCCCGAAACGCTCCGGCTCACCAACCTGGGCGAACTGGCGCCGGGCAGCCAGGTGAACCTCGAAACATCGCTGCGAGTGGGCGACGCCCTGGGGGGGCACTTCGTCACGGGCCACGTCGACGGAGTCGGCACGGTGGCTCAGCGCCACGACCACGGGGCCTGGACGACGATCTGGTTCGCGTGCGCGCCGGAGCTGACACGACAAATGGCCTCGAAGGGATCCGTCGCCGTCGACGGCGTGAGCCTGACTTTGGTGGAAGTCGAGCGCCGGCGATTCAGCCTGCAACTGATCCCCCACACCCTGGCGGTCACCACGCTCGGAAGCCGGCAAGTCGGCGACCGCGTGAATCTGGAGACGGACCTTTTAGCCAAGTACGTCGGGCGGCTCTTTGAAGAGCCAATGACCAATGACCAATGACCAATGACCATTGACCAATGACCAACCAGACCCAATCGTTCCTGATGCGGCGTTTCGAGCAGGTGGGAATCCTGCCGAAGACGAAACACGGGCAGAACTTCCTGATCGACCTGAACCTGCTGCGGCTGTTGTTCGAGTCGGCCCAAATCGACGCTCGCGACGTGGTGCTTGAAGTCGGCACCGGCACGGGATCGCTCACGGCGCTCATGGCCCAGGTGGCGGCGGCCGTCGTCAGCGTCGAGGTCGATCCGCGGATGCACCAGTTAGCCAGCGAGGAGCTGGTCGATTTCGACAACGTCACGCTGTTGTGCCAGGACGCGCTGAAGAACAAGAACACGCTACACCCGGCGCTGCTTGACGCGGTGCGTGGGCGGATCGGCGAGGCGCCGGGCAGGCGATTCAAACTGGCGGCCAATCTGCCTTTTCACATCGCGACGCCGGTGCTTTCGAACTTGCTGGCGTGCGAGCTGCCACCGGCGACGATGACCGTCACGATCCAGAAGGAGTTGGCCGATCGGATCGTCGCCCGGCCTTCGACCAAGGACTACGGCGCCTTGAGCGTTTGGGTCCAGTGCCAGTGCGAGGTGGAGTTGGTGAGGGTCATGCCGCCCACGGCATTCTGGCCGCGCCCCAAGGTCCATTCGGCCATCGTCCAGCTTCGGGTGCGCGACGACTGGCGGCGGCGAATTCCCGATCTGGCCCTGTTCCACCGTTTCGCGCGAGCCATGTTCTTCCATCGTCGCAAACTGCTGCGGGGCGTGCTCCACAGCGCCTACAAGGACCGGCTCGGCAAGCCGGACGTCGATGAGATCATGGCCCGCGCGGGCTTCGGCGAAACGACCCGCGCCGAAGAACTGGACGTCGAGGCGCTGTTGCGGCTTTGCGAGCTGGTGACAGCGCGGGTGTAGCAGAATTCGCAAGAATTCTGGCGTAACTCGCGTCCACGTACCAACCGTGCACATCCGTCTCGGCGGATTGCCCGGCTTTAGACGCGTTAAGACTTCGCCTCCCGTGCCGCTCATCTGTGCCCCATGCGCCGAAGCTTTCGTCGGGTAAAGGTACGGTTTTGCCAGTTTTGACGATTTCGACATTGAACCGTGCGCTGGAGCGCGAACGCGCCGCGGCGGGCCGGCCGCGGTACGAAGACTAATCGCCCTCCGAGCATCGGCGCTGCGCGAAAAAAAACGATTCCGAAACCCCTCCCAAAGAGATCCAAAAGAGCGTGGGGAGAGGCCCAGGGTGGCGCGGGAATTGGATGCCGCTTACGCGGCTCGCTCAGACGTCATGGGGTATTCGGAAATCGTTTTTTTTTCCGCTTCGCTGGCGTTTCGTTTTTTCGCACGTTCGTTGCTGCGCAACGAGCGTGCTTTTTTCGGGAAAATGATCCCGACCGATTCGTGGGCCGGCCCGGCGGACCCGACGCGCTTGCGAAGCCAGCTACGGGACCATGAATAATCCGTGCTACGCGGCGCTGCCTAAAAACTGAGCACAACCAACCGCCCGCGGCGCCCGCTGACCTTCGCCGGTTGTAACGCCGCCCCGTTGAGCTGACAGCGAAAGTCGCCGACGGCGACCTGCCTACCGTTGAGATTGGCACGGGAATTGGGTAGACTCCTGTCGTGAGCAGCGCCAAGAAACTCAACCTGGTGTCGGTTGACGATTACCTCGCGGGCGAGTTGATCTCGCCGCTGAAGCATGAGTACCTGGGTGGCGTGGTTTACGCCATGGCCGGGGCGCGCAACGCGCACAACATCATCGCCACAAACACGCTGGTCGCTATGGGAAGCCGCCTGCGCGGCCGACGCTGTCGTCCGTTCAACTCGGACACGAAGATCCGCGTCCGTCTGCCCGCTCACGTCCGCTTTTACTACCCCGATGCGTCGGTGATTTGCCGGCCGAATCCGCAGACGGGATCCTTTCAAGACGAGCCGGCCGCCCTGGTTGAAGTCCTCTCTCGCCGCACTCGTCGCATTGATGAAGGCGAGAAGAAAGAGGCTTATCTGACCATCCCCTCTCTGGGAGCCTATCTCCTGATCGAGCAAGACGCGCCGGCGGTCGTCGTTTTTCGCCGAACCGAACACGGCTTTCTCCGTGAAGTGTACCAGGAACTGGATGCCGTGCTGTCGCTTCCGGAAATCGAGATCGACTTGCCGCTGGCGGAGATCTACGAGTCGGTGGAGTTCAGCGCCGAGCCGGAAGAGGACGAAGCGGGGTGAGAGCGGTCGGCTGAGGTACAAATCGCATGCGTGACGAAGCCAGCTATATCTGCGACTCGTGTGGCGAGGAAATCGTCGTGCCGCTCGACCCCTCCGCGGGCGCCATCCAGGAATACGTCGAGGATTGCCCCATCTGCTGCCGCGCGAACGTGATCCACGTCGAGTTCGATGACAAGGGCGAGGCGACCGTTTCGAGCCAGCCTGAGTGAGGGTGCTCGAAAAATAGCAACGATCCGCTGTCGCCGCGCCGCCACGGCACGCGACCGGCCGCGCGAGCGTCAATGAGCCGCGCCCTGGAGCGCGAGCGCGAACGCCACGCGGCGGACCGTCCGAGCTACGAAGATTAACCGCTCGCTGAGCCGTTGTTTTGGACAGGATTGCAGGATGGACAGGATGGGTTCGGAACCATGCTCGATACCTTATTCAATCCTGTTCATCCTGTCATCCTGTCTTTGCCTCTTTTCGTGATCATTTCCGGCTCGAATTCTCCGACGACGACCCCATCGTAGCTCACCATGAGCGGCTACTTGGACCCAACACTCGCGCCTGCGTTCCGCGGCGCTTGGGCCAAAGCGTTGTATTAAACGGGCTCCAGCACGCCCGATGGGCGTCGTGGCCCACCCGACGATCGTCTCCGTCATTTTTTGTGTTCCACGCCGCGCTCCTGTTCAGCCTGTCCCGACGATATCCGCCTCGGCGCGGCGCGAAAAAAAAACGATTCCGAAACCCCTCCCAAAGAGATCCAAAAGAGCGTGGGGTAAGGCGAAGGTTGGCGCGGCAATTAGATGCCGCTTACGCGGCTCGCTCAGACGTCATGGGGTATTCGGAAGTCGTTTTTTTTCGCTTGGCCGCCGTTTTGTTTTTTGCACGTTCGTTGCTGCGCAACGAGCGTGCTTTGTTCGGGAAAATGATCCCTACCGTTTCGTGGGCCGGCCCGGCGGACCCCACGCGCTTGCGCCGCGGGTTAGTGTGCCTTGCTTTCGCCGCGGGTTCGTAGGGATCGATGGTCCTTGACCCGCGTTCTCGACGGATCCTATAATCGCCGACTTCCACTCACGCGGCGGGGAGGCAATCGATCGCATGAAGATTCACGAATTCCAGGCCAAGGAAATCCTCCGCAAGGCCGGCGTGCCCGTTCCACGCGGTCTCGTCGCCCGAACGGCGGACGAAGCCGCCGCGGCTTTCAAGGAATTGGGCGGTAGGCTGTCCGTGGTCAAGGCCCAAATCCACGCCGGCGGGCGTGGCAAGGGGACGGTCAAGTCCAACCCAGCCCAGCACGGCGTCGAACTCGTCAAAAGCGCCGCCGACGCGGCCAAGGTCGCCGGCAATCTGCTCGGCCAGGCATTGGTTACCATCCAGACCGGCCCGGCCGGCCAGACCGTCCGCCAGGTGCTCGTCGAGGAGGGCTGCGACATCGCCCGCGAACTCTACCTGGGCATCGTCGTCGATCGGGCGGCCGCCGCACCGGTGCTGATGGTCTCGGCCCAGGGGGGCATGAACATCGAGGAAGTCGCCGCCCACACGCCCGAGTTGATTTTCCGTGAACGGTTCCATCCCGATACGGGCTTGTTGAGCTACCAGGTCCGCAAGCTGGCCGCCAAGTTGGGGCTCAAGGGCGCCAGTGTGGCCAGTGCCGAGAAGTTCATGAAGGCGCTGTGCCGCGTGTTCGTCCAGCAGGATTGCAGCTTGGCCGAGATCAACCCGCTCGTCGTGACCGGTCCATCGGGCGTGACCGGTTCATCGGGCGTGACCGGTCCAATAGGCGTGACCGGTGCGGGCGATCTCTTGGCGCTCGACGCCAAAATGACCTTCGACGACAACGCGCTGTTTCGCCACAAGGATCTGGCGGAGTTGCGCGACCTGGCTGAGGAAGAGCCGATGGAACTCCGCGCCGGCGAGGCCGGCTTGAGCTTCGTCAAGCTCGAGGGCAGCATCGGCTGCCTGGTCAACGGCGCAGGGCTGGCGATGAGCACGATGGACTTGATCTTGTTGCACGGCGGCTCGCCGGCCAACTTCCTCGACGTGGGGGGCGGCGCCAACGTCCAGCAGGTGACCGAGGCCTTCCGCATCCTGCTTTCGGACAAGAACGTGAAGGCGGTCTTGGTCAATATCTTCGGCGGCATCATGCGTTGCACGACGATCGCGTCGGCGATCATGGAGGCGTATCAGCAGGTCGGTTTCAATGTCCCCTTGGTGGTCCGACTGGAAGGGACGGAAGTCGAGGAGGGCCGCAAGATCCTGGCCGGCGGCAACCTCGACATCATTTCGGCCACCGGCCTCACCGACGCCGCGCGGAAAGTCGTCGAAGCCGCCACCGTCGCCTGAACGCGTAGGGTGGGCACCGCCCACCATGAACCGATGAACCCCTAACCTCCATTTAACCACTCTCACCTCATCCACCGCCCATGAGCATCCTGATCGACAAGAACACGCGCGTCCTGTGCCAGGGCATCACCGGCAAGGTGGGCCAGTTCCACACCAAGGGGTGTTTGGATTACGGCACCCAGATGGTCGGCGGCGTCACCCCCGGCAAGGGAGGCGAAACCGTGCTCGGCCTGCCGGTGTTTGATACGGTCCTTGAGGCGGTCGAAAAGACCGGCGCCGACGCGACGATGATTTTCGTGCCGCCCGCCTTCACCGCCGACGCGATCCTGGAAGCGGTCGACGCCGAGATCAAGACGGTGATCGCCATCACCGAGGGCGTGCCGGTGATCGATATGGTGCGTGTCTATGAGATCGTGCGCCGCTCGAAGTCGGTGTTGGTGGGGCCCAACTGCCCCGGCGTGATCACACCCGATGAGTGCAAGATCGGCATCATGCCCGGCTATATTCACAAGAAGGGCCCGGTGGGGGTGATGAGCCGTTCGGGCACGCTCACCTACGAGGCGGTCTGGCAACTGTCGAACCTGGGGCTGGGGCAATCGACCTGCGTCGGATTGGGCGGCGATCCGATCGTGGGCACGTCCTTCGTCGACTTGTTCCGCATGTACCAGGCCGACCCGGCGACCGAGGCGATTCTGATGATGGGCGAAATCGGAGGCACGGCCGAGGAAGAGGCCGCCGCGTTCGTCCACCGGCACGTCACCAAGCCGGTGGCCGCGTTCATCGCGGGCCGCGCCGCCCCGCCCGGCAAGCGCATGGGCCATGCCGGCGCGATCATCTCGGGCGGCAAGGGGACCGCGGCCGAGAAAGTCGCCGCGCTGGAGGCCGCCGGCATCGAAGTCGCCGCCGGCCCCGCCGACATGGGCACCGCGATGCAAAGGGCGATCGACAGGAAACGGCGGTAGACGCATGAATCCATCCGTCGCCGAACATCGCTCGCAATCGCCCTCCTCGCTCGGCTGCGCCGTCGTGACGGTCAGCGACACGCGCACGGAGGCGACCGACGGCGGCGGCCAGGCCGTGGCCGATTACCTGAGCCGGGCCGGCCATCGCGTTCTCGACCGCCGGATCATCCGCGACGAACCGCACCAGATGCGGCCTTTGTTGCTGGGCTACGGCGAGCGATCCGACATCGACGCGGTGCTGCTGACGGGCGGCACCGGATTGACGAGCCGCGATCAAACATTTGAGACGGTGGCGGGGCTGCTCACGAAGCCATTGCCGGGCTATGGCGAGCTTTTCCGGGTGCTGAGCTATCAGGAAATCGGCGCGGCGGCGATGCTCAGCCGGGCCGTCGGCGGCTTGTTGGGAGCGACCGTCATCCTCACCATGCCCGGCGCCCCCGCCGCGGTCCGTCTGGCGATGGAAAAGCTCATTCTGCCCGAACTGCCGCACCTGGTCCGCGAAGCACGAAGGTGACCACCCTTGTCGGCGGTGCCCAGGCGTTGTATCGTCGAGTTGAGGGCATCTAAACATCCATACTCGCACTTCCGAAGACTGCCAGGTATAATACAATGGCAACCGTCGATCTGACGCTTTCGCAAATCATCGACGCCGTGCGACAGCTTCCAGCGGCGCAGCGCGAACGCTTGCTCAAAGAGATTGAAGGCTTGCCCGACCCGGATACTGTCCGCAACGTCGCACAGCGCATCCGAGGCGCCTTTCGGCTGCCAATGGCCCAACGTCGACGGATGTCGGAACTGCTTGTCAGGGGAAATGCCGGAACATTGACTGCGGTCGAGAGCGAGGAACTCGACCATCTGGTTGACGAATTCGAGCGCAAGACGCTGGAAATGGCCGAATCGCTCACCGCGGCGGCGCAGGTGGAAAAAACACAACACCATTCCTCGCAAAAGCGGCGCAGATCAAGTACATGACGCGCCGCAGTTCGGTTCCTTCAAAGCTGCGGCGAATCGTCGCGGAGCGTGCGATGTTCCTATGTGAATACTGCAGGCTCCAGCAGGATCTTTGCCCGGAGCCGTTTGAAGTCGACCACATTATCCCGCGCGCCGCCGGGGGACCGGCGACGCTCGACAATCTTTGTCTCGCGTGCGCGGTTTGCAACAACGCGAAACGATCTCGAATCGCCGGTGAAGATCCCGAAACCGGCATTCGCACGAGACTTTTTCATCCGCGAGCGCATGCCTGGGAAGATCACTTCGGCTGGAGTGGTGACTTTGGGACCGTAGTTGGCACGACGGAAATTGGTCGAGCGACGGTCGAGGCTCTGGAAATGAACCACGCGCGTGTAGTGAGAATTCGACGAATCTGGGGCTTGATCGGCCTCCATCCGCCCTAATAGGTAGGGTGGGCACCGCCCACCAACCCAACGCGCAAGAGAACACCGGATCGAGTGATAATTGACATAGGGCAATCCGCGTCAACCTAAATTCAGCCCCCCGAAGCGGCGGTCGCGCGCGGCGAAGTCGCGGATGGCGGCGTGCAGATCCGGCTCGCGGAACTCGGGCCAACAGTGCTCCGTCACCCACAGTTCGGCATAGCTGATTTGCCAAAGAAGAAAATTGCTGATCCGCATTTCGCCGGCGGTGCGGATCAACAGGTCGGGGTCGGTCATGCCGGCTGTGTAAAGGTGCTCCGCGACGGTCTCTTCCGTCACGGCCTCGGGCTCCAGCCGCCCTTGGCGGACTTCGAGCGCGATCGCCCGCACCGCGTCGGCCACTTCGCCGCGCCCGCCGTAGTTGATCGCCAGGCAAAGCACCAGGCCCGTGTGCGAGCTCGAGAGTTCGATGGTCTTGTCCATCTCCGCCAACACGCCGTCGGGCAAACCCTCGCGGCGGCCGATCACACTCAGCCGTACGTTCTCGTCGGCCAGCGTCTTGCGCTCCTCGATCAAGTACTGCTCCAGCAGGTGCATCAACAGATCGAGCTCGCGGCGCGGGCGTTTCCAGTTCTCGCTCGACAGGCAATAGAGCGTGAGTTGGCCGATGCCCAGCCGCGCCGCTTCCTCGGTCGCGGCGCGGACGCTGGCGACGCCGCGGCGGTGCCCTTCGATCCGCGGCAGGCCGCGGCGTTCGGCCCAGCGGCCGTTGCCGTCCATGATGATCGCGATGTGCCGCGGACGCATCTCCGGCGGCACGTCGCTCAAGTCAAGCTCGGGGCTGGGAAACGTCTTGGGCACCTGGGCCGCTCCGCTACTCGGCAAGAATGGTCTGCTCCCGGTCGGGACCGACCGACACGATCTCGACCGGACGGCCGATGATCTCGCTGAGCCGGTCGAGATAGCGCCGGGCGGCGGCGGGCAATTCGGCCAGGCGGCGGACATGGCTGATTTCCCGGCGCCAGCCGGGCAGCGTTTCGTAGACCGGCCTGGCTTGCCGCAGGTCGTCGACATGGCTGGGAAACACCGTTACCCGCCGGCTGCCCATCTGATAGGCGGTGCAGATTTTGATTTCGTCCAGCTCGCTGAGCACATCGAGTAGCATGACGGCCAGCGAATCGACGCCGCTCAGCCGCGACGTGTAGCGAACCGCGACGGCGTCGAACCATCCGCAGCGCCGCGGCCGGCGCGTGACGGTGCCGTACTCGTTGCCGCGGTCGCGCAGGTGCTGGCCCGTGGCATTGGGCTGCTCGGTCGGGAATGGGCCGCCGCCGACGCGCGTACCGTAGGCCTTGACGACGCCGATGATTTTTTCCAAATAACGGCCGGGCACGCCGGCCCCCGAGGCGATTCCCACGCCCGAACTGTTGCTGCTGGTCACGTAGGGGAACGTACCGTGGTCCACGTCCAAGAGCGCCCCCTGCGCCCCTTCGAACAGCACCCGTTGCCCGGCCTCCAGGGCGTCGAGCAGGAAGGTGGTCGTGTCGGCGACGTGCGGCCCCAGTCGCCGCGCGTAGACCTCGTATTCGGCGACGACCTGGGAGGCGTCGAGCGGCTCGAACTGGCCCGGAGCGGCCATCGCCGCGATGAATTGGCTCTTGTGGGCCGCGACCCGTTCGATGCGGTCGCGGATGTCGTCGCGGTACAGGTCGCCCAAACGGATCGCATCGGCCCGGCCGACCTTGTCGCGATAGCAGGGGCCGATGCCACGCATCGTGGTGCCGATCGCTTCGGAGTTGGACTCGCGTCCCTCGACCAGTCTGTCTTCGATGAAATGCCAGGGGAAAATCACATGGGCACGGTCGCTGAGGATCAGGTTTTCGCCGACTGCCACTCCGCGCTCGAGGAGCGCGTCGATTTCAGCCAGGATACCGGGCGGATTGAGCACGACGCCGCCGGTGACGACGCACTTGACTTGCGGGCGGAGAATGCCGCTGGGGATCAGCGACAGCTTGTAGGTTTGGCCGCCGGTGACGACGGTATGCCCGGCGTTGGCGCCCCCCTGGTAGCGAACGACGATGTCGTGGCGATCCGTCAACAAGTCGACGATCTTGCCCTTGGCTTCGTCGCCCCATTGCAGGCCAATCACGCAGGTTCCAGGCACGTCGCGATCCTCGACAATCGGCAAGGCACGCTGCGCGGTGGAAACGAACGATCGTGCCCGCCATGTGCCCAAACCTTCCAGTCTAGAACCGCCAGCGCGGGGGCCAATTCTCGCCTCGCGTCGTGCCAAGCTAACCTCATCCTACTCCGTCGTGCCAATGTGTCAATTGACTTAATTCGCCTATTTCGCGTGCAGCCGGCAACCGCAAGCACTTGATCGTGGGCGGAATTGGCCTTCATTCCAATCCACGCCCTCGCTAAGATTCCCTCGCTCGGCAAGCGGTCCTGTAAAATAGGCCGTCCAGGCCGGGCAAGGAACCTGTGTGGAGGAAACGAAATGAGCAAGCTGGGATTCTACGCTTGGATTCGTGAAAACGTGCGTCGCGCCGTGCTGCTGGGCTTCTCCGACGCGGTCGAACAGCTCGGTTCGCCCAACGATGGCGAAGACGTCAGCCCGCAATTGTTGGCCGTCCTGCGGCAGCCCCAGGCGCTTTTGGCCACCTCCGAGCCACCCGCCCCGAAAACCTCCGCCGCCCCCCCAGGCCGCAAACGGCTGGGACAAACGCTCGAACAGATTCAAGAACGAGCCGCCAAAACGGAAAACGCGTAGCGGAATTCGCAAGAATTCCGGCCGTAACTCGCGACAACGGCCTGACTTCTTGCGAAGCCGGCTACCCAGTGCCTCAATCTAGCCCATTCTGCGGGCGCCGACGATCCTTCGCGACAGGATCATTTTCTCCAGATCGTCTGCGGATAATGCCTGATCGAAGCCGATAAAGATGAGGACTTCGCGCGCTCCGGTGGGCGCGAGGAGTCCGCGCGTGCGCCGGCGCGATCGCTCGGCCGCTCGATCCCTCGTGTTTCAAGGATGATGCACGTGTCGCACACACCTTGGCGCCGTCTGGCGGGCCTGGTTGGACTCTTGCTCTGCGGCTGGTGTTCCAGCGCCTGGTCGCAAACGGTCGAGGAAATCTCCGCCTCGCGCGTCGTGCGCCCGAAAGTCAACCTGCGTGAAGACGAACCGCCGGTCGTCAGCGCCGTGGCCGTCAGCGCCGACGGCAGGCAATTGGTCGTCGCCGGCGACGACCATGTGGTGCGTCTGTGGGACGTCAACGACGGCTCGCTCTTGTTCGACCTGCGAAACCACACCGATTGGGTCCGCGCCCTGGCCTTCGATCCGGTCACCGGTTGGCTGGTTTCGGCGGGCGATGACCACCGCATCCAGTTCTGGGATCTGAAGACGGGCCGCGCCGCGCGGACGCTGGCTGATCACGATCAGGCCGTCAACTGCCTGGCGTTCACCCCCGACGGCGCCCTCTTGGCCCTGGCCGGCCACGATGCCAAGGTCCGGCTTTACGATGGTCGATCGGGCAAACCGCTCAAGGAGCTGGAAGCGCCGGGTCGCGATGTGCGCGCGCTGGCCATTTCGCCCGACGGCCGCGCGTTGGCCGCCGGCGGACGCAACGGCCGCGTGCGCGTCTGGAGGCTGGCTGACGGCGAGACGCTGTTCGAGGTGGCGGCCGACCGGCTGCGGGCGCGGGCCGTGGCCTTCTCGCCCGACGGGAACCAATTGGCCACCGGCGGCGATGGCCGCCTGATCCACGTCTTCGACGCGCGCGACGGCGCCGAAGTCGCTGTTCTGGCGGGACCGCCGGCCAAAACCCTGGCTCTGGTCTACCGCGACGCCGGCACCCTGATCTCGGGGGGAAGCGACAACACGGTGCGAGTCTGGGACGTGGCCGGCGCGCGCCAGGTGATGCGGCTCGTGGGCCACACCGGTTCCGTCACGTCGTTGGCCTTCCACCCGGAGACGGGCCTGCTGGCCTCGGGAAGTTTCGATACGTCGGTGCGTCTGTGGAACCTGGCCGGCGAGGGACGCGAGCAGGGCGTACGGCAGGCCGCGAAGCGGAAACGATGACCGTTACGGAGGTGCGCTGGTGGGCCTATTCAGTCGAGTGTTCTCGTGGCGGCGCGGGCGGCGTGAAAAGCATCGCTCGATCCCGTCGAGTACGCAACACGTCGGAGGTCGTATTTGCCGCTTCGAACCGATCGAGCCGCGGCAACTCCTCAACGGCACGCCCGTCCTCCAACTGGGAGCGGTCTACTACGATGCCCACAGTGGCCTCGGCACGATCCCCAACACGTTCACGGTCACATGGAGTGGAGGCGCGCCAGGCACCGAGCTCAAACAACTCACGATCTCGACCGACCCCAACGGCAATCCCGTCGCCCAGCCGGGCGATCCCTTCTTCCACACGTCGCCCGATCCGCCCGGCGTCTACGGCTCGAACCCCCTGGTCATCGCCTCGCACGACGGCTTCTCCGTGACCGGACAGGATCCCGTCACCGGCAGTACCTCGCTCGTCTTGAGTCTCAACGGCTTCACGGCCGGCAAGCAACTCGTTTTCACGATCGGCCTTGATGACCTCCGGACGAACGGCGCCGACGCGACGGTCAACGGCAAGGAGTTCGAAGGCTCGAAACTGATCGGCGTCTTCTCGGCGCCCCATTATCAGGATTTCACCGCGACCAGCACGTTTTACGACGTCTTCAATCCGGCGGAACAAGCCAGCGGCCTTCCGCTGCCGGCCGACAACTACATCGGCGGCCTGATCGGCGGCACGACGGTCAACACCATCGACCAATCGGTCTACACCGCCGGCGCTTTTACCAGCGGCCGGCAAACCCCCTTGCCCATCACGCTCGCAGGCGACGTCTATTACGACCCCGATCTGAGCAACGCGCGCGCGCCGGGCGATCCGGGGCTCGGCGGCGTGAAGCTCTCGCTGCTGGTCAACGACAACGGCTCGTTCGTCCCCACCGGCCAGACCACGAGCACCGACGCCAACGGCCATTACAAGTTCAGCGGCGTGCTACCGGGCGAGTACCAGGTCGTCGAAACGCAGCCCAGCGGCTACTTCGCCGTCGGCTCGTCGCCGGGCAGCTTCGGCGGCGCGACGTACGGCGTCTCGGCAAACCCGAATTTGCTCAGTCAGATCGACGTCTTTGGCGGCGAGAGTGTGGTGAACCTCGATTTCTCCCAATCGCTGCCCAACAGCATCAAGGGCACGGTTCGCGTGCCGCCCAGCGGCGACTGCACCACCGACCCCACGGCGCCGCCCTTGGCGGGTGTGACCGTGCAACTGCTCGACGGCCAAGGCAACCTCTTGCAAACGGCCACCACGGCGGCCGACGGAACCTACCGTTTCACGGGCCTGCGCGCCGGCCACTATACCGTGCATGAGTTGCTGCCGACGGGCTACTACGCCGTCGATGCGGATCTTGGCAACGTCAACGGCACGCCCGACGGCACCGCTTCCAATTTGCAAACCACGGCCAACATCGTGCTGACTTCCGCTCAGAACGGCGTTCAATACGATTTTTGCCTCCAGCAGCCGGTGAGCATCAGCGGCACCGTCCGCGTGCCGCCCAGCGGCAACTGCGCCACCGACCCCACGGCGCCGCCCTTGGCGGGCGTGACCGTGCAACTGCTCGACGGCCAAGGCAACCTCTTGCAATCGACGACCACGGCGGCCGACGGCACCTACCATTTCACGGACCTGCGCGCCGGTCAGTATACCGTCCACGAGTTGCTGCCGACGGGCTACTACGCCGTCGATGCGGACCTTGGCAACGTCAACGGCACGCCCGATGGCAGCGCTTCCAATTTGCAAACCACGTCCAACATCGCGCTGACTTCCGGTCAGAACGGCGTTCAATACGACTTTTGCCTCCAGCAGCCGGTGAGCATCAGCGGCACGGTTCGAGTGCCGCCCAGCGGCGACTGCGCCACCGACCCCACGGCGCCGCCCTTGGCGGGCGTGACCGTGCAACTGCTCGACGGTCAAGGCAACCTCTTGCAAACGACGACCACGGCGGCCGACGGCACCTACCGTTTCACGAACCTGCGCCCCGGCCAGTATACCGTCCACGAGTTGCTGCCGACGGGCTACTACGCCGTCGATGCGGACCTTGGCAACGTCAACGGCGCGCACGACGGCACCGCTTCCGACTTGCAAACCACTTCCAACATCGTGCTGACTTCCGGCCAGAACGGCGTTCACTACGATTTTTGCGTCCAGCAGCCGGTGAGCATCAGCGGCACGGTTCGAGTGCCACCCAGCGGCGACTGCACTACCGACCCCACGGCGCCGCCCTTGGCGGGCGTGACCGTGCAACTGCTCGACAGCCAAGGCAACCTCTTGCAAACGACGACCACGGCGGCCGACGGCACCTACCACTTTACGAACCTGCGCGCCGGCCAGTATACCGTCCACGAGTTGCTGCCGACGGGCTACTACGCCGTCGATGCGGACCTTGGCAAGGTCAACGGCACGTCCGATGGCGCCGCGACTGACTTGCAAACCACGTCCAACATCGTGCTGACTTCCGCTCAGAACGGCGTTCAATACGACTTTTGCCTCCAGCAGCCGGTGAGCATCAGCGGCACGGTTCGCGTGCCGCCCAGCGGCGATTGTACGACCGACCCCACGGCGCCGCCCTTGGCGGGCGTCACGGTGCAACTGCTCGACGGCCAAGGCAACCTCTTGCAAACGACGACCACGGCGGCCGACGGCACCTACCATTTCACGAACCTGCGCCCCGGCCAGTATACCGTGCATGAGTTGCCGCCGACGGGCTACTACGCCGTCGATGCGGATCTTGGCAACGTCAACGGCACGCCCGACGGCACCGCTTCCGACTTGCAAACCACGGCCAACATCGCGCTGACTTCCGCTCAGAACGGCGTTCACTACGATTTCTGCCTCCAGCAGCCGGTGAGCATCAGCGGCACCGTCCGCGTGCCGCCCAGCGGCGACTGCACCACGGACCCCACGGCGCCTGGCCTCGGTGGCGTCAGCGTCGAGTTGCTCGACAGTCAAGGCAATGTGCTGCAAACGACGACCACGGCGGCCGACGGCACCTACCATTTCACGAACCTGCGCCCCGGCCACTATACCGTCCACGAGTTGCTGCCGGCGAGCTACTACGCCGTCGATGCGGACCTTGGCAACGTCGACGGCACGTCCGACGGCGCCGCGACCGACTTGCAAACCACGTCCAACATCGTGCTGACTTCCGGTCAGAGCGGCGTTCAATACGACTTTTGCGTCCAGCAGCCGGTGAGCATCAGCGGCACCGTCCGCGTGCCGCCCAGCGGCGACTGCACCACCGACCCCACGGCACCGCCCTTGGCGGGCGTGACCGTGCAACTGCTCGACGGCCAAGGCAACCTCTTGCAAACGACGATCACGGCGGCCGACGGCACCTACCATTTCACGAACCTGCGCGCCGGCCAGTATACCGTGCATGAGTTGCCGCCGACGGGCTACTACGCCGTCGATGCGGACCTCGGCAACGTCAACGGTACGTCCGACGGCACCGCTTCCGACTTGCAAACCACGGCCAACATCGTGCTGACTTCCGGTCAGAACGGCGTTCAATACGATTTTTGCCTCCAGCAACCGGTGAACATCAGCGGCACGATCCGCGTGCCACCGACCGGCGACTGCACCACCGACCCCACGGCGCCGGTCCTGGGCGGCGTCGGCGTCCAGTTGCTCGACAGCCAAGGCAATGTGCTGCAAACGACGACCACGGCGGCCGACGGCACCTACGGCTTTACGAACCTGCGCGCCGGCCGCTATACCGTTCACGAGTTGCCGCCGGCGGGCTACTACGCGGTTGACGACCATGTGGGCAGTCAGGGGGGCACGGCGGTCGACATTCAGACCATTGCCAATATCACGCTCAACTCGGGCGCCGCCGGGGTACACTACGACTTCTGCATTCAGCAGCCGGTCAGCATCAGCGGTATCGTCAAGAACGCGATCTACGGCGACTGCTTGACGACTCCCAGCGATCCGCCGGTTTCCGGCGTGACGGTCCAGTTGCTCGACTCGCAGGGAAACGTGATCGGCACGACCACGACCAACGCCGCCGGCGTTTACACGTTCGGCAATCTCAAGCCAGGCACGTATGGCGTTCACGAGTTGCCGCCGCCGGGCTACTTCGACGCCGACTCCCAGGTGGGAAGCGCCGGCGGTACGATCACCGGCCAGGATCTGATCACCTCGGTGGGCCTGACCAGCGGCACCCAGGGCGTCGGGTACAACTTCTGCGTGCTGCCGGGCGGCGCGGTCTCCGGCTACGTATTCCAGGATGGCCCGGCGATCCAGACCAAGAACGTGGCCCAGGATCTGCCCGGCATCCTGGCCACGCTCCCCACGATCCGCGACGGTGTGCGAAGGCCCGGCGATGCGCCCATCGCGGGCGTCACGTTGGAACTGGCCGACGCCTCGGGCGCCTTGCTCCTCGACCAGCAAGGCAACCCGATCCAGGCCGTGACCGACCCCAACGGCTTCTACCAGTTCACGAATCTGCCGCCGGGGCTTTATACCGTGGTCGAGGTGCCGCCGGGCGGCTATGTCAGCGGCGTGAACACCGCCGGCTCACTGGGCGGACTGGCGATCAACCCCACGTTGATCTCGGTCGGCGCCCAGAGCCTGGGCGTGTCGGCCTCCGACGCCTTGTTGCAGGCGGTGGGCACGAACGACGCGATCGCTTCGATTCCGCTGGGAGCCGGGCAGAGCTCGATTGACAACAATTTCAGCGTCGTCCTGGTGGTGCAACAGCCGCCCCCCTTCCTCAACCCACCGCTCTTGTCGCAGCCGCAATTGCTGGCTTTTCTCGGCGCGCCGCCCTTGGAGACGCCGCCGGCGACCGCGCCTCCCTCGGCCCCGCCGATCGCGGCGCCCCCGATCTACGCCAGCGGCAACGTGTCCGCGGTGACGTGGCACTTGAGCGTGGTCGATGCCGGTTGGCCACGCGGCGACCGCCGCTTCAACGAGTCGCCGCTGCGCCTCACGCGGGCCAGGAGCACGAACATTTCCTGGAACAACGCCGGCTTGCGCGATTCATTGTGGACCTTGAAAGGCGAAGGGAACGATCACAACCCACCGGGCCGCGCCCTTTTCGGCATGCGCGGCGCGGTGCCCGTCACCGGCGACTTCAACGGCGACGGCACCTCCGAAATCGGCGTCTTCAAGGACGGCGAGTGGTTCCTCGACCTCAACGGCAATGGCGTCTGGGACGACGGCGATCTGTGGGCCAAGCTCGGCTCGGCCGGCGACCGGCCCGTGACCGGTGACTGGGATGGCGACGGCAAGACCGATATCGGCATTTACGGCCCGGCTTGGCCGCGCGACCCGCGGGCCGTGGCCACCGAGCCCGGCTTGCCGCACCCGGAAAACGTGCCGACCGGCGCCCACAAGAACATGCCGCCCGAACGAGATAACGCCACCCTCGGCTGGCGGACCATCAAACGCACCCGCGACGGCGTGCCGCGCGAGGATCTGATCGACCATGTGTTCCACTACGGAACGCCTGGCGACCTCCCCATCGCCGGCGACTGGTCGGGCGCCGGCGTCGACACCATCGGTGTTTTCCGCGACGGTCAGTTCATCCTCGACGTCGACGGCGACGGCAAGCCCAGCGACAAGGACATGACCGTGAATCTTGGCCGCCGCGGCGACCGGCCCGTCGTCGGCGATTTCGACGGCGACGGCGTCGACGAGTTGGGCGTCTATCGCGACGGCGTCTGGCTGGTCGACATCAACCACGACGGCGCGCTCGACGAGCGCGATCTGCGTCAAGAACTGGGCGCCGCGGGCGACACGCCCGTGGTGGGCGATTGGAACGGCGACGGAACCGACCAGATCGGCACGCACCAGGAAACCGCCGCCGCCGCGGGCGAGCTGTAGGGTCCGGGAAAAAGTTCGGCGGTGAGGGCCTTGATCCGCTGCCACTCGGCTATCACGCCCATCCGCTGCGCGAAGAGCTCGGGATCGCACGCCTCCAGATCGGCGGTCGCTGGCGCCCCTGGCGCTTGGCCAGTGGCCAGTTGAACTACGGTCGACATGTTCTACTCCTGTTCTACTCCTGCAATCCAGCGCCACTACCAACCCCCCCCAAGACGGTGGAAACCGGCGCGCATTTTTTACCGTTTAGCAACTCCATGTTAGCAAGAAATCAAACGCCGGCAGCGGCGCACATGCGTAATTCCCGCTGATTTTGATGGGACACCTGGGCGCGGGACGAGCGGTTGTTGCTCGAATGGTGTCGAAATGGACGATTTCAAAGCGTTTTGGACCGAATTCGAGTGAAAATGGATGGCCTTGCTTGCGCCGCGGGTTAGTGTTGGCAAGCATCCAGGAGGCTATACTCGATACTCCCCGCCCGAACCGGCGCGGCTGAAGGACACCCAACGTGGATTCAACCCCAGGCGAAGCGTTTCACGGACTCTTGAAGAAGAGCCGGCTGCTCGAAACGGAGCAGTTGGCCCAGGTCGCCGCGCGCGTGGCCGCGGAGAAGGGGCTGACGCCGCCACGGCTGGCCAAGGATCTGGTCGGCCGTGGTTGGATCACCGAGTGGCAGGCGCGACAGCTTCTTTCCGGACGTTACGGCTTCTTCATGGGCAAGTACAAGCTGCTCGAGCGGCTCGGCGGCGGAGGTATGGGGGTCGTTTTCAAGGCCCATCACTCGATGACCGACCGCACGGTGGCGCTCAAGGTGATGGCCCGCTCGCTGGTCAAAGATCCGGCCGCCGCCGCGCGCTTCCAGCGCGAAGTGCGACTGGTCTGCGCGCTGAATCACCCCAACATCATCGCCGCCTACGACGCGGACTGCGCGGCGGGCACCTATTTCCTGGTGATGGAATACGGCCAGGGACGCGACCTCCGCGTCTGGCTGCGAGAGTACGGCACGCTGCCGGTGGCCTGGTCGTGCGAGTGCGCCCGCCAGGCGGCGTTGGCGCTGGCGCACGCGCACGAACGCGGCCTGGTTCACCGCGACATCAAGCCCGAAAACCTGCTGGTCGACGGCGACCCCAACTCGGGCCGGCCGGTGGTCAAGATACTCGACATGGGCCTCGCGCGCCTGATGGACGTCGAGACGAGCGAGGACGCCCAATTGGCCTCGGGCGGGCACTTGCTCGGCACACCCGACTACGTCGCCCCCGAACAGGCCGAGGACAACCGCAAGGCCGACATCCGCTCCGACATTTTCAGCCTGGGCTGCACGTTGTTCCGCTTGTTGACGGGAACGTCGGCCTTTCCCGGCGACGATGCCGCGCAAAAACTGATGGCCCGGCTCACGCGCGACGCGCCGCCGCCGAGCAGCCTGCGGGCCGACCTTCCGCCGGAGCTCGACCGGGTGGTGGCCCAAATGGTCGCGCGGGCGCCGGACGACCGCTTCCAGACTCCGGCCGAAGTGGCCGAAGCGCTGTTGCCGTTCACGTCGGAGGGTCAAACCGCGGTGGCCCCGCCGCCGCCGCACAATCCGCCGGAAGAGGCGAAATACGAAGAAGCGGTGTCGGCCGTCGACATCGCGGTGGATACGTTCTTGACCCAACTGGCGAACCAAACGGAGGCGGAATCCGCGCCGCGGGTGGCGCCTCCGGCCGAAGTATCGTTGCCGCCGGCCGCCTTGCCGCCGGCCGCCTTGCCCGCACGGCGTTCGCCCTCCACGGCGGCCTTGCCGAAGGCCACACTGATCACGCCGCCGGTCGTTTCCGCGGCGCCCGATTTTGCTTCGTTGCGGCCGAGCAGCCAGCCGCCCGCGGTTTCAGCATTGTCCCGACGATCATCGAGCGCCCCGCGCTCGCGGCGGGGCGACTTTGGCCGCAAGAACCTGGCGGTCGGCGTTGCGGTCGGCGTCTTGGTTTCGTTGCCGGTCATCGCCTTGCTTCTTTGGCTGACGCGGCCGGGCACGCTGGCGCTCGACTGGCGGTTGGATGACCGCAAGGGGTGCGGATTGGACGTGGACGGCAAGAAGGTGGCGATTCCCAAGAACAATCCAGCCACGATCTCGTTGACGCCGGGCAAGCACCGAGTCGTCGCGCGGCGGCGCGGCTACGACCAACTCGAATGGAAGTTTTTCATCGCCCGGGGCGAGCGAATCGAACGAACGGTCAAATGGAAGAAGTTCGATTTCGACACACGGCGGCCGTAAACGAGAATGCCGCCCCCACCGGCCCGAATTCTTGCGAATCCGGCTACGCCACTACGCCACCGAATTCTTGCGAATCCGGCTACGCCACCGAATTCTTGCGAATCCGGCTACGCCACCGAATTCTTGCGAATCCGGCTACGCCACCGAATTCTTGCGAATCCGGCTACGCCACCGAATTCTTGCGAATCCGGCTACGCCACCGAATTCTTGCGAATCCGGCTACCTATCCTATTCGCGTTCCACCGCGTACACTCATGGTATCATGCGACGACGTTCTCATTCGCCGGTATCGTACCATGCATCTCGACCGGCCCGCGACGGCCGCGCCTGGCGCCGTTTCGCGTACCTGGCCTGCTGGCTCTGCCTGGCGCCGCCGGCGACCGGCTGTGGTGGCTGTCGCCCCGGCGCCAACGACGACGACGGACTCTCCGACGAAGAGCGGCTGGCCAAACGCGAGGAACTGCTGAAGAAAAAGAAACCCAAGCGCGATTTCGAGTTCTTGCAGTTCACCACCCAGCCGGGCACTCTGGGTGAGAAAGACAAAAAGGAAATCTATCTCAAGCTCGGCCACTGGACCAGCGCCGTCTTCGATCTGCGTACGAACAATTTCGACTTCCAAGGCGAGCTTGCCACGGAAATGGTCGACTCGCGCTCGCAGCCGGTCGACCTCGACCAGATGCCGTTCCGCCTGCGGACCATCCGCCCGGCCCTGATGTCGAAAGGGCAGAAGAAGTACCTTGAGTTTTCGCTCTTTGCGCCGGTCGATGCCCCCACCCGCGCGGCCGCCACCCGGATCTTGGCCCGCGGCGGGCGCGAAATCGTCGCCGAGTCGCAGCCGGTCCGGCCGATGCCGGCGCATCAGTACTACTTCGTCGTACTTTCGGGCAGTCCCAACGACTACGGCTTCCTCAAGTTGAAAAACTCGATCCGCGCCCCGGCGCCTGAGATGCTCGACCCGTTGACCGAGGCCCATTACCGCGTGGTTTGGCCTCGCATCCGCAGCGTGGCGCCTCTCCCTTCGGGCGCGTTGGGCTGGACGGGCATCGCCTACGTGCTGTGGGACGATCTGGCCCCCGGCAAGCTCTCGCCGGCGCAACAGCAGGCGCTGGTCGACTGGCTGCACTGGGGCGGGCAAATGATCGTCAGCGGCCCGCACTCGCTCGATACGCTGCAAGGCAGCTTTCTCGATCCCTACCTGCCGGCGACCGGCGGCGAGACCTGGCCGCTCTCGGCCGAGACGCTCCAGCCGTTGAACGAGCAATGGCTGGTGGGCGGGCGGCCGTTGAAGCCGGTGCGCGACTGGACCGGCCAAAAGCTCAAGCCGCGTCCCGAGAGCCAGGTGCTCGCGCGTTCGGGCGAAGAGCCGCTGTTGGTCGAGCGGCGGGTTGGCCGCGGGCGAGTCATCGTGTCGGCGTTCCGGCTTGCCCAACGCGAGCTGCGCAACTGGCCGAGCTTCGACAACTTCCTCAACGGCGCCCTGATGCGGCGCGGTCCGCGCGAGTTCCATTCGGGCACCGACGACCAGGCGCGGTTCCGATGGCTCGATGGGAAGTACAGTTCGCACGATCCACGGCTCGTTTCCCGCTTGCGTTACTTCACGCGCGACGCCCATGCCTCACCGGTGCTGTTCGGCGAGAAGCTCCGCGGCCGGAAGGAGCGTGCCGTGCTCAGAAGCGGCGACGAAGAAACATTCGGAAGCGAGTCGGGCACGCCGCCGCCCGGTCACGGCGTGGCGGGCTGGGACGATTTCAGCATGGCCTCCGACCTGGCCTTCACCACCTTGCGCGAAGCGGCCGGTATCGAGGTACCCAGCGCCATGTTCGTCGTCTGGACCTTGACGATTTACGTCGTGGTGCTGGTGCCGTTGAATTGGCTGGTGTTCCGCTTGCTGGGAAGGGTCGAGTTGGCTTGGGCGGCCGCGCCGTTCATCGCCGTCGGCGCCGCGGCGGCCGTCGCCTGGCTGGCGCAGCTCGACATCGGCTTCGCGCGCTCGATGACCGAACTGGCGGTGGTCGAGTTGCAGCCCGGCTACCCGCGCGGCCACGTCACACGTTACACCGCTTTGTACAGCTCGCTGGGCACCAGCTACGACCTGCGCTTCGACGACGCCACGGCGGTGGCGCTGCCCTTCGCCACCGGCAAGGATCTGGGCGTGGGCGACCGGCGCACGAACGTCGATTTTCGCCGTGCCCGCAAGGCCGGTTCGGAAAAAGACGGGCTGGCCGATAGTCTGGTCACCCTCGAAGGCCTGGCGATTTCATCGAATACGACCGGCATGGTCCACAGCGAACAAATGCTCGCGCTGGCCGGCGGCGTCCGCTGCGAACGCCTGGCGGAAGACCGCTACCAACTGACGAACGAGACCGGCCTGGCGCTGGAAGCGGCCGGCGTCGTCGGCGCCGCGAAGGCATGCTGGATTGGCACGCTGGTCCCCGGCGCCTCGACCACCGTCGAACTGCGCCCACGGCCGGAAAAGCCGGAAGATCTGTTCGCCGCGGAGCTGGTCGGCGCGTCGGTCGGCGCCGGCTTGGAGTCGCGCGGCGGGTTCAACATCCATCATTTGCTGCGTTTGGCCCAACAGGAAGGCCTGCGCCGCGAGTTGCGGCTGGTGGCGTTTACCCGCGAAGACATGCCGGGCTTGACGATCGTGCCGAGCGCCGCGCAGGCCCGACAATTGACCCTGGTCGTCGCCCACCTCGATTTCGGCCCGGAGCCGGCGCCGGCCAACGACGCCAACCTGGCGCCCGATCCTCGCAAGATCGATCCCAGCAATGGGCCGGCCGAGGCCGAGTGAAGGAAAAAGGAGAAAGGAGAAAGGAAAAAGGAGCGGTGGCTGGTGGCAGAGCCTAAGCGATGCCCCGGCTGGAAAGCGACCGGGGCATCGCTTAGGCTCTGCCCCAGCTACCATTTTCCTCGTTCCCACGCTCCGCGTGGAACGCGCGACTTGGACGCTCCGCGTCCCTTGGGCCGCGGAGCGGCCGGAGCATGTTCCCACGCGGAGCGTGGGAACAAGGGAACGCCGGACAAACAGGGGGCTAACGCCCCCCGCCCCCCGCTCGCCCAACGCCTAACGCCCAACGCTTAACGCCATGATTGAACTGACCGACTTTGGCAAGGATTACGGCGATTTCACCGCCGTCAAGCGGTTGAACCTGAAGATCGAAGCGGGTGAGATGTTCGGCTTCATCGGGCCCAACGGCGCGGGTAAGAGCACCACCATCCGCTTCCTGGCGACCTTGCTCAAGGCCACGCACGGCGAGGGCGTCGTCAACGGCCACAGCGTCACGCGGCGCCCCTTGGACGTCCGCCGCAGCGTGGGCTACATGCCCGATAATTTCGGCGTCTACGACGGCATGAAAGTCTGGGAATTCCTCGACTTCTTCGCCGTCGCCTACCAGATCCCGCGCTCGAAGCGAAAACAGGTCATTTGCGACGTGCTCGAACTCTTGGACCTGACCCACAAACGCGACGACTTCGTCAACGGCCTCTCACGCGGCATGAAACAGCGGCTCTGTCTGGCCAAGACGCTGGTCCACGATCCGCCCGTGTTGATCCTCGACGAACCCTCGAGCGGACTCGACCCGCGGGCTCGGCTCGAGGTCAAAGCCCTCTTGAAGGAACTGCGGCGGATGGGCAAGACGATCTTGATCTCCAGCCACATCCTCACCGAGTTGGCCGACTGCTGCACGTCGATCGGCATCATCGAGCGCGGCGAGTTGTTGATGCACGGTCCCATCGACGAAGTCTACCGCCGCATCAAGCGCAACCGCATCCTGGAGGTCCGTTTTCTCGACAAGATGGACGTCGGGCTGTCGATCATTCGCAGCCTGCCGGAAACCCTCGACGTGCAGATCGACAACCACAAGGTCACCGTCGAGTTGGCCGCCGAGGACCACCAGCTCGCCGCGCTGCTGGAGCGGCTCGTCGCCGCCGGCGTGCGGATGCACTCGTTCGCCGAGAAGGATCCAAGTTTGGAAGACGTGTTCATGCTGGTCACCAAGGGCTTGGTGATCTAGTCATCCCCCATGTACCTCCTCGAAAACCCCGTTTTACAACGCGAGCTGCTGGTGAACCTGCGGATGACGCGGGCCTTCGTGCTGTTGTTCGCCTACGTGGTCCTGTTGGGCGCGGTGGTCTACATGGCCTGGCCGCAGGAGCGCAAGATCGACATGACCAACCCCACGGCGGCCAAGGCGCTGGTCAACATGTTCTTCCTGGGCCAGTACCTGATCGCCTCGCTGATGGCCCCCAGCTTCGCGGCCGGCGCGATCACCGGCGAGAAGGAGCGCAGGAGCTACGAGATGCTGCTGGCCAGCCCGCTGCGCCCCGCGGCCATCGTGCTGGGAAAGCTCTTCGCCTCGCTCTCGCATGTGGCGGTGCTGATCATTTCCTCGTTGCCCATCGTGATGCTCTGCCTGCCCTTGGGGGGCGTGTCGTTCTACGAGGTGCTGGCGATCTATCTGGCGCTGGTCGTCTCGGTGGTGACCTTCGGCATGATCAGTCTGGCCTGCAGCAGTTATTTCCAACGCACCGCGGCCTCGCTGGTGGTCTCGTACCTGGCGATCCTGCCGCTCGCGCTGGCGGCCGTCTTGTTCTGGAGCGCGTTTTCCGACGCTTACGCGTCGTTTCGCTTGGCGGTCACCGTGACCGTCTTTCCGCTCGGTTGCGCCGCGATCGGCGGCGTGCTTTTCGTGCTCACCTGCCGGCGGCTCCTGCACCCGCCCGATGTGGGCAGCGAAGGGAAGGAAGTGGTCGACGAGACGATCGAGCTGAAGCAGTCCGTCGGGCTGGTGATCCACCGCGACCAGTTCCCCGATCGCCTGTTCGCCCCCGCCAAGCGAACCGGTCTCCTGGAAGACGGCTGCAATCCGATTTTCGACAAGGAAATGCGCAGCGAGCTGTTCAGCCAGGGAACGCTGATGCTGCGGGTGGTGATCCAGGTGAGCATGTTCCTGGCGATCCCGCTGATGGCCTGTTGCCTGTACCTGTGGCCGCAGTACGCCCCCTGGTACATCAGCTACGTCGTGCTGTTCAACATGCTGGTCGGTCCGGTCTTCTCGGCCGGCAGCATCACCAGCGAACGCGAACGCGAAACGCTCGACCTGCTGCTGGTGACGATCATCACGCCCTGGCAGATCCTTTGGGGCAAGTTGGTCTCCGGACTGCGCGTGTCGTGCGTGCTGACTTCGTTCTTGCTTTGGCCGCTGCTCTTGGCCTGCGTGATGGTTTCGTACTATTGGATCAATCTGATCGCGATCGGCGGATACCTGCTGATCATCGTCCTGACTTGCCTGACCACGGCGGGGATCGCGCTGTTTTGCTCGGTGGTCTTTCGCAAGACCTCGGTGAGCATGATGACGGCCTACCTGGTGGTCGTGCTGTTGTTCACGATGCCGGTGGCCGTTTCGCAGTTCGCCCAGTCGTTCTACCCGGAAGCGGAACATCCGGGCACGGTTTGGGTCAAACAAATGACCTTCACCAGCCCCTTCGCGGCGGCCTTCAGCTTGCCGTTGGACTTGCAGGCCTCGGACAGCACGCCGATCGAAGCCAATTGGCCGATCTGGTTTTCGTTCGTCGGGTTTTACGTCGGGCTCGACGTCGTTTTGGCACTCAGCATGATCTGGCTGTTCCGCACGCGCTGGCGCGTTTCGCACTGACGTTCGGAATTCTCACGAATTCCGCCATGTCGTCCGGCGTCAGGCGACCGTCGTGCAGGGCCGAGGCGACCAGCGCGGCGTCGCAGCCGGCATCGGCCAAGGCGGCGATGTCGGCGCGCCCACGCACGCCGCCACCGGCGGTGATCTCCCAGTCGGCGTCGAGCCGGCGAAGCCGGCGGCAGAGCGATTCAGTGCCGGCGCCCGTGCCCGTGCCCACGCGCGACAAGTCGAGCACGATCAGCCGGCGCACGCCCGCTTCGCCGGCGAGAGAGGCGATGGCATCGGCGTCGTGTTCGCGCCAAGCGGGCGCCATCGTCAGCGGCGCGGCGGCCTTGAGGTCGAGGCTGAACACGAGCCGCTCGGGACCGACCCTCTCGACCATCGCCCGCAAGGCGCCGGCGTCGGGAAGCGATTCGAGCCCGGCGATCACCGCCGCCAGCGGCCGGTTCGATGTGGTCCACTCGGCCAATCGCTTCGCGGAAGATGGGCCGCTCAGCCCGGCATCGACCCAGAGATCAAGCCCGCAGTCGGCCAGTTGGGCGTACACGTCCCAAGCGGGTTCGGCGCCTGCGATGGCGTCGAGGTCGGCCAGGTACAGCTCCTGGAAGGCGAACCGCTCGACGAGCGCTCGGGCGACGGCGAGAGGGGAGGGGTCGTCGCAGAGCGGGCTTTGAATCGGACGGTACTCGTCGCGCCGTCCGGCCACGCCCCGCACCACCAGGCGTTTCATCAGGTCGATGACGGGAATGACGCGCATGGGAACAACCCTGGGATTTACATTCGATCACGCTCTATACTTCACGCGGCTGAAAATGAGATATTTTGCCACGAGAAAGTGGTGGCTGGTGGCAGAGCGCAAGCGATGCCCCGGCTGGATAGCGACCGGGGCATCGCTTACGCTCTGCCCCAGCCACCGTGAATATCTCATTGTCGGCCGCGTGAAGTAGAGTCGCCTTGTTCGTAGCGCCTGTCGGCCGGCAAGCCGAGGAAGGGCAAATTGGTCAGTCCAGCCACCAGGTCCACCAGATCTCGAAGAACATGACCGCGACCTCGATCACCAGGATCGCGATGATCCATGCCTCCAACCGGTATTCGAGCCGGAAGCAGCGGAACTCGGCCAGCCGGTCGTTGGCCAGTTCGTAGAGATCCTCGAACACCTCCAGCCGGTCGTCGACGTGCTTGAGCCGGTCGACGACGTCCGCGTGCAACGCCAACTCGCCCACAAGCCGCCGCGCCGATCCGGCCAGGCTGAGCGAGGCTTTTTCCAATCGCGGCGCCAGCCGCGCCAAGCGGATGCGGCGCAGCGCCATGCGCTGCGACATTTCGCCGACGTGGCCGCAGCGGTCCAGCGCGCGGCGGTCGACGTCGTGGGCCGGCAACGCGTCGGACTCGGCCCGCGGCCAGTCGGCCTCGAGCTCGCCTTCGAGCTTTCGCAGTTCGCCTTCGTGGAACGAAAAGTCGATCAGGCCGGCCCGCGTTTCCTCCAGCCGCTTGGCGCCGCCGACGAGCACCGCGCGCCCCGGCCGCCATAAAATGCGGTCGCTCTGCGCGACGAAGTCGATCGTGGGCAGGTCACCCGTGGAAGGGTCGCCCGCCGGGCGCTCGGCAGGGGGCGACGGCCCGTTCATCCATTCCTCGGCCGCGCGCTGCCACTCGATCGCGGTGGCCGCGCCACTGGGAAGGAACAGGAAATAAAACTCGTCGGCCGCGGGCGGCTCGCGCCGCGTCGCTTCAAGCAGCCGCTCGGCCGCCAGATCCTCGGCCACGGCCGACCGGCCGTAGGGATCGGTGAACGTCCGCAGCGCCGTCGCGCCCGAAGCGGGCTTGACGACAAAGCGAATCCGCTGGGCGATCGCGCCGCTGGCGGCATCGAGCGGGGGAAGGTCGGTCATGTCAGGCTACCCGGCCGGCAAAATGGGGAATTGGACGGACTCCGCTTCCACGTCTTCAATCTCCGGCGGCGGCACGAAGGCCACGCCGTCCTCCAGCAGCGGACCCGAAAGCGACAGCAGGAACTGCGTCTCCTTGCAATGCGTCGAGCAGGCCCGGAAGAAATCGCCCGTCAGGTGGCTGAGCCACTGCGCTCCCAGCTTGGCTTCGATGGCGCGGTCGCACTCGGCCGCCGACCAATCGCGCGGGGCAAACCAGTCGGACGCGATCAAGAACCCCCAGCACGACAAGAACGAAGGAACGTGGACCCGGCAACTGTGGACCTCGGGAAACACGGCTCGCAGCGTGCGGGCCAGCGCCGCGTGGGGCTTGTCGTCGAGGAACGAGAACTCCAGTCCCTGCACGACCACGATTCCGTCGGGTCGCAGGCGGCGCCGCAAAAGCTCATAGAATTGCCGCGTGTAGAGGGCCTGGGCCGGGCCGTTGTCGAGCATGTCCACCACGTCGATGATCACCACGTCGTAGCGGCCGTCCGAATCGGTCACGAACTTGCGGCCGTCGTCGTAGACCAAGCGGGCGCGGCGGTCCTCGAACGCCCCTTGGTGCCATGCCCGCAGGTGTTCCTTGCACAACTCGACCACTTCGCGGTCGATGTCGACCATCGTCGCGCTTTGCACCGAGCGGTGGACCAGCACCTCGCGGAGCGTGGCCCCTTCGCCGCCGCCGATGATCAGCACGTCGCGCGGATTGGGGTGCCGCAGCATGGCGGGCTGGACCAGCAGTTCGTGGTAGATGGCCTCGTCGTCGCCCGAGCTTTGAATGGCGCCGTCGAGCATCAACGTGCGTCCGAAGTTGTAGGTGTCGGCGATCAGCACGTTTTGAAAGGCCGTCTTGCCGCTGTACACGACCGACGACAGCCGATAGGTGTAGCGATCGAATGGATCGGTGTCTTCGATGAAAACCAGCGCCCCGTCGCTCAGTGTGGCGGGGTCGAGCCTCTCCTCGTAGAACCGATCCGGCGGCAACGGCGGCAGCGGGTACGGACGAATGATCTCGCCCCGCGGCGGCGAGGGGGCGAGCGGGGGGCGTAAGCCCCCTGGTGCAAGGCGGTGCGGGCGAACGATCTCGTCCCGCGGCGAGGGGGTTGAGCCTGGGGTTGACTGGTGTTTCATCATCAGGCCGCCCATTCGGCGAGCCAGACGTCGCGACGCGCCGGCGGGGAATCGTGAACGCCGCCGCCGCCGCGCAACACGATTCGGCGGTGCGCGTCAGCCGGTTGCAAATACTCGCACAGCTCCGCGTCGAAATGTTCGGCGCTGCAACTCCGGCCGCAGGTGAACAGGTCGACGAAGCAAGCCTGGTGCTCTGGATACGTGTGAATGCTGGCGTGACTCTCCGACAAGAGCATGATCGCGGTCATGCCGGAGGGCGAAAACTCATGCTTCAACTCGCCCAGCAACGTCGCGCCCGACGCCTTGATCGCCTCACGCAAAGCGTTCATCAGGCCACCATGGTCGAGCAACGCCGCCGGGTCGCACCCCACGTAACTGGCCAGCAGGTGCCGGCCGCGGAATTCGTATTCATTGCCGGAGAAAGCGGTCATCAGTTTGCCTAACCCATTTGCCTAACTCAACCGTGCGGCCACATGCTGAACGACGATATTCGTAATGGAATTCGGGGCCGCCGGCAAGTCCAAAGCATGTTAAGATGGCTTCATGGGTCAACCTGCCCTCCACGCGCCGGCGATGCTGATTATGGCAGTCACGAGCCGCCATGCCGCGGCCCTGGCGTGGGCCGCCGAACGGGCCCGGGCCGAATGGGGACCATTGGCGGCCGCGAGCGAGCCGTTCGATTTCGTCGAGACCGACTACTATCAGGCCACGATGGGCCACGATCTCAAAAAGCAGTTCCTGGCCGGTTCCCGGCTTATCGATCCCGCGGAACTGGCCCCTTGGAAACTGCAAACCAATCTTTGGGAAGCCGCGTATGCTAGCATGGCGAAACACGTCGAGCCGCGGCCGTTGAACCTGGATCCGGGCTACTTGACCCCGGCCAAATTGGTGCTGGCATCGACCAAGGACCATTCTCACCGCATCTACCTCCAGCGGGGAATCTACGCCGAGGTGACCTTGTACTACAAAGCGGGCCGCTGGCAACACCGGGAGTGGACCTATCCCGACTATCGCCGCGACGACTTTCAAGCGTTTTTCACGCTCCTCCGCGACGACTTGCAGCGCAAGGCACGGGAGGGCCGCCCCGCGTGAATGGGCTGTTGATCGGGACCATGCTTCCAAGCATGCTCGTCGCGGCGCTCGCGGCGGCGGTGATTCGACGCTTCGCGCCTCGCTGGGGGTTGGTCGATCGACCCGGACATCGCAAGGTCCACACCATGCCCACGCCCCTGGGTGGCGGGTTGGCCATCTGGCTGGGCATGGGGTTGCCCTTCGCGGCCGGACAGATCGTCCTGGCGACGCTTAAGGCCGACGCCAACGGCCGTTGGCTCGTCGCCGGCCGTTGGCCCTTGCCGGAATTCGTGGCGGCGCACCTGGGCGGCCTGGAGTTCCAGACACCGCGGCTCTGGTTCCTTTTCTCGGCGGGCACGGTGCTGGTCGTCCTGGGGCTGCTCGACGATTGGCGAGGGCTCGATTGGAAGCCGCGGCTGGCCGTGCAGACCCTCGTCGCCGCGGCGATGGTCTGGCGTTGGGAAGGTTGGCGGTTGACGATGTATCTCGACCAGCCCTGGCTCACCGCCGTCGTGAGCGTGGTCTGGATCGTGGGACTGATCAACTCGTTCAACATGCTCGACAACATGGACGGCCTTTCGGGCGGGGTGGCGGCCATCGCGGCGGCGATGCTGGCCGCCGTGTTGCTCTCGACCCCCAACTCGGCCACGCATCAGCCGCAGATCTTCGTCAGCGGGTTCCTGCTGGTGCTGGTCGGTTCGCTCTTGGGATTCCTCTGCCACAACGCGCCTCCCGCGCGGATTTTCATGGGCGACGCCGGCAGTTACTTCATCGGCTTTTGCCTGGCCATCGCGACGAACATGGCCACGTTCACCGGCGGGGATCTGCCCTGGTACACGATGTTCGCGCCCTTGTGCGTACTGGCGGTGCCTCTCTACGACACCGTCACGGTCGTCTGGATTCGGCTGCGGCAGGGTCGCAGTCCGTTCGAGGGCGACAAGAACCACTTTTCGCACCGCCTCGTCGAACTGGGCATGACCCAAGGTCAAGCCGTGCTGACGATTTACCTCACGACGTTCATCTGCGGCTTGGGGGCCGTGGTCCTGCACCAGGTCGACGGGTGGGGCGCCGGCGCCGTCTTGTTGATGATCGGCTGCGTCTTGACGCTGATCGGGATTCTGGAGACGACGGGAAGAAGGGAGAAAGGAGGAAGGAGAAAGGAGAAAGTTGACCTCTAACCCCTAACCCCTAACCTCTAACCCCTAACCCCTAACCCCTAACCCCTAACCCCTAACCCCTAACCTCTAACCCCTAACCCCTAACCCCTAACCCCTAACCTCCGACTTCCAACCTCCAACCTCCGACCTTGCCCAGGCCCCGCTCCCTCCGACGTTCGCATTCCGCCGCCGCGCCACGCGTGGCGCGCGGCGATATGCCGCGCGGCTGTCTGCTGGCTTGCCTGACCGCGCTCTATGTGGCACGGCCGCTGCTGCCCAGCGAGACGGCGCTCACGGCCGGCGAAGGCGAAGGGTTGCCGTTCGTCATGCTGATGTTCGCCGTGGGCGTCGGCTGGCTGATCGCGTCCGTGGCTCGCGGCAAGTTGCTCGCGCATGTCGGCTGGGCCGACGCCGGCTGGGCGGTGTTGCTGGCGGCGTACGCGGCCAGCACATGCTGGGCGGCCCGCCACGACGGCGGCCGGCCCTCCATCAACATGTTCTGGGAATGGGTCGCGCTGGGGCTTGGCTTCTTCCTGGTCCGCCAACTGGTGCGAACGGCGCGCGAGGCGCGTGCCGTCGCGGCGGTGATGGTCGGCCTGGCGGTGGCGCTGTCGGGTTTTGGGCTTTACGAGTTCTTCGTCTCGCGGCCGGCCGACCGTGTACGTTACGAACGCGACCCGGAAGGCACGTTGCGTGAGGCCGGCATCGTGGCGCCTGCCGGTTCGCCGACTCGGATGCTATTCGAGAATCGTCTCGCGTCAAGCGAGCCGACGGCGACTTTCAGCCTGGCAAATTCGCTGGCCGGCTTTCTAGCGGCCTGGCTGGTCGTGGCCATCGGGCTTGGAGCCATTGGAATTGCGGATCGCGGATTTCGGATTTCGGATTCGCAATCGCGCGATGGGTGGCGGGCGCTGGGCGCGGCGGCTTGCAGTCTGCCGGTGGCGACGTGCCTGTTGTTGACCAAGAGCCGTAGCGCGTGGCTGGCGACGGCCATGGGCCTGACGTGCGTGGCTGTTTGGACCGTTTCTTCGTTGCGGCGGCAAAGCGCGGCGGGCGTCGGCCGAAAGGCGGTGCTGGTCGGCGTTGCCGTGGTCGCGGCGCTGGTCGGCCTGGTCGCTGCCACCTTCGCCGCGGGCGCTCTCGACCGGCAGGTGGCCACCGAAGCGTTGAAGTCGCTCGGTTATCGCTGGGAATACTGGCGGGCTTCCTGGGCGATGATCGAGGACCATTTCTGGCTCGGTTGCGGAGCGGGCAACTTCCAGGACTTTTACACACAATACAAGCTGCCCGAAGCCAGCGAAGTCGTGGCCGATCCGCACAATTTTTTGTTTGAAGTATGGGCCACCGCCGGCACTCCCGCCCTGGTCGGACTGCTGCTGGTCGTCGCCGGAGCGATTTGCCAAGCGCGGAAAGGTTGGATTTTGGCCGGCAACCACTCGGTAACCTGCAAATCGGAACTCTCACGAGTTCCGCTACATGGCGCCGCCGAGCCAAACAAGCCGCGCGATCTTTCGGGCTACGTGCTGGGCGGCGGCGTGCTGGGTTTCCTCTGGGCTTGGCTGATCGGCCAGGCGGGCACCGTGCCGCTTGGCGAGCCGGCCTTATTCGGCGGGTTGGCGTTGGCGGCCATGGCGGTGGCCGTCTTGGTTCCGTGGCTGCGCGCCGGACGTTTGCCCGCCATACTGCCGTGGCTCGGCGCGGCGGTCTTGGCAACCAACTTGTTGGCCGCCGGGGGGATCGGCTTTCCAGGCGTCGCCGGCTCGTTGTGGCTGCTGCTCGCCCTCGGCTTGCGCGAGGCGGATGGCGCCGCGCCGCGCCCGCTTTCGCGCCGATCAGTCGTTGCCGTCCTCGCTTGCCTGCTGGCCGTGACGGTCCTTTGCGCTCAAACGGCCTATCTACCGGTCATGCGCTCGCGGACGTTTCTGTCGCAGGCTCAATCGCGCCGATTGAGCGCGGGAGAAATCGAAGCGTTGTTGCTCGACGCGGCCCACGCCGATCCGCGATCGGACGAGCCGCCACGACAAATGGCCGAATTGGCATTCGCGCGGTGGAATGAACGCCCGTCGCCCGAACGGCTCTCGCATTGGCGGCGATACCAAGCCGATCTCCTCCGGCTGCGGCCCCAGTCGAGCGCCCTCTGGCAACAGGCGGGCGACCGTTTCTTCGCGGCCTACCGCCGCCTGGACGACGACTCCTTGCTGAGCGAGGCGATCGACCATGATCGGCATGCCGTGAGGTTATATCCCAACAAGGCCACGTTACGGGGCCAGTTGTCGCTGGCCCTGGAAGCAGCCGGGGCGCGGGACGAAGCCATTGACGAGGCTGCCGCGGCGCTGGAGCTCGATCGACTCACCCCCCACGACGATCAGAAGCTGCCCCCTGAACTTCGCCCTCGCTTGTTGCGTATCATGGCTGCCGGCAACTATACTTCATGCGGCCGACCATGAGACATTTTGCCACGAGAAAGCGGTGGCTGGTGGCAGAGCCTTAGCGATGCCCCGGCTAGATAGCGACCGGGGCATCGCTTAGGCTCTGCCCCAGCCACCGTGAGCAACGCCTAACGCCCAACGCCTCCATGAAAACCGCCCTTTGGATTTTTCTGATCGTCGTTTTGGGGGTCGGCGGTACGGCCGCGTATTCCATTTACTCGATCTGCCAGTTTGGCTCGCCGACCGGCCAGGTTGTGAGTTCGACAACTCCTACGACGCGAACTGCGCCGGCGGCCGACGAGTCGATCGAGCCCGATCAAAAGCCCGTGGCCGTCGTGGACGAGCCGAAGCACGATTTCGTCCGCGCCAAGAACAAGACCTACGGCCTCAAGCACGCCTTCGTGGTCCGCAACACGGGCAACGCCCCGTTGTCGATCACCAAGGCCGAGCCGAGTTGCACATTATGCATGTTCATCGATACCTCGTTGCCGACCGAGATCCCCCCTGGCGGAGCCGGCGAGATCGCGATCCATTGGAACATCGACACCGTCGACGACACGTTTCTCCGCAGCGTGACGATCCATACCAACGACCTCGAACATCCCGAGATCGTGCTGGTGATTACCGGCAAGGTATTGCAGCCGCTACGGGTCACGCCCCGCGAATTGGTGTTGAGCCATGTGCCGATGGGTGAGCCGTGCGTGGTGAAGGTGCGCCTGGACGCGTTTTTCAGCGACGATTTGCAGTTGAGCCGGCTCGAATTGCTGAACGCCGAAACGGCGGAATTCTTCGACGTCCAAACGGTCCAGGTCGAAGGGGCCGATTTGGCTCCTTCGGCGCAAAGCGGCCTGGATCTTGTGGTTACCGTCAAACCCGGCTTGCCTTTAGGGGCATTTCGCCAGAGAATTCGCCTCACGACCAACATCGAAGAAAACGCCGAGTTGACGATCCCCATCGAGGGCATGATTCAAGGCGACGTCTCGATCATTGGCGAGGGCAAACGCTGGGATGAAAAGCGAGGGTTTCTGAGGATGGGCGCCATCAAGCGGAGCCAGGGCGCCAAGGCCACGCTCAAGCTGTACGTCCGCGGATCGCATCAAGAGGGTCTGGTCCTGGGTACGCCCAAAGTATTTCCCGATTGGCTCGTAGTAAACTGTAGCGAACCGACCCGGATCGAAGGCGGCAACGTGACCCAGGCCAAAGTGACCATCAAGGTGCCGCCCGGCTCGCCGACCGCCGACCATTCGGGCGCGGAGGACACCAAGCCCGGCGAAATCATCATTCCGACGAACCGGCCGGCCCTGGGCGAAATCAAGCTGCAAATCAACTTCGCCGTCGTCGAGGATTGAGGAACCATCAACGATGTCGAAACCCCCCCTCTGCAAGGCCAGGATCGGCACCCCAGCCCGATGCCGTTGTGGGCGGTGCCCACCCTACGCTTGGATGCCCTGGGCGGCGCTGCTCTTGGCGGCCGTCTGCGGTTGTCCCGCGTCGAATCCCCAGCCCGCCACGGAGAAGTCCTCGTTGAGCCAGGCCTCGGCCGACGGACATGTCGCCGAGTCATCGGACGACCGCGACGAATCGGCCACGGTGGGTACTGCCAGCACGAGCGACGGGGCCGCGGAGCGGCCGAAGATGAGTCCCCACGCAGAGCGTGGGAACGAGGGGAACCGCGACGAATCGGCCGAGACGGCCACCTCCGCATCGTCCGATCAACTGGCGGCCGCCCTCGGCGAGAATTCCAAGGCGCGCCGGCCCGCGAAACTGCCGCCAAGTGAAGAGACTCTTTTCCGCAACTGGCCAAAGCCGACGCTGGCCCTCGTCCTCACCGGCGAACAACTGGGGTACATCGAGCCGTGCGGTTGCGCCGGCTTGGAGAACCAGAAGGGTGGTCTGCGGCGGCGGCACACGCTCTTGCGGCAACTGCGAGGCAAGGGTTGGCCCGTCGTCGCGCTCGACAACGGCGGTTTGATCGATCGCTTCGGGCGCGAGAGCGAAATCAAGTTCGAGAAAACCGTCGAGGCGCTGGCGACCAGCGCGCCCCAGGGCATGGGCTACGCCGCCATCGGCTTCGGCGGCGCCGATCTGAAGTTGCCCGCCGGTTCGATCACCGCCGTGCTGGCCGGCTTCGAAACACCCGAGAGCAACCCCTTCGTTTCCGCCAACGTCGGCGTGTTGGGGTTCGACGACTCCCTCTCGCGCCGATTCGCCGTCGTCAAGGCGGGGGAAGTGGCGTTGGGCGTTACCGCCGTGCTGGGCGACAGTTTCCGCAAGCAGATCAACAACGCGGACATCAGCTTCCTCGCCGCCGACGAGGGGCTGAGGGAGGTGTACCGGGAACTCAAGGCCCAACGCTGCGACCGGCTGGTCTTGCTGGCGCACGCCGAGCCGAAGGAGTCGGCCAAGCTGGCCGAGCAATTTCCGGGCTTCGACGTGGTGGTCACGGCGGGCGGCGCCGACGAACCGCCGCACGAGCCCGAAACGCTCAATGGCGGCAAGACGCTCTTGATCGAAGTCGGCCACAAGGGGATGTACGCCGTCGTGCTCGGATTCTACGACGACGAGAACACCCCCCCCCGCTATCAGCGCGTGCCGATCGACAAGCGGTTCGCCGACTCGCCCGAAATGGACCAGATCATGAATGCCTTCCAATCGCAACTCAAAGACGAAGGATGGCAGGGACTGGGTTTGCGCCGCGCGGCGCACCACGGCGGCAAGTTCGCCGGAAGCCAACAATGCGCCGAGTGCCACAAGGAGGAATTCAAGATTTGGAAGCATTCGCCCCACGCGCGCGCCACCGAGACGCTGACGAAAGCCAAGCCGCCGCGGCAGTACGATCCTGAGTGCGTCAGTTGTCACGTGACCGGCTGGAACCCGCGGGAGTATTTTCCGTACACGTCCGGTTTCGACAGCCTGAAAACGACGCCGGATCTGGCCGGCAACGGTTGCGAAAACTGCCACGGTCCCGCCGCGGCCCACGTCGCCGCCGAGAACGACGGGGGCGACGAGGCCCTGCGCGCGAAATTGCGGCTATCGATCGCCGACGGCAAGAAGGCGATCGTCGAATCGTGCATCCAGTGCCACGACCAGGACAACAGCATCCACTTCGATTTCGACGATTATTGGCCGAAGATCGAGCATTAGCCCACTGTTCAAACTACCCGCCGCCAGGCTATACTTCGCGCGGCCGAGAATGAGACATTTTGTCACGAGAAAGTGAATGTCTCCTTGTTGGCCGCGTGAAGTATATACTATCGTCGCCTTCACCTGGGTGGGTTTTCGATGGCCCCCCGTGGTCGAGGCGATCATGGAAGCCATCCTAATCCATCACGGAGTGTACCGTCATGACGACGCAGGTCATGAAGACCCGCCCGAGCGGGCAACTTTCGCTCAAAGACCGCCTCTCGCGGCTCACGTTTGTCGAAGCCTGCAAGCTGCTCGGGCCTGAGGGCAAGAAGCTGATCCAGAAAGCCAATCAGTGGGATTTCAAGATTGCGGAAGACGTCTACCTGGGCGACGACCTGTTCCGCCTGCGGTTTCCGGGGGAAGGCGCCGATGGCCGGCCACTGGTGGTGACGATCACGCTGATGGCCGAGGCCCGCGGCCGATTGAATTTCAACTGCACTCGCTGCGACGGCGCCTGTGAGCACATCGGGGCGGCCTTCTCGCTGATTCTCGAAGACAAAACCCCCTTGGGCCTGGCGGCGGCCCCGCCGCCACCGCGAGTGCCGGTGGAGAGTCTGGACGAAGAAGGACTGGTCGCGCGCGCTTTGGCCGAGCGTGCGGAGCGTGCGAAAGAGGAGAAAATGACCGTCCAGTCCGCCGACGTCAATCGCCCCTGGACCGATTACACCGTGACCAACCGGCTCAGCGGCAAGAGCTACCGGGTCGCCCTGCGCGGCCTTCAGCCCGGCGACTCCTTCTGTTCCTGCCCCGACTTCCGCACCAACACGCTGGGCACTTGCAAGCATGTGCTGCATGTGCTGCGCAAGATCAAGCGGAAGTTCACGCCGGCCGAACTGAAACGGCCCTATCGCCGGAAGCACTTGGGCCTGCACTTGCGCTACGACCGCGACGTGTCGCTTCGGCTGCTCTTGCCGGAAAAACTCGACGACGCCGTGGCCCGCATCGTCGCCCCGATCAAGGACCGCCCCATCGAAGATCCGCACGACCTGGTGCATCGGCTGGCGGAACTTGAAAAGCTCGGCCACGACGTGATCGTCTATCCCGACGCCGAGGAATTCATCCAGCAGCGGCTGGTGCAGGAGCGTTTGCGGGGCAAGATGGCCGAGATTCGCCGCGACCCGGCCACGCACCCCCTGCGGACGGCGCTTTTGAAGATCCCGCTGCTGCCTTACCAGCTCGACGGCGTCGCGTTCGCGGCCGGCGCCGGCCGGGCGATCCTGGCCGACGACATGGGCCTGGGCAAGACGATCCAGGGCGTCGGCGCCGCCGAAATTCTGGCCCGCGAAGCCGACATCAAGAAGGTGCTGGTGATCTGCCCCGCCTCGCTCAAGTCGCAGTGGCGCGCTGAAATCCGCCGCTTTTGCGGTCGCGACGCGCAGCTCATCGGCGGAGCGGCCCGCGACCGCGCCGGCCAGTACACCAACGAATGCTTCTTCACGATCTGCAATTACGAGCAGGTGCTCCGCGACATCCTGGCGATCGCGCAAGTGAAATGGGATCTGATCATCCTCGACGAGGCCCAGCGGATCAAGAACTGGGCCGCGAAGACGACGAGCGTGGTCAAGGGCCTGAAATCGCGGTTCGCCCTGGTGCTCACCGGCACGCCGCTGGAAAATCGGCTCGACGAGTTGTACTCGGTGGTGCAGTTCATCGACGACCGGCGGCTGGGGCCGGGCTTCCGCTTCTTCAACAAGCACCGCATGGTCGACGAGAAGGGCAAGGTGTTGGGCTACAGAAACCTGGCCGAGCTGCGCGAAACGCTCAAGCCGGTGTTGTTGCGCCGCACGCGCGAGAGCGTGAAGCTCGACCTGCCGCCGCGGACCGTGGAGATTGTCCGCATCGCGCCGACCGACGAGCAGCTTGCGATCCACGCCGGACACATGCAAGTCGTGGCCACGATCACCAACAAGAAATTCATCAGCGAGATGGATCTGTTGCGGCTGCAAAAGGCGCTCTTGATGTGCCGCATGGTCGCCGACAGCACGTTCCTATGCAACAAGGAGCAGCCCTCCTATTCGACCAAGCTCGAACATCTTGACGAGCTGTTCGAGCGGCTGTTCGAGGAAGAGGGGCGCAAGGTGGTGTTGTTCTCCGAATGGACGACGATGCTCGACCAGATCGAACCGCTGGTCGAAAAGCGGAAGCTCGGCTTCGTCCGTCTCGACGGCAGCGTGCCGCAGAAGCGGCGGCAGGAACTGGTTCACAGCTTCCAGACCGACGCGGACTGCAAGCTGTTCCTGGCCACGAACGCCGGCTCGGTGGGCTTGAACCTGCAAGCGGCCAACACGGTGATCAACGTCGATTTGCCTTGGAACCCCGCCGTGCTCGAACAGCGCATCGCCCGCGCGCACCGCATGGGCCAGACGCGGAGCGTGCAGGTCTTCGTCCTGGTCACCGAAGGAACCATCGAAGAGAACCTGTTGGGCACGATCGCCGCCAAGAAGGATCTGGCGCTGGCGGCGCTGGACGTCGAGAGCGATATCGACCAGGTCGATATGGCCAGCGGCATGGAGGAGTTGAAGAGTCGTTTGGAGGTGTTGCTGGGCGCGCGGCCCGAGGCGCCCGTCGACGAATCGGTCAAGCAAGCCACTCAGCAGAGCACCGAGCGGCTCTCGGCGCCGCACCGCGAGCGCGTCGCGGCCGCCGGCGGCGAACTGCTGGGCGCCGCGTTCAAGTTCCTGGGCGAGTTGGTCGCCCAGAACGACACGCCGGCCCCATCCGAAGCGCTCGTCGCCAACCTCCGCGCCGGCCTGGGCGCCTGCGTCGAAGACGACGCCGGCGGCAAGCCCAAGCTCACCATCACGCTGCCGGATCGCGGCGCGCTGGAAAACCTGGCTCAGACCCTGGCCAGGCTCTTGGCGGTGGGTGAAGGGAACAATGCAAAATGACTTCCCGCGCGGGGCCCGTCGAATGGGGCGCGGCTCGCACAAGGATATTGACGTCGAGAACGGCGCGCATTCGTTAAGGTGAACGGCCACGAACGTGTTGCATCGCTTCATCGATGGCGGCTTCAATTTCTTCGTCGGTGATTCCGCTGGCCCGAACATTCTTGTCGACGGTTACCCAGGTCCGTTCGATACTCTCCGCCGCTCGCCGCCGGGTGGTCTCGTCGGGCACCTTCATCGGTTCAAGCAGCATGATGCAGACTTGCTGGTCGTCTTGAAGCGGTTGCCCCAGGGCGTTCTCCAGCCAACGCCGATGGTCGGCCTGAATCTGAGATACGTTTTGGACGGTCATGGGTGTCATCTTCACCAGTATACTTCGATGAGCGGACTGGGGCAATCCGACGCGGACGTTCCGATCGCATTGTTCCTTGACGCCTCCTTGACTCCGCCTTTCGACGCCGTACCATTCCCCTGGCGTTCCTTGTTCCCACGCTCCGCCGACCCACTGCGCGGATACCCCGAACGCATCTTCGGCCGCTCTGCGGCCCGTCACGACCGAGCGCCGCTGGGCATGGGGACGGGGACGCGGAGCGTCCGGGGAGCCGTTCCCACGCGGAGCGTGGGAACGAGTAATCCCGATTCTGTAGGGAACGCCCTCCGTGGAGTTCCGTGTCCCGCGAGCAGACGTCTTGACCCGCTTCACGGAACGCCACGGAGGGCGTTCCCTACAGATGCCAGGCCACACTAACCCGCAGCGCAAGCAAGGCCCAGCGTTGGATTTACCTTGCGACTGGGATCATTTTAAACCCACCCCAAAACAGCTACCAACCGTTCAGAGATCAACGGTTCACGTCTATTCGTGTCCAAAATGGACTCGTGTACGGTAGTCGGCAACGAGGCGCTGTCGCCGCGTTGCGCCGGCACGCGCGACCTGGGGCCGGGCGTGGCGCGAGAAATTTTTTCCAAACTGGCCTTGACGGGTTTTTTTCTCTAGACTTGGCGCGCGAGCGTGCCGCTAAGTGGGGTAAGGCGAAGGGTGGCGCGGCAATTGGATGCCGCTTACGCGGCTCGCTCAGACGTCATGGGGTATTCGGAAGTCGTTTTTTTTTTCACTTCGCTGCCGTTTTGTTTTTTGCACGTTCGTTGCTGCGCAACGAGCGTGCTTTTTTCGGGAAAATAATCCCTTCCGTTTCGTGGGCCGCTCCGCGGACCCGTCGAGCTTGCGCCGCGGGTTAGTGTGCCAGCATTGTTCGCTCGTTCCCACCTCTGGACCATTTATAATCCGGATCAGCTTTGACGCCGGCCGCCAAAATGGGAGAATCAAGGCATCCGTCACCGCCCGCACGATCGTCCCGCTCCCTCGGCGTCGTTGGAACGCATCGGCGGAAAATCACGAACGTGAGCGCGCGAAGCGCATGTCCGCCGGGACCAGACTCGTGGATTTGCCAATGAAAAGATGGGCGGATTGGCGATGATGGTAAATGGGCGGAGGTGACGTCGCGAGTGCGACGTATTCCGAGTTTCCCGATCATCGGCATTGAAACGAGTTTTCTTGAGGGAAGGACCGCGAGCCATGCGGCACTGGCTGTTGGAACGACTGGGCGAGTTTGGCGACCAGCCAGCGCTGGTCTGGCACGACCGCGACCACAGCTACCGGGAATTGCGCGATGCGGTGGGCGCTTGGCGTGACCGGCTCGCGGATTGGCGGATTCACGAGGGTGAGTGTGTGGTCTTGCGCGGCGGCTACTCGCCCGGCGTCTGCGGGGCGTTGCTGGCCCTCATCCTGAACCGCAATGTGATCGTCCCCGTCAGTCCGTCGGCGGTCGATGTCGACGCGAAACTGCTCGAACTCGCCCAGGCCGACGCCGTCATCGCGTTCGACGACGATGACGCCTCGACGTCGCGTCGGATCGGCGCGGCCCAAGGTGTTCATCCACTGCTACGACAGTTACGTCAAGCCGGCGCGCCGGGCCTACTGCTATTCACCTCCGGCTCGACCGGCGAACGCAAGGCGGTCTTGCTCGACGTCGATAGGCTGCTGGAAAAGTTCAGCAAGCGGCGCCCCCCCTTCCGCACGCTGGTCTTCATGGAATTGGACCACATCGGCGGGTTCAACACGCTGTTTCATGTGCTCTGCGACGGCGGCACTCTGGTTCCACTGCGCGAGCGCACCCCGCCGGCGGTCGCCCGAGCCATCGAGCGCCATCGGGTGCAGCTCCTGCCGACCACCCCGACCTTCCTGAACATGCTGCTCGTTTCCGAAGCCTATCGGGAACACGACCTCTCCTCGTTGGAATTGATCACTTACGGCACCGAGCCGATGCCGGAGAGCACGTTGCTGGCCCTGAACGCGGTTCTGCCCAAGGTCCGCTTCAAGCAGACCTACGGTTTGTCGGAACTGGGAATTTTGCCGTCGGCCTCGAAAGATTCTCAAAGCCCGTGGCTGCGCCTTGGCGGCGACGGCTTTGAGACCAAGGTCGTCGATGGAACGCTTTGGATCCGGGCCCGCTCGGCGATGCTGGGCTACCTGAACGCCCCATCGCCGTTCGACGCCGACGGCTGGCTCAACACAGGGGACGCCGTCGAAGTCCAGGGCGATTACCTGCGCATTTTGGGTCGGGCATCCGAAGCGATCAACGTCGGCGGCGAGAAAGTTTACCCCGCCGAGGTGGAAAGCGTACTGCTGCGGATGGAAAATGTTCGCGATGCGACCGTGTACGGCAAGCGGAACCCCGTCACCGGCAACGTGGTGGTCGCGGCGCTTCGTTTGCTCCGTCCCGAAGACCCCCTTCGGCTGGACCAGCGAATGCGAGAGTTCTGCGACGGCCGCTTGCAGCCGTATAAGATCCCCGTCTTGCTTCAGATCGACGACGAAGAGCGCCATTCGGCGCGCTTCAAGAAGACACGAAGCGAGTTTCAAAATACATCCAACACCGGCCCTGGCGACCGGACGTAAACGCGATGGGACACGATACCCGACCCGTGGTCGTCATTAGCGGTGGAAGCCGCGGCCTGGGGCAAGCCCTGGTCGCCGACTTTCTCGCGCGCGATTACGTCGTCGCGACCTTCAGCCGCGGGCCGACGCCCTTCATCGAGAATTTGCGCCAAGACCGCGCGACCGCGGAGTCCTTTTTCTGGGAACCCGTCGATGGCGCGGACTACGAATGCGTCAAGAAGTTCGTGCTCACCGTCGCTCGGCGCCACGGCCAGATCGACGTCCTGGTCAATAACGCGGCGACCGGAGCCGATGGGCTGCTGACGCTGATGCGCCCCGATGAGATCCATCGGTCGCTCGCGGTCAATCTGGAGGGGGCCGTCCACTTGATTCACGCCTGCGCGCGCGTGATGCTCGCGCGGCAGCGAGGCAGCATCGTCAGCATTTCCTCCGTCAACGCGCTGCGCGGCCATGCGGGGGTCTCGATCTACAGTGCGGCCAAGGCGGCTTTGGACGGCTTGACCCGCAGCCTGGCGCGGGAACTGGGGCCCCAGGGAATTCGAGTGAATTCCGTCGCGCCGGGATATTTCGAGAGCGACATGGTGCGTTCGCTTACGCAGGAGCAGCGTCAACGGATCGTCCGCCGCACACCGCTTGGGCGGCTTGCAACTCCGCCGGACGTTGTGGCCGTCATCCGCTTTCTGACTTCGCCGGAGGCCGGTTTCATCACGGGCCAGACGCTGGTGGTCGATGGCGGGCTTACTTGTTGAAGTTATTTCCGCGCGTCCCGAGGAACCCTATGGATCACATCGAACAGAAGGTGCATGAAGTGGTGCTGCGCGTTTGCAAGCAGCGATCTCCGGCCGTATCGAAGGTCGACAACGGCCAGCGATTGACGAGCGAATTGGGCCTGACGTCGCTCGATTTCGCGCGGATCATCGCGCTGCTTGAGTTGGAACTCGGCGCCGACCCGTTCTCCTGCCAGTCGCCGATCACCAACATGCGCACGGTGGGCGACCTGTGCCATGCCTACCGCGCGGGCCAACGCGCGCCGGCGGAGGCGCCCGTCGCCGCCGCCTTCGCCGCCGGCGACAGCCGAGCGTCGGCCCGGCGCGACGATCCGGCGGGGCCAAGCCAACCACCGAGCGGTTAGCGCGCCATCATGTGGCCATTCGGGTTGGGGGCGCCAATCCTGGCCTTGAAGCGGGTCGTTGATTATAATCGGCTGTTGGCCCACCATGCCTTCGCCCAGAACTGAATCATGTCCCGCTCAAGACGAACGAAGACTGTTTCCGCCGCCGCGTTCATCTTGCTGTCGGTCAGCGCGATTTTGCTGGTGTTTCGGCGCGGCGGACCCAGCGGGATCGTTCCAACGGCCGGCGACGACGGGGCGCGCCGGGACGGCGACGCAAAGCGCCCGCCTGGCTTCCGTGAAGCGGCGCTCGAAAGCGGCATCGACTTCCGCATGTCGTTCCTGCCGAACGAGCAAGGCGAGACCTTCAAGGTCAACCTTTACGATCACGGCTGCGGCGTCGCCGTGGCGGATTACGACGGCGACGGCGACGACGACGTGTTGTTCCTCAACCAACTCGGGCCCAACGCGCTCTATCGCAACCGCGGCGACGGCACGTTCGACAACGTCACTGAAGAGGCCGGCCCGCTGGCCCTGACCGACCGGATCAAAGTCGGCGCCGCCTTCGGCGATTACGACAACGACGGCGACCAGGATCTGTACATCACCAGCACGCGGGGAGGTAACGTGCTCTTGGAGAACCTGGGAAACGGCCGTTTTCGCGACGTCACCGAACAGGCGCGCGTGGGAATCGTCATGCATTCCCAGACTCCCGCGTTCTTCGACTACGACAACGACGGCGACCTGGACCTGTTCGTCACCAATACCGGGCATTGGACCAGCGACGTGCTGGACCAAGCCACCCATTACTTTCCCGGCACCGGCGATCTTTGGGAGCATGTGTTCAATGCCCAAGACCGCGAATTCAACGTCATGTTCCGCAATGAGGGCGACGGCCGCTTCAGCGACGTGACCGGCGAGGCGGGGCTGGCCGGCCGAGGCTGGGGTGGAGATGTGACGGCCTTCGACTACGACGAAGACGGCGATCTCGATTTGCTGGTCACCAACATGTTCGGACTGAGCCAACTGTATCGCAACGACGCCCAGGGGCACTTCGACGACGTCACGCGCGACACGCTGCGGCGCACGTCGCTGGGCGCGATTGGCAGCAAGGCCTTCGATTTCAACAACGACGGCCGGCTGGATCTGTTCATCGCCGACATGCATTCCGACATGTGGGTCGCCAAGGATGGGCGGAAGACGCTCCAGCCCGACAAGAAGCTCCGCTATCTCACCGGTCCAATCATGGCGACGGATTTGGCCTCTCTGAAGTGGGAAGCCAAGGTCGCCGAGGGTCTTGGGCTCGATTACGACACCTTGTTCTTCGGGAACGGTCTGTATCGCAACGACGGCGAAGGGCGGTTCGCGGAAGTTTCCGACGCGGCCGGCATGGAAACCTGGTGGCCATGGGGCGTCGCCGTGGGAGATTTCGACAACGACGGCTACGAAGACGTTTTTCTGCCGTCAGGCATGGGGTTTCCCTATTTTTATTGGCCCTCGTGCCTGATGCGCAACGACGGCGACAGTACGTTCACCAACGTCGCCGCCGACGAGGGAATCGAACCACCCGTCGAGGGCCTGTATCTGCCCGAACGGATCGGCGGCAAACAGGCGGCGCGCAGCTCGCGCTGCGCCGCCGTCGCCGACTTCGACGGCGACGGACGGCTGGAACTGATGGTCAACAATTTCAACGACCGGCCCTATTATTTCAAGAACCGGTTTCCCCATCGCCATTTCGTGGCTTTCCGTTTGCGCGGAACGAAAAGCAACCACGACGCCGTCGGCGCCGTCGTCAAGCTCTTCATGGGCCCGCGGGTCATGGTGCGGCAGGTGCATGCCACCGGTGGTTACCTGTCGCAGTCGTCGAAGACGTTGCACTTCGGCCTCGGCCTCGGCGACCACCATCGCATCGACCGCGCCGAGATCCACTGGCCCAGCGGCACGCGGCAAATCGTCCAGTCGCCCACCGTCGACCGTTTGCACAAAATCACGGAACCCGGCTCCACGGCCAAGAAGAATCAACGACCCGCCTCAAGGCTGCGATCGGCGCCCGCTGCCGCTTCTGTAGGGAACCCGGACGGAGCGCCGCCGGGCGCGGGGCCGCCCGAATCCACCCCGGAGGTTCGAGAGCTTGATGGCGAAACGCTGCTCGCCCCTTGGCCGGTCACCGTCGCGCCGGGAGTTTACCAACTCGGGGCCATGTTTCCCTCCGCCGTCTACGTGGTCGAAACTTCCGCGGGGCTCGTGCTGGTCGATGCCGGATCAACGGAAGGACATGGCGCGCTACTCCGGCAGATGAGCGAGCTTGGGCTCGATCCAAGCCGGGTGCGCGCGGTCCTGTTGACGCACGCGCACGGAGACCACAGCCTGGGCGCCATGCCGCTCAAGCGCCGCTCCGGCGCTACGATTTACGCCGGCCGGGACGACGCGCCGGTGCTGCGGGCGGGCGGGCCCTACGAAGCCATTTTTTCAAAGTTTGAAATGCCGAGCCACGAGATTCACGCCACGGAGGTTGACGTCGAATTGACCGGTGGTGAAATGCTGGACTTCGGTGACACGCGGATGGAGGTTCTCGCCACCCCGGGGCACACACCCGGAAGCGTTTGTTATGTTCTCAACCGCGGAGGATTGCGAATTTTCTTTGGCGGCGACACCGTCATGAGCGGCCTCGAACTCGGCACGTACTCGGCATATCTTTCGCCGCAATATCGCGGCGACGCGCGGGCCTATCTGACGACGTTACGGAAGTTGGCGGCACTGCCCATCCCCGATATCTTGCTGCCGGGACATCCTCGGCACGACCAAGTTCCCCAAGATTCCCGCATCGCGCCGCATCGATGGTTGTCCATGCTCGAGCACGGAATCCATGAGCTTGAGGATCTGATCGAACGGTATGAAATCGACGGCGCCGACTTTCTCGACGGCGAGCCCAAGGAACTCCTGCCGGGGCTGCATTACCTTGGCGACATCGATGGCTACGCCGTGTATGTGCTGGCCACGCCTTCGCGGTTGCTGCTGTTCGACGCGCCCGGCGGACGGAGTTTTCCCGAGTGGCTCGACTCGAAACTGCGTGGCTTGGGGCTCGGATCGCGCAGCGTGAGCGCGGTTTTGTTGACTTCCTGCCGTGCCGAGGCCCTCTCCGGGCTACCCGCGCTGGTCGAAAAAACAAACTGCCAGGTGGTGAGTTCCGAATCGTGCGTCGCCGAACTCCGAAAGCTGGGCGTGCCGGATGCGAGGCTGCTTGCGGTCGAAGCGCCGCGGGCGGCCGGCTGGATTGACGTCAAGACCTTGCCGCTGGCCGATATCGATCCGGGAGCGATGGGTTACGTCATCGAGTGGTGTGGGAAGACGGTCCTAGTCAGTGGGAAGGTGCCTTTTCAGAGAGACGCCTCCGGATTCGCGACGCTCAAACGCATTTTGGCCGGCGCGCCGGACGATATTGATACTTACCGCGAATCGTTGTACCGATTGCTGGAAGTGAATCCGAACCTCTGGCTGCCGGCGGGGCCGCTCCACGGCCGCAACGCCAACTGGTATGCGGACGAATGGCGCGACTTCGTGTCGTCTGTCATTGCCTTGCTGCGCCCCAACCGCCCCTGAAAAGAAGCTGTCATGCGCCACCGCAGCCAAATATTGTTGGTCGCCGCGATCATCGTGCTCTCGGTCATTGCGATTCGCGTGATGTTTCGTCGGGACGAACCGGCGGGCGCCGTTTCGCCGGCCGAGGACGCCGCGGCGCCGCGAGCGGGTGACGCCAGGCCCGCCATACAAACCGGGGGGCCGGGGGGACCGGCACGCTCGCCCGGCTTCCGCGACGCGGCACAAGAAAGTGGCATCGACTTCCGCATGTCGTTTCTGCCGCGCGAGCAAGGCGTGCTGAGCTTCAAGGTCAATCTGTACGATCACGGCTGCGGCGTGGCCGTGGCGGATTATGACGGTGACGGCCACGACGATGTGTTTTTTCTCAACCAGCTCGGCCCCAACGCGCTGTATCACAACCGCGGCGACGGTACGTTCGACGACGTCACGCGCGAAGCCGGCCCGTTGGCGCTGGCCGACCGGATCTGTGTCGGCGCCACGTTCGGCGACTACGACAACGACGCCGACCAGGACTTGTACATCACCAGCACGCGCGGCGGCAACGTGCTTTTGGAAAACCTGGGAGACGGCCGCTTCCGCGACGTCACCGGCGCCGCGGGCGTGGCGCTCGTCGCTCATTCGCAGACCCCGGCCTTCTTCGACTACGACAACGACGGCGACCTCGACCTGTTCGTGACCAACACCGCCCGCTGGACCGAGAATGATTTCGACGAGACGGCCCAGTACTTTCCCGGCGCGGGAGACATCTGGACGCACGTTCTGACGACGGGAAACCGGGAATTCAACGTTTTGTACCGCAACGACGGCGGCGGAACATTCACCGACGTCACCCGCGAGTCGGGGCTATTGGGCAAGGGTTGGGGTGGCGACGTGGCGGCCTTTGATTTCAATGACGACGGCCACCTCGACTTGTTCGTCACGAACATGTTCGGTTTGAGCCAACTGTACCGCAACGACGGCCACGGGCATTTCGACGACGTCACGCGGGAAACGCTTCACCGCACTTCCATGGGCGCCATCGGCTGCAAGGCCTTCGATTACGACAACGACGGCCGGCTCGATCTGCTCATCGCCGACATGCACTCGGACATGTGGACCGACTTCCACGTTCCCCCACGTTTCGAGCCGACCAGGAAATTTTCGCACTTCAAAGGGCCCGACGCGGAAACCGACGTGGCGAAATTGCAACGGGAATGGATGATCGCCGACACGTTGGGGCTCGATTACGACACGTTGCTCTTTGGCAACAGCTTGTTCCACAACGAGGGAGCCGGCCAATTCACCGAGGTCTCCGATGAGGCCGGCATGGAGACCTGGTGGCCCTGGGGCGTCGCCGTGGGCGATTTCGACAACGACGGCTACGAAGACGTGTTCCTGCCGTCGGGCATGGGATACCCCTACTTCCCTTGGCCGTCGTGCCTGATGCGCAACGGCGGCGACGGCACGTTCACCGACGTCGCCGCCGAAGAAGGAATCGAACCGCCTGTCGAAGGTCTGTACCTGCCCGAATGGATCGGCGGCATCAAGGCCGCGCGCAGCTCGCGCTGCGCCGCCGTCGCCGACTTCGACGGCGACGGACGCCTGGAGTTGGTGGTCAATAATTTCAGCGACCGGCCCTACTATTTCAAGAACCAGTTTCCACGCCGCCATTTTATCGCCTTCCGCTTGCGCGGGACGAGAAGCAACCGGGACGCCATCGGCGCCGTTGTCAAGCTCTTCATCGGCCCGCGGGTTATGGTCCGGCAGGTCCATGGCACCGGTGGCTACCTGTCGCAGTCGTCGAAGACGTTGCACTTCGGCCTGGGGGACGACGAACGCATCGACCGCGCCGAGGTCCGCTGGCCCAGCGGCGCGCGGCAGGTCATCGAATCGCCAGCGGTGGACCGCCTGCACGAAATCACGGAACCCGAGTCCGCGGCTGAATATCATGCGAGCGGCCGGGAATAAGACATTTGTCAGTCTTGCACACTAACCCGCAGCGCAAGCAAGGTAGTTACGCGCCTTGCTTGCGCTGCGGGTTAGTGTCGAAGCTGACCGTTCGCATTCTAGCCTTGAAGCGGGTTCTCGTTTATAATCGGCTGTCGGCCCGCCATGGTCGCAACGGAACGGAATCATGTCCTACTCAAAGCCATCGAAGACCCCCTACCGCGTCGTATTGGTCGCCGCGCTGTTCTTGCTCTCGGTCATGGCGATTTCGGTCGTGTTTCGCCGGGGTGGGCTCGTTGAAACGGTTCCAACAGCCGGGGACGGCGCAGCCCTTGGGAAGAACGCGGCGCCACGCGATGGCGCCGCCAGGTCGACCGCCAAGCGAGCCGGGACCACCCGCCCGCCCGGTTTCCGCGACGCGGCACAAGAAAGCGGCATCGATTTCCGCATGTCGTTCTTGCCCAACGAGCAAGGCGAAACCTTCAAAATCAATTTGTACGATCACGGCTGCGGCGTCGCCGTGGCGGATTACGATGGCGACGGCGACGACGACGTGTTGTTTCTCAACCAACTCGGGCCCAACGCCCTCTATCGCAACCGCGGCGATGGCACGTTTGACAACGTCACCGAACAGGCCGGCCCGCTGGCAATGAACGACCGGATCAAGGTCGGCGCCGCCTTCGGCGACTACGACAACGACGACGACCAGGATCTGTACATCACCAGCACGCGCGGCGGCAATGTGCTCTTGGAAAACCTGGGAGACGGCCATTTCCGCGACGTCACCGACGAGGCCGGCGTGGGTCTCGTCGCCCACTGCCAGACCCCCGCCTTCTTCGACTACGACAACGACGGTGACCTCGACTTGTTCGTCACCAGTTCGGCCCAATGGACGACCAACGAGCTCGATGCGGAAGGGAAATACCATGTCGGCGTGACGACGCTTTGGGATCTGGTCGACGGCCCCGAGGACGTCGAATACAACACGTTGTTTCGCAACGACGGCAAGGGGCGATTCAGCGACGTCACCCAGGACGCGCGTCTCGCGGGGCACGGTTGGGGTGGCGATGTGGCGGCCTTCGACTACGACGACGACGGCGACCTCGACGTGCTGGTCACGAACATGTTCGGCATGAGTGAGCTTTGCCGTAACGACGGCCAGGGACATTTCGACGACGTCACGCGCGAGACGCTCCGCCGAACGTCCTACGGCGCGATCGGCTGCAAGGCCTTCGATTTCAACGACGACGGCCGGCTGGATCTGTTCATGGCCGACATGCACTCGGACATGTGGATGCTTTCCTTCAATCGCATCCCGATCGACCCGGCCAGGAAATACCGCTCCAGGTTCGGCCCGCCGGCTGACGAAGACCCGCGTCTCTTGGCCGACGAGCAGGACGTCCTGCGCCGTTTCCAGCTCAGCTACGACGTGCTCCGGTTCGGCAATTCGCTGTTCCGCAACGACGGCGACGGACGGTTCAAGGAAATTTCCGACGCGGCCGGCATGGAAACCTTCTGGCCCTGGGGCGTCGCCGTGGGCGATTTCGATTGCGACGGCCACGAAGACGTTTTCTTGCCGTCCGGCATGGGATATCCATTTTTTCATTGGCCTTCGTGCCTGATGCGCAATGACGGCGACGGCACATTCACCGACGTCGCCGCCGAGGAGGGGATTGAACCGCCCGCCGGGGGCCTATTCCAGCCCGAGCCGATCGGCGGCCAACCTGCCGCGCGCAGTTCGCGCTGCGCCGCTGTCGCCGACTTCGACGGCGACGGGCGGCTGGAACTGATGGTCAATAATTTCAACGACCGACCTTACTATTTCAAGAACGAGTTTCCTCGCCGCCATTACGTCGCCTTCCGCTTGCGCGGCACGAAGAGCAACCACGACGCCGTCGGCGCCCTCGTGAAGCTGTTCATGGGCCCGCAGGTCATGGTGCGGCAGGTGCATGCCACCGGTGGTTACCTCTCGCAGTCGTCGAAGACGTTGCACTTCGGCCTGGGCGGACAGGGTGGCCTGGGCGGACAGGGGGGCCTGAGCGACCACCAGCGCGTCGACCGGGCCGAAATCCGCTGGCCCAGCGGCACGCGGCAGGTGATCGAGTCGCCGGCCTTGGACCGCCTGCACGAAATCACGGAGCCCGAGTCCGCGGCTGACTATAATGCGAGCGGCCGGGAATAAGAAAATGGATCGCGAACGTCCTGGGCGCGGACAGCGCGATTGAGGAGCTGGGGCGCGCAGACGCCGTCGCCGGATACGTGACGATTTCGTCGTTGAATCGCGCGCTGGAGCGCGGACGGGCCGCGGCGGGCGACCGTCCGGGGTACGAAGACTAATCGCTCTCCGAGCATCGGCGCTGCGCGAAAAAAAACGATTCCGAAACCCCTCCCAAAGAGATCCAAAAGAGCGTGGGGTAAGGCGAAGGGTGGCGCGGCAATTGGATGCCGCTTTCGCGGCTCGCTCAGACGTCATGGGGTATTCGGAAGTCGTTTTTTTTCGCTTCGCCGCCGTTTTGTTTCTTGCACGTTCGTTGCTGCGCAACGAGCGTGCTTTTTTCGGGAAAATGATCCCTTCCGATTCGTGGGCCGCCCTGGGACCCGATGAGCTTGCGCTTCGGGGTAGTGTCGAAGCTGACCGTTCGCAGTATAGCCTTCAGGCGGGTTGTAGTTTATAATCAACGATCCGCTTAATTACTGGTTTTTCAAGATTCGGCTTTCTAGTGTTCGGAGCAACAGACGCCGTTTTTTTTCGAGCGGCTTTGCCGCATGATGGCGTGGCGCTGTTTTGCGGCTGCTTG
>Ga0307372_10000236_pt1 | contig 98571 bp, 98 predicted proteins | sample OX1MG_FD_202533 | JGI IMG/M metagenome (GOLD analysis project Ga0307372, IMG submission 202533) | Soil microbial communities from Risofladan, Vaasa, Finland - OX-1 | ecosystem: Environmental > Terrestrial > Soil > Coastal area > Acid sulfate soil | place: Finland: Risofladan, Vaasa | collected... | reverse complement strand
AGCATCAACTTCTCCTTGCAAGCGCCGATCCGCGGCATCCGCATCAACAAGGCCGCCTCGATCGGCAACGTGTTGATGCTGGAGGCGGCGGACTACCTCGACCTGATGGCCGGCGATCCGGCCACGCGTGCGATCGGGATGTACCTCGAAGGCGTCCGCGACGGCCGGCGTTTTTTCGCGAGCCTGCGCCGCGCGGCCGCGCGCCATCCGGTGGTGGTATGGAAAGGCGGGATGACCGCGGCCGGCGCGCGCGCGACTTTCTCGCATACCGGCTCGCTCGCGACCCCCGCCGCGGTGTGGCGCGCCTTGATGGTGCAGAGCGGGGCGGTTTCGGTCGCGAGCCTCGACGCGATGCTCGACGCGATGGAATTGCTGGCGCGCGGGCGGCGCGTCGGCGGCCGCGGGATGGGGCTGGTCGCGATGACCGGCGGCCAGTCGGTGGTGATAACCGATACCTTCGCTTCCGCGGGGCTCGAGGTGCCGGCGCTTTCGGAGGCGTCGTACGCGGAGTTGAAAAGCTTCTTCAACATCATCGGCGGCAGCTATCGCAATCCGCTCGATGCCGGTGGGACGATCGGGATGGGCCACGACCAGGGCAACCTCGATCGCATTCTCGACATCCTCGAGCGCGACCCGGCCATCGATGCGATTGTGCTGGAGATCGGCACGGGGCTGCGCGCCGCGCGCTGGCCTGCGCATGAGGAAGAACTGACCGGCCTGCTCGATCAGCTCGCCGAGTTCAACCGCCGCTCGCACAAGGGCTTCGCCGTGATTCTGCATCCGGCCCACGTCGAGGTGATCGTTGCCCGCGCCAAAGAGTTGGCGCGCGGCCGCGGGCTGGTGGTATTCGACAGCTTCGAGCGCGCGGCGTCGGCGTTCGGCGTCGCCGCCGAGTATTGGCAGGGCAGAGGCAATTTGTGATGTACGATCTTCGCAGGAGTCCTGGCCTCTCGCGGTACGGATCTACTGTAACGTCAGGCCTGCCCTAACGTTCGGGCGTGATCACGGCGACAGCGCCGGTCGTGCCGTCGCCGTCGAAGATCACCAGATGGTTGGCGGCGGGCGACCATCCGATCACCGCGACGCCGCGAAACGGCCCGCTTGCCAGCACGAACGCCTTGCGGTCGATGATCGAGAAGGTCACGATTTCGCGCATCGGGCCGCCCGGTCCCGCGACGAATAATTGCAGCGCCAGTTGGGCGAAGTTGGGCGAGTAGATCATCGTGGTCGCCAGCATCATCGCCGGCGTGGTAGGCGTGCCCAGCGTATCGACTACCGTCTGGCTCTGCTTGGGGTCGAAGCTCGCGATCTGCGCGGTCACCCGCTGGTTGGGCGCCGACGCTGCGCTCTGGAAATTCAGCCCGCGATTGCCGAGCGCCATAATGACGCCCGCGCCGGTGTATGCCGCGGCGCTCGAGGAGACCGCGATAAGGTCGGTCTTCCCGCTGGCGATGTTGTAGCGGAAAACGCCCGCGCCGTGTCCGCCTCCCGCCGGCGCCGAGTACAGGAAGGCGAGGCTTCCCGGCGCCCAGCCGAGCACTTTGATTGGCCCATCGACGCCAACCGGCCGGCAGCTTCTATCGTGGCTGTCAAAAAGCGCCGGCGGCGTCCGCTGGTCGCCTTCGCCGACCGCATAGCGCGTGTCGGGACTGAAGACCAGCGTCGAGAGCGGGCAGGAGAGCTTTACCTGCTTGATTGTCACCGCGCCGAGGACGTGAATCAGGTACAGGCCGCCAGCCTGGGCCGGCGTGACGGCGGACTCGCCGGCCAAGCCCACGGCGAGCGTGTCGGGCGTGAGCCAGGTGAGGCTCACCGCGTGGAAGTTACCGTCGAAGCTCGCGACCGAGTTCTGTCCGCTATTGCTGATGACGTAGCGCATCACGATCTCGATCCGTCCAGGCTCGGCCTCGGCCACCGCCAGCGTCAGCCCGTCCGCGCTCGCGGCGAGTCCGACGATCTTTCCGAGCGGTGCGCCGGGCCCGCCGTCGGCCGCGACCAATCGCACATTCTTGTACTCGGCGCCGCTGAAACCGAGCACCTCGGTGCGTCCCTCCAGCGTTCCGGCCAGCGCGAGTTCCTTGGCGCCTTGCAGCCACAGGGGCGGCTGACCGGCGATCGGCGTGAAGCCGGGCGGCGTCGCGACCAGGGCGTTGACCGTGATGTCGGGCGTGAGATCCATCGTTGCCGTATGCAGCGCGATCGGCGGGACGGCGGGCTTCTTTTTGTAACCCAAAAGCGAGCACGACGCGGCGCCAAAGCCGAGCACGACGATAAGTGGAAGGATGGGTGTAAGAGATCGGTGCATCGAAAAAAGCTAGTTTAGAAGTACGCTTGGGCCAAGCCTGAAGGAGCCGAAGATGAGGATAGCGATTCATTCACTGCGACGCGAGATTCGAGTCGCGATACTGGTTGCGCTGGTCGCCGGAGTTGGCGCGCTCGGCATCCACTATGGCCTGCGCGAGACCGGAATCGGATTGTACGCGATGGCCGCCGCGATCGCGGCCGCTTTTTTGCTGCTGATCGTGCGGCCGGCGCGGATTCCGCGCGGCGCCGTGCTGACGATTAAGCTCGCGGGAGCGATGCGCGAGAGCACGCCGCGCTCACCGCTGGACCAGTTGCGCGGACGCGCCAGTCCCACGCTCTTCGATCTGCGCCAGGCCCTCGAGGGCGCCGCGCGCGATTCCCGGCTAAGCGCCGTGATCGTCCGGATCGCCGGGCTGGAAACCGGACTTGCCACCGCCGATGAGCTGTACGCGCTGTTGCGCGCGCTCGGACGCGCCGGCAAACGCACCATCGCGCTGCTGGAGGGCGACAGCGCCAGCGTGCGCGAGTATCTCGTCGCCTGCGGTGCGGGCGAAATCGTGGCCAATCCCAATACGCTGGTGACGATGCTGGGCGTGGCCGCAGGTGGGATTTTCTTGCGCGGCGCGCTCGACAAGCTGAAGGTCGAGGCGCAGACCCTGCAATGGAAGGAGTACAAGGGCGCGGCCGAGACCTTTACGCGCGAGCGGATGTCGCCCGAGCTGCACGAGAGCCTCGCCGCGATCGTCGCCGACAGCAAGGAGCTGCTGGCCGCGCGAATTGCCGAAGCTCGGGGCCTCGCGCCCGCACGCGCCGCCGAGCTTGCGGGCAGCGGCTTCCTGAGCGTGCGCGCGGCGTCCGAGGCCCGCCTCATCGATCGCGCCGGCTACTTCGAAGACCTGCGCGCCGAGTTCGACCCGGAGCACGAGGAGCGCGTTTTCGTCGGACTGGCCCGCTACCTGCGCCGTCTCGCCTATGCCCGGCGTCCCGGCCGCGACCCGCGGCTGGCGCTGATTCATGGCGTGGGTCCGGTTGTCGCCGGCGAGCCGCCCGCGGCCGGCGATTTTCTGAGCGGCGAAGCGGTGGCCGCGCAATTCCATCGCGCCGCCAGCGACAAGGACGTCCGCGCGATCGTCTTCCGGGTCAATTCGCCGGGCGGCTCGGCGCTCGGTTCCGACCTGGTGTGGCGCGCGGTGGGCGAGGCGCGCGAGCGCGGCAAGCCAGTGGTGGTCTCGATGGGCGACGTCGCGGGCTCGGGCGGCTACTACGTCGCGATGGGCGCGGATCAGATCGTCGCCGGAGCGGCCACTATCACCGGCTCGATCGGCGTGGTTTACGCGCACTTCAACGCGGGCAACGCGCTCGCCGCGATGGGCGTGGCGATGGAATTCGTCAAGAGCGACGAGATAAGCGACGGGCTCTCGATGGCGCGCGCGCTCAGCCCCGCCGAACTCGGCCAGCTCAACAATGCCATCGGCGAACTCTACGGCAATTTCACCGCCAAGGTCGCCCAGGGGCGCCGACTCGATCCCGCGCAGGCTGAGGCGATGGCGCGTGGGCGGGTATGGAGCGGCGTTGCGGCCCGGCGCGGCGGACTGGTCGACGAACTGGGCGGGCTCGACAAGGCGATCGAGATCGCGCGCGCGCGAGCCGGAATCAAGGACGGCGAGCGCCACGAGCTTGTGCTCTACCCGGCGCGAGGAATCCTTGCGGGAATCCGAACCATGGCGCCCTCGGCGCGCGTGCCGCAAGGTCTGGGGCTCGTCGCGGAGACGATCGGATTACCACGGCGCTGGGCGCCGGCGATGCTGGGTCTGTTGGCGCGGGGCGGCGCGCTGTTGCTCTGTCCGTTCTTTTGATTGTGCCGCGGCCGTGCGCGAGGCGGCAAGGTTGGAGCGTTGCGCCGCACCGCCGTGCGAAACTTGGAGCGCGCCGGGGTGCCATGCTTTGCGGCGATGAAGTTGACCGGTCATAAAACTGAGGCGGTCTGTCGCAGGTACGCGATCACCGATTCCAGAATGCTACAGGAGGCGGCTATGAAGCTGAGCGCGCTGCACGCCGCCGAGGAGGCGAAAAGAAATGTGGGTGTTCCTCAGAGATTCGTTCCTGAGTATCGTCGCCGATCGCGGCCACAAAGACCGGCTGCTGGTGCGGGTCAGAATAAAGGGCGACCTCGAACGCGCATTCCCGCGCGCCAAGGCCGTCTCGCTTAAGAATACCGACTACCGTGACTCGGGCTCCAAGCTGTAAGAGCCCAGCCTTTTACGCTATTTTTTAGGCGCGCGCCCGTAGCTCAACTGGACAGAGCATCGGACTTCGGATCCGAGGGTTGGGGGTTCGAATCCCTCCGGGCGCGCCAATGAAAACGCATCGAACTATTTAGCTGCCTTCGCTGAATCGACTCAGCATGGGCGGCAGGATCGCGAATCATTGTCCGACGTGGCGCAGCACCTCGTTCGCCAGGCGGCGGGTGGTCTCGGCGTTGCCGGCCGCGAAGAGAAATTGGCCCACGCCCCATTCGGCCGCACGGCGGTTGAGTTCCGCGATGCACTGCTGCGGCGTGCCGATAAGGAACAGCGCCGAGCGTGTTGCCTCGTCGGCCGGGATGCCGAAGGTCTTGCCGATCTCCCGTGCGCTGGCCTCGGCGGCGGCGGGCGAGTCCGCGAGCATCACGGCGAAGATCGCGTTGCTGATCGTGATCGCGTTGGGATCGCGTCCCAGGCGCGCCGCCTCCGCACGTACGAAGTCGGCGCGGTCGCGAAACGCCGCATCGGTGATCTTGCCCATGCCCTCGAGCGTCAGCTTCGCCGGTTTGCCGGTGTCCACGGCGATATTCGCGACGTCGGCGTGTTTGGCCATCAGGCGCAGCGCTCCACGGCCGCTGCCACCGATGACGATCGGCGGATGAGGCTGCTGGAGCGGCTTGGGCCACAAAATCGCATCGTTCAGCCGATAGAACTCGCCCTCGAAGGTCGTGCGTTCCTGAGTCCATAGCGAGCGGATGCAGGTCAGCGCTTCGTCGAGCATCCGCAGGCGCGTGCCGATATCCGGAAACCCGATTCCGGTCATTTGGAACTCGGTCTCGGTCCATCCGGCGCCCAGGCCGGCCAGCAGGCGGCCGCCGCTCAGATGGTCGAGCGACATCAGGGCCTGCGCCGTCACCGCGGGATGACGGAAGAGATTGCATAGTACGACGTGCCCGATTCGAAGCGTGCGGGTCGCCTGGGCGGCCGCCGCGGCCAGCAGGATCGCGTCGTGCGCGAGGGAGTGCGGGTCGTAGCCGCCACCGGGCGTCTGGTGGACGAAATGGTCGGGAAACACGACCAGGTGATAGCCGAGTTCTTCGGCGGCGCGCGCCGATTCGCGCACCGTTTCAAAATCAACATTCATCAGAAACAATCCGAATTCCATCCCATTCTCCCTGGAAAGTTTTAAAACCATACCAGCTTAGCATATGCCTGGCGCGACGCATCGGCGCGCGCAGATGATCGATCTGGCGGAAATTGCTACTCGCGGTCGGGGACGAGATCGAGCGCCGCTAGCCATGCCGCGGCCTCGCTGTCCGAGGGCGCGCGCCAATCGCCGCGCGGCGAAAGCGAGCCGCCCGAACCGACCTTGGGCGAGTTGGGCACGGCGCTGCGTTTGAACTGGCTGGTCTGGAAGAAGCGGAAAAGAAACGTGCGCAGATGGGCCTTGAGCTGGCCGATCCCGTATTGATGACGATCCTGAGCCGGCACGTCCGGCCATCCGCCGCTCCGCGCGTCGTGCCATGCGCAGTAAGCCAGGAACGCGACCTTGGCCGGCGGATAGCCGAAGCGCAGGATGTGGTAGAGGCTGAAGTCGTGCAACTCGTAGGGGCCGATCATCGCCTCGGTATCCTGTGCCGGCCCCTCGCCGCCGTCGCCGCCGGGCACCAGTTCGGGACTGATAGGCGTGGCGAGGATTTCGTGCAGCGTGCCGCTCGCTTCGGCGCCAAGGCGTCCCGTACCGGCGACCCATCGGATGAGGTGCTGGATGAGAGTCTTGGGGACGCTGGCGTTGACGTTGTAGTGCGACATCTGATCGCCGACGCCGTAGGTGCACCATCCCAGCGCGAGTTCGCTGAGATCGCCGGTGCCGGCCACCAACGCGCCGTTGAGGTTGGCGAGGCGGAACAGATGGCTGGTGCGCTCACCGGCCTGCACGTTCTCGAAGGCGATATCGTAGACCGCGGCATCGTCGCGATGGGGATGGTCGATGTCTTTGAGCATCTGGCGCGCCGCTGGCCGGATATCGAGTTCGCGCGCGGTGCATCCGATGCCGCGCATGAGGCTGCGCGCCTGCTCAAGCGTGCGCGCCGAGGTCGCAAACCCCGGCATCGTGTAGCCCAGGATGTTGGCGCGCGGATAGCCGAGCAGATCCATCGCCTGTGCACAGACCAGCAATGCCTGAGTCGAGTCGAGGCCGCCCGAGACGCCGATCACGACGCGCTTGATTCCGGTCGCGCCGAGACGCGTCGCCAGCCCCTGCACCTGGATTTCGTAGACCTCCGAGCATCGCTCGTCGCGCTTGGCCGGGTTGGACGGCACGTAGGGGAAGCGCTCGGGCCGGCGCTCGGGCAGCATCCGGCCGCGCCGCGCGAGTTGGGCCGGGAATTTGACGGTGCGAAAGCGCCGCAGCTCGTCGCGATGATGGCGGACGGTCTGTCCGAAGCTGGTCTGGCGCATCCGCTCCTGCGCTAGGCGTTCGAGGTCGATCTCCGAGCAGACCAGTTGCGGCTCGAAGCTGAAGCGGTGCGATTCGGCGAGCAGGTTGCCGTTTTCGTAAATCAGCCCCTGGCCGTCCCAGGCGAGGTCGGTGGTCGATTCGCCCGCGCCGGCGCCGGCATACAGATACCCGGCCATGCATCGCGCCGACTGGTTCGCGACCAGCTCGCGCCGATACTCGGCCTTGGCGACGGTGACCGGGGAGCCCGAGGGGTTGAGCAGCAGGGTGGCGCCGGCGAGGGCCGCGTACGAGGAGGGCGGAATCGGCACCCACAGGTCTTCGCAGATCTCGACGTGAAAGGTGAGCAGCGGCTGTTCCTCGACGACGAACAGCAGACGGGCGCCGAACGGGATCGCGGACTGGCCGCAAAGCTCGATTTCATCGCGCACGGCGACGTCGCCGGGCACGAACTGGCGCATCTCGTAAAACTCGCGGTAATTGGGCAGGTAGGTCTTGGGCACCACGCCAAGAATGCGTCCGCGATGAACGACGGCGGCGCAGTTGAAGAGCTGATGGTCAACCACGATCGCAAGGCCGACTACGGCGACGGTGTCGAGCGCGCCGCTGGCCTCGACAATCCTGGCCAGGGCCGCGACGCATCCGTCTAGCACGACGCGCTGCTGATGAAGGTCCTCGCAGGAGTAGCCGGGTAGTCCGAGTTCCGGGAAGAGCACGACGGCGGCATTGCGCTCGGCCGCCTGGCGCATCAGAGCGACAGTCTGTTCGCAGTTAAAGGCGGGATTGGCGACGCGCACGGCCGGGATGGCGACCGCAACGCGGACCATGTCGTGATTGTGGAAATTGAAGAACTCCTCGCCCGCTCTCACAGCTTCGCTCTCACGGCCTCTCTTCGACTGGAGTTAGTGTATATCGGACGCTATGTAAAAAGAACCGGTGCGCCGCGGCGTTTTAGAGTCGCATTGGCTAAAGAACCGCTAATTTCCTGTTGATGGCGCGCCGCACTTTGTTGGATTCGCGCGAGCGAGGCCGTATAAGATTATGGTGCCGGTTCGAGGATGAGCTGGGGGCGACCCTCGAGACTGGTAACTGGCGCAAACGATGGGGCGGCGGGGCATCTTTTCGATACGAACATCGTGGCTAACGTGCGCGGCGTTGTGGCTCGGCGGATGCTCGGCCTACAACGCGGCGAACGTAGGACCGCGGCCGGCGCCGGCGGTCGAGGCCGCGCCCGCGTCCGCGGCGGGTGGCCGCGTCACGGTTGCCTCATGGTATGGCCCCGGCTTCATCGGCCAGCGCACGGCGAGCGGTGAAATATACCGTCGCGACGATCTCACTGCGGCGTCACGCAGCCTGCCGCTCGGCTCGCACGTACAAGTCACTAATTTGAGCACTGGACGGTCGGTGGTGGTGCGAATCAACGATCGCGGACCTTACGTGCGCGGCCGGGGTATCGACCTGTCGCAACGCGCTGCGAAGCGGATTGGGCTTGACCATAGCGGCGTCGCCCGCGTCTCGGTGACCCGGGTCGATACGATGGCGTCGGCACTACCAATGCTGACCACGCCTCAGCAATGGAAATGGAGCGGCAAGGCGAGCGTGAGCCATTACACACCGAGCCAACACCATCGGAGCCGCCGCACCACGCATCACGTCCAGTACGCGTCCGCCTCGACCTATCAGTCGCCGCGGCGGATGGTCGCCAACCCGGTCGGCGACTGGCTGCTCCGGATGATCCGCTAATACCGGACGCTGCTTGTCTACGTGAAGTGGCGCTCGATATAGAAGAGCGAGCTTTCGAGGTCGGGCAGGATCTTGGTGCAAAACCGCACCATCCAGGGCGAACAATCCTTGAAGCCCAGCGGGCTGAACGCGATCACGAACTTGCCGAGGTCATGGCTGGCGTAGAAAACTTCCATCGCGGTGCCCAGCGAGGGCTTGCAATAGTTGACCAGCAACAGGTCGGCGTCGCGAACGTCCTGGAGGTCGAACTCGACGATCTCGTTGGAGGAGTCGAGCTCGTTGTCGCGGAAATTGCGCCGCAGCGGATCGAGCAGGATGAAGCGGCCGGCCAGACGTTCCTTGGCGCGGGTGCGCCAGTCCTTAGCCGCCGTCGGGTCGGCGTCCATAATCGGGCCGCAGAGGTAAATCTTCCGCACGCTGTCCGGCATACGCAGGCAAATTAGCATAGCCGCGCGCGCTCCGCCGCATCGCGCAGGAAGGCCCCGGGAGAGTTAAGATGACCGTAATGAAACCGGGCCGGGCAAAGATGCGTACTGTAAGGGCGGGATTGCCGTTTATTCCTTCTTTCGGCGTCGCAAACCGGGTACATCTTTAAGGAGGGAGTGCTTGGTCGGGGGTTGGGACAGGATGGCGAAGGTCGAACCACTGCGAGAACAGAAACCGCCGGAGGTTCCGGCGCTTAAAGCGAGGCAGGTCTCGCTGGAGGCGGACGGGCTGGTCAAGCGCTACGGCGGACGGGCTGTGGTCGACGGCGTCGCGGTCAACGTTAATAGCGGTGAGGTGGTCGGATTGCTCGGCCCCAACGGCGCCGGCAAGACCACGACCTTTTACATGGTGGTCGGGCTGATCAAGCCCGACGAGGGGCGCGTGCGCCTGGGCGGCGAGGACATCACGATGCTCCCGCTGTATAAGCGCGCCCGACGCGGCATCAGCTACCTTCCGCAGGAGCCGTCGGTCTTCCGCAAGCTGACGGTCGAGCAGAACCTGCTCGCGGTGCTCGAGACGCTGCCGCTGGAGGAGGAAGAGCGCCAGGCGCGGCTGCAAACCTTGCTCGACGAACTCGACATCGCGCGCCTGGCGCGTTCCAAGGCGAGCGTGTTGTCGGGCGGCGAGCGGCGCAAGGTCGAGATCACGCGCGCGCTGGTGCTCGATCCGATGTTCCTGTGCCTGGACGAGCCGTTCGCCGGCATCGACCCGATCACCGTGGTCGAGATCCAGCGCATCATCACCTACCTCAAGGAGCGCGGCATCGGCATCGTGATCTCCGACCACAACGTGCACGCGACCCTGTCGATCATCGACCGGGCTTACGTGATTCACTCGGGCAAAATTCTGTTTCACGGCAAGCCGCGAGAGATCGTCGATAGCGACATCGTGCGCCAGGTCTTTCTGGGCGAACGCTTCCGCCTGGCCCGCTGACGCCGTTAGCCGGGTGATGCGACGCGGCGGCGACGATGGTATGGTTAATCGCATGAGCTTGTTGGTTCCAATGGTGGTCGAACAAACCGGCCGCGGCGAGCGCGCGTACGACATCTTTTCGCGCCTGCTGAAGGACCGGATAGTTTTCCTCGGCGGTCCGATCCATGACGAAACCGCCAACCTGGTCACCGCGCAACTGCTGTTCCTGGAATCCGAGGATCCCGAGCGCGAGATCAACATGTATATCAACTCGCCCGGCGGCTCGGTGACGGCGGGACTCGCGATTTACGACACGATGCAGTTCGTCAAGCCTCCCGTGTCGACGCTGTGCGTGGGGCAGGCGGCAAGCATGGGCGCGGTGTTGCTGGCGGCGGGCGCCAAGGGGCGGCGCTATGCGCTGCCGCACTCGCGCATCATGATCCATCAGCTCTCGGGCGGCTTCGAGGGCCAGGCTACCGACATCGAAATTCAGGCGCGCGAAGCGCTGCGCCTGCGCGAAATCCTCAACAACATCCTGACCAACCATACCGGGCAGGGGCTCAAGCGCATCGAGAAGGACACCGACCGCGATTTCTTCATGCACGCGCAGCAGGCGGTCGAATACGGGATCATCGACGAGGTGATCGCCAACCGCCCGGGCAAGGCCGGCGGCGATAATTCCAAGCCGGTCGAGCATCCCAAGCCGGTCGAGCATCCCAAGCCCGCCGAGCATCCCAAGCCGACAACGTAGGCGGGCGCTTCGCACGCCTCAACGAAAAAGCCGTTGCCAGGATGGCAACGGCTTTTTCGCTTTTGCGGTTCCGCGGCTGCAGCCTATCTGCCGCCGCCGGCGGCGGCCACCGACGGCTCGGCGGGATACTCCGCGAGCTCGTCGAGCGCCGGTTTGATCTCCTTCATGAAAATATGAAGCTGGCGCAGCACCTCTTCTTTCGGCATCTGCGCGTAGTGGTAAATCAGCGTCAGGTACTCGGAGGGAAAGCGCTTGTATTCCTCGATCAGCGTGTTGCGCACGTGCTCGACCGTGCCCGGCACCCAGAGTCCGAACTTGGTCGCCGCCTTGACCACGTCCTTCGGCTCGACCCTCTTCCGCCCCATCGCGGCGTAGAAATTGCGAAAGATGTCAGAGTCGTATTTCATCACCGATTCGTGCGCCTTCTCCATCGTGTCGCCGACATGCAGCATCCGCACCAGCGCCTGGTTTTGCCCGAGCGCCATCGGGCGGCCGAGCCGGTTGGTTTCCTTGACATAGGCATTGCCCAGCGTGAGCGCGGTGTCGAGCGTGGTGAAGTAGAGCGGGATGAAGCCGCGGCTGGCCGCGTACTCGGCGCTTTCGGGCGAGCCGGCGGTGGCGACGAAGACCGGAGGATGCGGCCGCGTGTAGGGCGAGGGCACCACGCATACGCGCCGCGTGTTGCCTTCGGCGTCGACCTCGCCATGGGCGCCGAGCCGTCCGGTCACGCCGAACTTGCCGAGCGGCCAGTCGTCGACGCCGCTCGCGTAGGGGAAGGGAATCTGCCAAGTCTTGCCGTTGTACTCGATACTCTCTTGGGTCCACGCCTTGACGACGATGTCGATCTCTTCCTCGAAGATGCGCCGGTTGATGTCGTCGTCGTCGACGTCTTTTTTAACCACGTCCTTGCCGAACAGGCGCGCCGGATCGACCTTGGCGGCCGAGGGCGAGGTGGTGGCGCGGGTGCCGAGGTGCTGGCCCATCACGTTGGTCCAGCGCGACTGGTAGCCGCGCGCGAAGCCGACGAAGAAGCGCCCGTTGGCGAGATGGTCGAGGATTGCGGTCTCCTCGGCGACGCGCAGCGGGTTCTGCGTGCTCATCACGTAACCCATCTGGCCGACGCGAATCTTCTTGGTGATCGCGGCCCAGTAGGCGTTAAGCACGCCGGGATTGGGACCGACCTCGTAGCCCTCCGACCAGAAGTGATGCTCGATAGTGGCGGCGCCCCACAGGCCCATCTCGTCGGCGGCCTTGATGATGTCGTGCCATCCGAGCAGGGTCTCGTGGTAAATCTCGCGATTGCGGCCGATTGGGCGCAATGCCGCGCGTTCCTCTTCGCTGGCCGCGGGGAGCACCGGGTAAAGCTGAAGTATAATTTTGACCATGGCCTTCCTTTTTCAGAGCGCGAGCACGGCACTTTCAGCCGCGTTCGCATCCTTGGACTTTGAGTCCGGCCGAGTATGCCGGCTCTGTTTTCCGGAGCGAATCGCGCCGCCGCAGATTCGTCGTATGCGTCGCCGCCGGAGCTTGTCGCCTATGACGGTCGTTAGCACGCTGCCCGCGCGGGCGGCAAGGGCCGCTACGGCGTGGCGCGGAAGACGCCCTCGGCGCCCTTGGTGGTTCGCGCGAGCGCGTGGTCGATGAAAGGGTAGTCGCCCGGCTCGTGGACGCGAAACTCGAACACCGCACCGTCGCCCGGCCCGACCTCGAAGCTCGCCAGATCGTGCATCGCGTCGGCCGGGTTGCCGCCACGATAGACCGTGCTGAAAATCGCCCCGGTCACGTGAAAGGTCGAGCTTAAGTTGGGGCCCGCGTTGACGAAGAAGACCCGCACCAGCTCGCCGGTCCTGATCGGAATCGGATGCTCGACGTAGCGGTCCACGATCCCGTTGAAGACCACAAAATCCGGCCGCTCCTCGACCTCCTTGCGGCTGTCGCCGGCCACCAGCCCGTTGTTGTCGGGTGTGCCGTAGTACTCGCCCTGCACGATCATCACTTCGTGCGCCTTGGGCCAGCCCTCGGCGGGATCGACGATCATCATCCCATACATCCCGTTGGCGACGTGCGAGAGCGCCGGGATGGCGCTGCACTGGTAGAGAAACGCGCCGGGCACGCGGGCGCGAAAGGTGTAACTCAAGTTGCGCTCGGCGCCGGGCGCGGCGAAATGGATCTTGGGCGCGATTTCAGCCGCGTGCGTGTCGATCCCGTGCGCCATCGTGGTGGGGTTGATGAGCTTTATCGTGACCTCATCGCCCTGGCGCACGCGCAGTAACGGCCCCGGTACCTGGCCGTCATAGGTCCACGCGTAGTAGGTCAGACCGAGGCCAATCTCGATGCGCTTATCCAGGACGGTGAGCGTGAAGGCCTTTTTTGCGGCGGTGCCGGCCTGCGTCGCCGGCGTGAAAAGGATCAAAACAGCGACCAGCGGCAATGCGATCGCGCTCGCGGCAAGCGCTGCCGCCGTCATCGACCGAGTTGACATCGTGCGATCTGGCATCGCGCGCGACGCTGACCCGCGCTCAGCGCTACGCGCCCACCGTCTTTCCCGAGGTTCCTTTGCCGGAAGTTCCTTTGCGGGAGGTTCCTTTTCCCGACGTCCCTTTGGAAGTCGCGGCCGGCTCGGCCGCCTGGGGTTGAGGCTCGGGTTCGGGCGCGAAACGCAGGGTCAGGACCGGGCAGACGGCGTTGCGCACCACCGCCTCGGTCACGCTGCCGAAGAACAGATGGCCGATGATGCCGCGCGCGTGCGTCGCCATCACGATCAGATCGGCGGCGAGTTCGCGGGCGAAGGCCAGGATGGTTTTCGGGACTTCCGAGACGAACGCGATACGAGTGTGGATCTCGGCCGGGGTCCGGGAAAGCCGGCGGTGCGCCAGGTCCTTGAGCCGGCGCTGGGCCTCCTGCTCCGCGGCCTGGTCGACGCTGATCGCCAGGCCCTGGTCGGCATACGTCGGCAAAATCGGCAGCACGTGCACCAGGTGGATCGTTGCGCCCATGTCGATCGCGAGGCGGCGGGCATGCGTGAGGGCGGCCATCGAGTTGTCGTCGAAATCGACCGGGCAAAGGATGATCTTGTAGGGGTATCCCATGAAGGCGAGCTCCTGTTCCGCGCCGCCGCGCACGCCGCGGGGCTGGCGCTACGCGCCCACCATCGCGCGCATCGTGTTCTGAAAGTCGCGTTCGGCGGTGCGTCCGGGACCGACCGGAAAAATTACCGGATGGGTTACCCCGGCGGCGCGAAAGCGCGCGACAAAGTCGTGGCCGGCCTTGGCAGTGCCGAAGGCCCCGATGCGCCGCATGTCGGCGTCGCTCAAGGCCTGGTGCGCCTCGTCGCGCTTGCCCTCGCGCCAGAGCCGGCGCACCTCGGCGAACTGATCGCCAAGCCCGTAGCGCGCGAACATCTGGTTGTACGAATCGACGAAGGCGTAGCCCGCAAGTTCGCGCTTGAACGATTCCAGCGCCTTGTCCTCATCCTCGGTGATGCACATGCGGAGGTAAATCGAGAGGTCGACGTCGGCAGGATTGCGCCCGGCTTGCTCGGTGCCCGCGCGCACTTCGGCGATCATCGCGGCAAGCGCCTCGGGCGGCGAGTAGTTGAGCAGAACGCCGTCGGCGACTTCGCCCGCCAGCCGGAGCATTGGCGGGTTGAGCGCGGCGAGGTAAATCCGCGGCGCGCGCGGCGCGCTGGTGACCAAGCTGTGGCGGAAGTCGCACTTGTAGACCTTGCCCTCGAACTTGCAGCGGCCCTTGGTGAAAAGCTCGCGCATGATGTGGACGCACTCGCGCATCGCGGTCACCGGCTTGCGATACGACGCGCCATGCCAGCGCTCGACGATCACCGGGCTGGAGACGCCGAGGCCGGCGATCGCGCGGCCGCCCGAAAGTTCGTTGAGCGCCATCGCTTCCATCGCGAGCACGCCGGGCGTGCGAATCTGGATCGGCACCACGCCGGTTGCCAAATCGACGCGCTTGGTCGCCATCGCGCACGGCGCCAGAGCGACGAAAGCGTTGGGGCCGGCCACCTCGGCGACCCACACCGAGGTGTAGCCGCTCTCCTCGGCTTCCTGCGAAAGCTTCCCCAGTGAGCCGAAGAGGGTCGAGACGAGCGAGAGATGCAGTCCGAGCTTGTTGGTTTGCTGTGACATCGGTTTCCGGCGTTGGTGGAATAGCGGTCCAGCGCGATTTTGCCGCTATCGCGCTCACCTGCGCAAGCCGTCGCGAAGGTTGCCCCAGCCGGGTGGCGCGAATTATAAGATGAGCCGGAGCCCGCGCGGCGAACTGTCACCACGATGCCCTTTTTCGATTCCGACGGCGTAAGGATTCATTACCTCGACCGGGGCCACGGCGCGCCGGTGCTCATGGTCCACGGCTTCGGCTCCAGTGCGGAGGAGCATTGGGTCAAGACCGGGATGGTCGAGCGGCTCGCGCGGCGATGGCGCGTTGTCGCTTACGACGCGCGCGGCCACGGCCATAGCGACAAGCCGCACGACCCGGCCCGGTATGGGCTTGCGCACATGAGCGCCGACGCCATTGCCCTGCTCGACCATCTGAAGATCAGGCGGGCACGGATGATGGGCTACTCGATGGGCGGGCGAATCACGCTCGAGGTGCTGATGCAGCATCGCGAACGCCTGAGCGCCGTGGTGCTCGGCGGCTACGGTCAGGGCGGCCAAATCGCGACGCCCGGCCAGCGCCATCGCATCGCCGCCGCGCTGTTGGCGGAAGATCCCGCGGTCATCGAGGACGTGCTGGCGCGCCGCTTCCGCCGCGGCGCCGAGCGCAACGGCAAGGACCTGCGCGCGCTCGCGGCCTGCATCGGCGCCGAAGAGACGACCGACGCGGCCTCGACGCTGGATTACGACGCGCTCAGACGTGCGGCGGCGCCAGTGCTGATCGCAACCGGCGACAAGGACATCATCGCGGGCGACCCGCGGCCGCTGGCAGGATGGTTCCGCGACGCGCGCGTGGTGCTGCTCGAAGGCGGCGAGCATACGACAGTCCCCGCCGATCCGCGCTTTCATGAGGCGGTCGAGGATTTTCTGGCGATGGTTTCGGAGTGAGCTGGCGAGAGCCAATGCGGTGAGTCTCGGGGTGTTGATTGAAATTCCTCGTCGATCTTCGTTGGTGCGGTCCTTTCCGTCATCCTGAGCGAGCGTTGCGCGAGTCGAAGGACCCCGAATTTTTAATTAGCGAGCGTGGCGCAAAGTCGCGGAGGTAAACGATCCGGGGTCCCTCGGCTCGCAGACTCGCTCGGGATGACAGAAAGATCGCGAAGTCCGTTCTGAATGCCGGTTAGGACGGGGCGATCGTTCAGCTAATCGAGGGCGTCAGCAGCGGGCCGCTCAGCAGGTAGGGCTGCGCGCCCGGCGGATGGGGCAGCAGCCCGAACAGCACGCCCAGGCGCTTGCGCCCTTCGGCCGAGGGTTGGATGGTCAATTCGAGATCGATCCGGCTCTGCCTGGCGTTGCGGCCGAGATGGATCGTTCCCTGTCCCTGGATAGCGCCGTCGGGGCCGTTGCCGCTGAGCTTGCTTACTCGCAAGGCGCCCCCGCGCGCGAGTGTCAGTGCGCCCTCGAGCTGGCCGAGACGGATTGGCGCGAATCCTTCCGCCACCTGGATCGTTAGATCGGCGGTGCGGAAATTGAGTTCGCCGGTGGTCGCGGCCGCGCCGGTGCCCGCCAGTTCGGCCCATCCTCCGCCCGAGATCCGCCCCAGCACGTTACCGCCGAACGCGTGTAGCGCCGCCAGCCGCGCCAGTCCCATGTCGCTCAGCGCGAAGCTGAGGCCGATCTTCGGGCCCTTGCGATAGACGGTCGCGCTCAGCGCGCCGCCGTAAAGCTGCGCATGCAGGCGCACGCCAGGCTCGCCGAGCAGCAGCGCGCCGAGCGCCGGGGCGAGCGTCACGTCGGGGCTTTCGATCTCGAACGCCGAGGCGGGCTCGAGCGAGACCACGCGCACGTCGCTAAGGGCCGCGCCCAGCGGCAGGCTCAGGCCCTGGCCCGAGGAGCTGAAGCCGAGGCTGAGCGGCTGCAGCAGCGCCGTGAGCGTTGCCGCGTAGGGAAAGGTCGCCGCGAGCGAAGCGATGAAGACGGCGGCGCCGAAAGTGCAGTAGACGATCGCGCCGCGCCGCGCGCGCGCAAAATCGCCCAGACGCGCGCCAAAACCGTCAGCCATGGCGGCCCAGCGCGACGCAGGTCATCTCGACGTCGAAGGAATGCGAGTCCTGCGAGCGCCGCGTGATGTGCAGCGCCGATACCGTGACCGGGACGTTGAGGGCGCTCAGTCCGTAGAGCGTATCGACCACCTGCGGAAGGCTGAGCGCGTTGAGCTTAAGCTCGATGGTGTACTGCTTCAGTCCCCCCGAGATCGTCTTCTCGGCCGGCGTGATCGAGCCTATCTTGTCTTTGCCCGGCGCGCGTGTGAGTGCCTGCTCGACCACCGAGAAGAGCGAGAAGTCGCCGCTGGCCGGAACCGTGCGCGCGCGCATCGTGGCCAGGTCGATGCGCAGGCGCTGGTAGGTGCGCATCATGTGCGCGACGTCGACCGCGTCGTGCTGGCGCTCCTGGATGCGATCGCTCAGCCCGCTGAGCGCGTTCTGGATCGGCACGTAGATAAGGTTGAAGACGATGAACAGCGCGACCAGCGCGCCCGCGATTTGCACCAGGACGCGCTCGCGCCGATCGAGTTTTTCGTAACGCCCGCGCGCGGCCGCGGCCGTCGGAGCAACCGCCGTGCGCACGCGCGCGATCCCGGCGTTCCAGGTGGCGGAGAGGCGCTCTCCCATCGCGCCGGCGGACTCGCCGGCCATTTTTCGCAGCCGCTCCAGCATCGCCATCGCCTACTCCATCATCTCGCCGCGGATCTCCGCGGTGAGCCTGAACTCGACCTTGCTCGGATCGGAACCAGCGGTGGCATGGGTGACCTGGATATCGCGGAAGTAGCCGCTCAAGTCCAGCGCCTTCTTGACCCGGTCGACGGTCGCGAACGAATCCGCCATACCGTCGAGCTTGATGATGCCTTCGTCGAGTGTGAAATCGAGGATCTCCGCGCCGAGATGCGGCGGCAACGCGCGCGAGAGCGCAAGTAGCGTGTCGAGCGGGGGAGCCGACGCGCCGGTGCCGCCCATCAGGCGCAACTCTTTCTCCATCGCGGCCACCTGCGCGGCGAGTTCGGTTTTGGCGTCGGCGCCGGAGACCTGCGGGCCCAGGGCGGGCGCGGCGATAGCGGCGACCTGGCGGTCGGCCTGGGCCAGCCGGCGCAGATTGGAGGATACCTTGATTCCGAGATTCAGCGCGAGCGCGGCCGCCACCGCGCCCGCCAGGATGAAGCTCGCGCGCCACGGGCGCAAGCTGCCCGTGCGGCCGCGAAAGGCGAATTCATCCCGGCGGAAATTGAGCAGCTCGACCGCCGCGCCCGGCGCCGCGCCAAGCAGCATCGCGAGGCATCCCGCAAACCGCGTCGAGCGCGCGGAGAGCGGTCCGAGCAAGGTCACGCAGTCAAATTCGTCAAGCGTATGGACCGGCACGGCGAGCGCCTCGGCCAACCGGCGACGCACGTCGGGCGTGGCCGCCATCGGTCCGGTCAGCACCAGTTCGGGCTGTGCGTGATCGGAACTGTGGGCCAGCAGAGTCTGGCGCACGGCGCCCAAAATCGCCGAAGCGCCGGGCGCGGGGGCTCCATTGGCCGGGCCAAGTTCGGCGACCACGGTGCGGATCGCGCGGGGCATCCCGGCGCCGTCGAGCAGCACCATCGAGGTCGAGCCCTGGTCGAGGTCGACCAGCAGGTGCGGGCCACCGTTTCCGTTGCGCACGCGCGCCAGCAGCGCGGCCAGCGCCAGCGCGCTCAGGGTGACCGTCATGGGATTGATTCCGGCCCGCGCGAGCAATTCGAGATGGCGGCGCAGGTCTTCCTTACGCACCATGGCGGCCATCACCAGCGTCTTGTCGTCTTCCTGTCCCACCCGGGTAAAAGCGACTACCGATTCGTCGACGCCAACGGGCAGATGCTCTTCCAGCGCGAAAGGCACGGTCTGGGTCAGCCGGCGCTGATCCTTGAACGGCAGCGAGAGCATCCGCTTGACCACCAGTTCGCCGGGCAGCGCGCTCAGGATGAGGTCGGGCTTGCCCGCGTCGTCGAGCAGGCGGGCCAGCGCGGGCGCGAGGTCCGCCTCATCGGGCGCCCGGCGCTCCTCGACCACCTCGAGCATCGCGAGCGAATTCCAGTTGCGCTCGGCCAGTGCGCCGCGCACCGAATCGCCCGCGATCTCGATGGCCAGTATGCGCTGCGCCATCGGCCGCTAGCCTTCCTGCCAGCTCGCCAGCATCGAGGTGCCGTTGGCGTTGCGGCGAAAGGTGCTGGTGATGCGCCGTCGCGCGCTGGCAAAAGTGCCGAGGCCGGTGAGAGTGAAGTAGGCGCTGCGGGTGGTGATGAGCTGCATCAGAGGCGTGGCGGCGTCGCCCAGTCCGGCCAGATTGCCGACGTCGGTTATCATCAGGAACGGCTGCACCGATCGGGTCTGGACAATTTGCTGCACCATCGAGAGATCGCTGGACAACTGCGGCAACAGCGCGGCGATAACTTCCGGCGGCGCGGTATTGATGTTCACGCGCGGCTCGGGCGCCGCTGTCAGGAACTGTTGCAGGCGAAGAAAGGTCGGGTCATCCACCCCCTGGATCATCCTGAGATCGCCGATGGTCGGCATCGGGCCATTGCGCGGCTCGTATGGCGGTATCAACTGCAGGTAATAACTGGCCTCGGCCCCCCCAGGTGATTCGATACTATCGGGGTCGAGCCAGTCAACTATGGCTGGAATGATGGCGGGGGAAACCCCGATGATTGTGAACAGGCGCTCGACGATCCCGAGGTACGTGGGATCGGGCTGTCCGGTGCGCGGATTGATGAGCAGATTGATATCGATCTTCCGCGCCTCGTCGACGATCGAAACCTGGGCGGTTCCGCCGCCCAGCGGCAGTGGCGGGAAAGGCATGGCCCACTGCTCGTCCAGCCCGTCGTGCGGGGTTTTGGCGATCGCGTCCTGCTGCGCGTCGGTCGATAGCAGCGAGAGGCCGACGCCGATCGCCGAACGGGCGAGGTACTCGGCGCGCATCTCGTTGGCCTGGCCCGCTGCCGAGCGGTAGCCGAGCGATGCCGCGGTGGTGAAGTCCATCACCAGCATCGTCATCAGCGCGAGGGCCATCATGGTGACCAGCAGCGCGACGCCGCGCTCGCTCCTTTTCGCCGCGCCTACCATTGCGTGAAAGCCATCGGCAACGTGACCTGGGTCGAGAGCGCGACCGGCGCGCCGCCGGGGCCCGCCATCACGAGGTCGATCGCGACGGCCTGCGGAAGCTGCGAGCCTGGAGGCAGACTGCCCGAGTCCCAGCTCTCCAGCCAGATATTGCCGTTGAAGTAGCGCACGTGAAAGGCCAGCACGTTGGCGGCCAGCACCATCGGCGGCGCGATCTTGATGCCCGCGGTATCGCCCAGCAGAGCGCTGCGCTGCTGGCGCATCAGCATGTACCATCCCCGGTGTTGCGGGTTGGGCTGGCCGGCGTAGGAGATTAGCTCTTCGGCGCCGAAGGAGCTGATACTGCGGCGATGTCCGGGGTCGAGTGTCGAAATGATCACGTTGTCGAGCGGCGCGCCGCTTTGCATCCGGCCCTGGCCGATCAGGACTACAGCGCTCGCGATTAGCGGAGTCTGGACCGCGCCGCGCAGCTCGTTGGACAGCTGGGCGAGGACCGCACGCGCCTGACGGTCGCTTAGCAATCGGCCCTCGGCGTGCGTCTTGCCCGCGGCCACGGCGTGGAACGAGCCCGCCAGCATCACCATGATGACCCCGAGGATCGCCACCGCGAGCATTATCTCGATCAGCGTGAAGCCGCGGCTGAGCCCGCGACGCGCCGGCGCGGGGCTGCGATGCGGGCGGCAAGCGGCCATCGGTGCTTCGGCGGCAGACATCAATTCATCGGTGCGCCGCCCGGCGCCATTGCGCCGGGTTGCGATCCTTGCAGCGCCGGATTCTGCGGCGCCTGGCTCTGCGGCGTGGCCACTTGCGGTACCGGACTGTGCATGAACTCGACCACCGAGTAGTCGCGTCCGAGACGAGGGCCGTAAAACACGTGAATTTCGACCTCGTGCAGGTCGGGGAAGACCGACGACGGCGTGACCGAACGGGTCCAGCGGAAGTTGGGATAGCGGCCGGGGTAGATCTGGTCGAAGTCGCCGCTGGTGGAGCCGAGTATCGGAAAACGCTCGAGCTCGGCCTGCGTCATCAGGGCCTGCGCGAGCATCGCGGCGCGCGAGATGTCCTGTGCGCGGATGACGCTTTGGAGGTCCTGATGCTCGAGCGAAAGCAGCGCGAGCAGGGCGATGCCGAGCACGCCAACCGCGATCATCACTTCGATCAGCGTGAAGCCGGCTCGGCCGGCGCGCGCGATTTTTCTCGCCGCCGCGCAGAGCCCGGCGAAGGTCTTCGGCCCGCGGCTCATTGCGTGTTCGCCAGCGCCGCGACCGGCGGCAGGTCGCCGTTCACGATTCCGACGCTGCCGGTCAGCGGGTTGAAACTCAAGGTCAGGACCTGTCCCGAGATATCGGCCAGATGGATGACCGTCGCGTCGACGTAGCCGTCGGGATAGAACTGGCAGCTTATCGAGCCGTCTTTGGCCCCGCCGATTCCCGCGACCGAGACGTCGCGCAGAACGAGCCCCGTCGGCATCACGACCTCGTCGCCCCACGGGCCGCTAAAAGGGAAGAACTTGGGATTGGGCGCATAGGGATCCAGACGCGTGACGTAGTAGCCGTTGTGGTCAAGGTCGAAGGTCATGCGGTAGATGACTTGCTGGTTGGAGGCCTCGTCGTAGAGATAGGTGGCACGTCCGGCGAGCCGGCGCGCTTCGCTCTTGAGCTGGGCACCGTGGAAACCGCCCAGGTATGGAATCGCGAGGGTCATCACCAGCCCCATGATGAAGATCACGACGGCGATTTCGAGCAGCGTGAAGCCGGGCGCGCCGTCCACGGGAGTGCGCCGCTCGAGGGCCGCGCGTGCAGCGCCGCGGCGCGGCGCAACCGGCGGCGGCTCGAAGCGCACCCGCGCAAGCCCGGAGCGAGGCTGGGTCACGACGAACTGCCGTCGATATCTTCGTCTTTACCGGTGCCGCCGGGCTTGCCGTCGGCGCCAAACGATTTCAGCACGTAGGCGTTGCCGTCGCTCTGGTAGAAGTACGGGGTGCCCCACGGATCGAGCGGCACCTTCTCTATGTAGCCGCCTTGCTCGTAGTTGGCCGGCTGGCGGCCGCCGGTCGGCGGGCTGACCAGCGAGGTCAGGCCCTGGTCGGTGGTCGGATAGTAGCCGTTGTCGAGATAGTAACGGTCGAGCGCGGTTTTGATCTCGGAGATGTCGGCCCCGGCCTTGGTGCGCTTGGCTTTATCGGTGGCGCCTCTGAGGCTTTGCACCACGATAGTGGCGAGCAGCCCGAGGATGAGGATGACGACCATGATCTCGATCAGCGTGAAGCCCGCTTCGAGCCTGCGCAGCCGCGTCGTTCGGTCCATTGTTGTGCGCCCCCGTGTGGTCATTTCATCAACTGGTTCAATTGGAATATTGGCATCAGGATCGCCAGCATCATGAACAGGATAATCCCCGCCATCGCCAAGGTCATCAGCGGCTCGAGCAGCGTGGTGAGCTGGTCGAGCGAGCGCTCGACCTCGCGTTCGTAGGTGTCGGCCACCCGCTCGAGCATCGACTCGAGCTCGCCCGAGCGTTCGCCCACGCGGATCATCTCGATCAACAGCGGCGGAAACAATCCGCTCTGGGCGAGCGGATGGGTCATCCCGTGGCCCTCGCGAATCGAGGTGCGGCTCTCTTCGACCGCGTCGGCCATCAGCCCGTTGGTCACCACGTGCTTGACCGAGGTGAGCGCCGGGAGCAATTGCACGCCGCTTTGCAGCATGGTGGCCAGCGTGCGCGCAAAACGCGCGCACAACACGCGGATGACCGTCCCGCCGATGTACGGCATGCGCAGCAGCCAGGTGTCGTAGAGGCGCCGTCCCCGTTTAGTCGAGAGCCCGTACATGGTTCCGGCGATGGTTCCGGCGATCAGCAGCACCAGGAGCAGCCAGTAGCCCGAAATGAAATCCGACACGGCGATCAGGATTACGGTGGGCAAGGGCAGGGCGGCGTTGCTCTGCTGAAAGATGGTCGCGACCTGCGGCACCACGTAGCTCATCAGGAAAAACATGATCGCGCTGCCCACGCATACCATGATCACCGGGTAGGTCAGCGCGTGGGTCACCTTGGCTTTGAACTCGGCCTGATTTTCGCTGAAATCGGCGACCCGGTTGAGCACGGTCTCGAGCGCGCCGGCGGCCTCGCCCGCGCGCACCATCCCGACATACAGGTCGGAGAAAGTCTCGGGATGGATGGCGAGCGCGTCGCCCAGCGAGGTGCCCTCGCGCACCCGTTCGCGAACCTGCGAGAGCAGGCGCTTGGTCACCGGACGGGTGGATTGGTCGGCCAGGGCGGCGAGCGCATCGACCAGTTGCACGCCGGCGCCCAGCAACGAGCTTAACTGGCGCGTGAGCAGGGAAAGCTCGGGAGGCGGAATCCGGCGGCCGAAGGAGGGAAAGTAGTCGCGCAGGGTGCGCTTGACCGCCGCCGCTTCCTCGGCCAGTTCGGTGGGAAAGATGCCGCGCTCGCGCAGCTTGCCGCGCGCCGTGCGTACGCTGTCCGCGTCGACGACGCCGGCTACCGAGCGGCCGTTGGCGGCCAATCCGCGATAGGCGAAAACAGGCATCGCTGGTGAACTTGGAATGCTGGCCGGCTTAGAGAATATCTTCCTGGGTTACGCGCAACAGCTCTTCGACGGTGGTTTCGCCCTTCAGAATCCGTTCCGCGCCGTTTTGACGCAGAAGCGTCATCCCCTGCGCGGTACAGGCGCGCCGGATGGTCGCCGCGTCGGCCTTCTGCATCACCAACGATCGCACCTCGTCGTCCATCACCATCAGCTCCTGGACGGCCGTGCGTCCGCGGTAGCCGGTGTTGCGGCACGCGCGGCATCCGTTGGCCGCCGGCCGATAGATTGGCCCTTCCAGAGCCTCAGCGCGCAGCCCAATCCGTGCGATCTCGGCGGTGCTCGGCGTGTAAGGCTCGCGGCAGCTCGGGCATACCGTGCGCAGCAGGCGCTGCGCCAATACGGCCAGGATCGAGGACGAGACCAGGAACGGCTCGATTCCCATGTCGACCAGGCGGCTCAGCGCGCCAAAGGAGTCGTTGGTGTGCAGGGTCGAGAACACCAGATGGCCGGTCAGCGCGGCATGGATCGCGATCTCGGCGGTTTCGCTGTCGCGGATTTCGCCGACCATGATTACGTCGGGGTCCTGGCGCAGGATCGAACGCAGGCCGCTGGCGAAGGTGAGCTCGATTTTCGGATTGACCTGCATCTGGCCGATTCCGCGCAATTGGTACTCGATCGGATCCTCGATGGTGATGATGTTTTTCTCGGGCGAATTGATCCGCGAGAGACAGGCGTAGAGCGAAGTGGTCTTGCCCGATCCGGTCGGCCCGGTGGCCAGGATGATGCCATGGCTCTGGCGAATCAGCCGGTCGATGCGGATCAGGTTGTCGCCGGAGAAGCCCAGGCGATCGAGGTTGAGATCGACCAGCGCCTGCGCGCGATCGAGCAGCCGCAGCACGATCCGTTCGCCGAAGGCGGTCGGGATGGTGGAGACGCGGATATCGATGTCGCGGCCGGCCACGCGCAGCCGGATGCGCCCGTCCTGCGGCAGGCGCTTCTCGGCGATGTTGAGGCCCGACATGACCTTGATGCGCGAGGTAATCGCGGGCTGAAACCGCTTGGGCGGCGAGATCACGTCGTAGAGCATGCCGTCGACCCGGAAACGCACCAGCAGCTCGCGCTCGAACGGCTCGACGTGGATGTCGCTCGCGCGGTCCTTCACGGCCTGCGAGAGCAGGCCGTTGACCAGCTTGATGATCGGCGCGGCATCGTCGGAATCGAGCAGGTCCAGCGGCTCCTGCGCCAGTTCATTGGCCACCACGTCGAGCCGGTCCTCTTCGAGGTCGATCATCAGATCCTGGGCGGTGGTGGTGGTGGCCTGGTCGTAGGAGCGATTGATCGCGTCGTTGAGGACTTCGGGCGGCACGACGACCGGATGCACCGGCATTCCGAACAGCACGCGCAAGTCGTCGAGCGGCTCGTAGTTGGAGGGGTCGGCAATCGCGACCGTCACGCTACGGCCGTCGCCGTTAAGCGGCAGCACGCCATTTTTCTTGGCGTAATTTATCGGCACCCGGCCGAGCAGCTTGGGGTCGATCGCATGCTCGTCGACGTGGGCCTGGAAGGGGAGCCAGTATTCCTGAGCGATCGCACGCGCCAGGCGCTGCGGCTCCAACGCGCCCATGTCGACCAGCACATCGGCCAGGTCCTGGCCAGGCTTCTTGCGCTGGCGGGCGCGCTCGAGATCCTGCTCGGATACCCACGAACGGTCCAGCAGGATTGACTCGAAGCTTTTTCGCGCAGTCGCCATCAGATCAATTAATCGCCCGCCTTACCGCCGCCGCCCCTCGCGTGGCCGCGCCGTCCCTCAGATTTCGCCAGTTCTTCGAGCGCATGACGCGGGATACACATCCGCCATGTTCAATTAGACACGATGGCTCGGTGGAGTTGCAACATGCTTCTTTTGGACCGACGCGTCACGCTTGGCTTAGTGAAGCTGTGAGACCCCCCCTCCAGGCTTCCGTGCAGCGCCTAGTAATGACGCTGATTGCCGGTGGTCGAACCCGGACCGCTGATGCCGAAGCTGAGCCCCGGACCACCCTTTTTGGAGGGCATCGTATGGGTCGATTGCTTCCACGCGGTCAACTTGCCGTCGACGAAAGTGAGATCGACGAACTGGCCCTGGTCGCCCTCCTTGGTGTTGGTGTAAAGCAGGGTGGCCGCGATGTCATTGGTGTTGGAGCGCTTGGCGTAGCTCCAGATCTCGGTGTCCTGGTCGCCGTATTGGCGCAGATCGGGCTCGCCCCACTGCTGATGTACGTCGGCGGAGCTCTCGCCGATCTTGAGGTCGCGTTGCATGCGCGAGGCGCGCATCTCGGTCGAAGCCTGATAGGCGACGCCACATCCCCCCAGCGCCAGAGCGAGAGCGGCGGCGACCAGATACAGCCGAAGTCTCATGCCGCGAAATTTCGTCATCATCCGGGTCCGAAGTCAACTTGCGCGCTGTAGACTGACAGTTGATATCGCCACGCGTCTCCAGTATCGCGCTAAAGATGAGCCCAATTCCCGGCTCACACGAAAATGTCGGCAGGGAAGCCGCGGTCGTTGATGAAGCTGCCCATCTCGGCCATCGCGAAGGTCCGCCCGGCGCGTTGCGGATTGTTGAGCGCGTGGGCACGAATTGCATGCACGTCGCGGAAGTAGCGCTGGATTGGATTGTCGAGAAAGATCGCCCGTCCGCCGCTTGATTCGAACATCAGGTCGACCGCGTGCACGCTAAGGCGCACCGCGTTGGCCGCGTCCCACCGCAGCCGCGCGCGCCGCTCGACGCTGATTTCGCGGCCGTCCGCCGCCAGCCGCATCATCTCGTCGAACGTGTCGAGCATGCGTTGGCGCGCGCCGTCGACCTCGGAGGCGGCCTCCGCCAGGCGCATCTGCGCGAACGGGTCTTCCGCGACCATCTTGTGGTCGTACGCGGTACGCCGCGCGCGGCTGCCCTCGCGCCAGCATTCCAGCGCGCCGCTCGCGGCGCCGATCGCCGGGGCCGCGATGGCGTAGGCGAACACCGACGCCCACGCCAGGCGATAGAGCGCGCCTGGATTGACCGCCTGGCCGGGATTGTTGCGGTTGTAGGCGTCGAGGAATTTGTGCGTGCGATACTCGGGAACGAAGGCGCCGCTGACCACGATGTCTTTGCTACCCGACCCGGTGAGCCCCATCACGTGCCAGTTGTCGTCGATCTCATAGTCGCTCCGCGGCAGCAGGTAGCTGCGCGCATCCGGTGTGCCGTCGGGGTTGCGCGTCGAGCCGCCCAGGATCGCCCAATGGCAGAAGTCGCATCCGCTCGAGAACGACCATCGCCCGCTCACCCGAAAGCCGCCCTCGACGCGTTCGATCTTCCCGGTGGGTGCGTACGACGACGAGGCCTGGATGGTCGAGTCGGCGCTCCAGACGTCCTGCTGTGCGCGCTCGGGGAACGCCGCTAGTTGCCAGGAATGCACGCCGAGCACGCCGAGCACCCATCCGGTGGACGGGCATGCGGCGCCGACCTCCATCACCGCGCGATAAAACGCGGCCGGATGCAGCTCGAAGCCGCCCCAGCGCGCGGGCTGCAGTGCGCGCAGGAGCCCGGCGCGCTGGAAATCCAGCCAGCTCTCGTCGGGCAAGCGCCGCGTGCGCTCGGTCAGCGCGGCGCGCTCGCCAAAGGCCGGGATTAGCTCACGTACGCGCTCGAGGTATTCGTCGCCATTCATTTGAATCGCCTCGCGGGGCGGCCGGCGGTCGCGCATCTCGATCGGCGCGCCCGCGCCCAGGGCCCGCCGACGCCAGCTTCGCGCATCGGGCCGGGTGACTTCAACTCGCCCCGGCGGGCATCCGGGAGCGCCGGCGGGTCAGTGTGACCGGGGCAAAGCCATTCGTGCTATAACCGCTGCCGTTGGTTGGCGACGAGGAGGAATCGATGCCGCGCAAGCTACGGCTGGTCAAGGGCGCCGCGGAACGTGCCGCGCTGGTTTACGGGATGCGAATCTTCGCCCAGAGCGACGTGGCGGCGGTCGAAGACGCGCAGGTGCGGCTCAACAATGGCAGCACCGGGCGGGTCACGATGCATCTGATCGAGGGCACGCGCGCGCAGATCCGCCGCCAGCTCATGCAGAGTATAGACGCATTTTTCGAACTGCTCGGCGACGAGGAGCATTAGCCCACCGGATCGCGAGACCGATCGCAACCTACGGCCCTCAGCAATCAAACCGCACCAAGGCAAAATCGAGAGGCAAACTATGGAGCTCAAGTTTATCAAGTACGAGAAGCGCGGCCATCTGGCCTACATCACGCTCAACCGTCCCGAGGTCATGAACGCGTTGCATCCGCCGTGTCATCTGGAGATGGACCAGGTGTGGGACGACTTCGCGGGCGACCGCGAGATGTGGGTGGCGATCCTGACCGGCGCGGGCGAGCGCGCGTTTTCCGCCGGCAACGACCTCAAGTGGACCGCCGAGCATCGCGGCGAGCGCCCGCAGATGAGCAAGGGCGGCTTCGCCGGCATCACCGCGCGCTTCGACCTGACCAAGCCGGTCATCGCCGCGGTCAACGGCTTCGCGCTGGGCGGCGGATGCGAAATTGCGCTCGCCTGCGACATCATCATCGCCGCCGACCACGCGCGCCTGGGCCTGCCCGAGCCGCGGGTTGGCCTGATGGCCGGGGCCGGCGGAGTCCATCGCTTGCCGCGCCACATCCCGCTCAAGATCGCGATGGGCATGATCCTGACCGGCAAGCACCTCAGCGCGACGGAGGCTCATCGATGGGGCCTGGTGAACGAGGTGGTGCCGCTGAAGGACCTGATGGCGACGGCGGAGCGATGGGCCGGGGAGATCATGGAATGCTCGCCGGTGTCGATCCAGGCGAGCAAGGAAGCCGCGATGAGCGGGCTTGGGATGGGGCTGGAGGAGGCCTGCGTTCACAAGTTCCCCGGGACGGAGAAATTGTGGAAGTCCAAGGACGCGATCGAAGGGCCGCTCGCGTTTGCGCAAAAGCGCAAGCCGCAATGGAAGAACGAGTAGAGCGGTAGAACAATTCGCGCCGGTAACCTGGCCTTCGCCAGGAAGATGGTGTGCCCGGCAGGAAGCGCGTGCACGGCAGGAGAGCATGTGATGGATCCGTTGGCGCTTATCGAAGCGAAAAAAATGCCGTTCGCGGAGTTGCTCGGTGTGCGAATTCTGAGCGCCGCGCCGGAACGCCTCACGGCCGAGATGGTCGTGCGAGAGAACCTCTGCACGCTGCCTCCGGTGCTGCACGGCGGAGCGGTGATGGCGTTCGCGGACTCGCTCGGCGCCTATGCGACGATGCTCAACCTGCCCGAGGGCGCGAGCACCACGACGATCGAATCCAAGACCAACTTTCTCGCCCCGGCCCCCGCCGGGACGACCGTCACCGGCGAGTGCGCGGCGCTGCATCGCGGGCGCCGCACGATGGTCTGGCAGACGCGGATTACCAACGCACAGGGCAGGTTGCTGGCCATCGTGACCCAGACCCAGATGGTGCTCGAGGCGCCCTCGCGCGGTTGACATCGAGGCGACGGAGGTTTTTGATGACCCATTCCACCCGGAGGAGCATAGCGCAGGATGATAACCCGTCGTGAGATGATGAAGACGATCGCCGGTTCGGCCGCGGTTGCAACGCAACTGTTCGCCGCGATGGCTCTGGCACAGGCCGCCGAGGGCGACGCGAACGGCCAGGGCAAGGCTCCGAATCCGACAGCCTCGGATAAAGGCGTGACCGTGCGCCCGGTCCTGCAACACGACTTGCCCGATGCGCCGGGCAAGGAGGTCAGCATGCTGATCGTCGAGTTCGAACCGGGCGCCGGCTCTTCGCCGCATCGCCATCCGGGCTCGACCGCGGTCTACGTGCTGGAGGGTTCGGTGGTGAGCGAGGTCGATCCGGACAAGCCCGTCACCTACCACGCCGGAGAGTCGTGGTATGAACTCCCGATGCACACGCATCGCATCGCCCGCAACGCGAGCAAGACCCATCCGGCGAAGGTCCTCGCGGTACTTATCTCGGATAAGGGCCAGGCACTGGTTCTGCCGCCGGGTTAGTGGCTAGACGGCACGGCGCGGTGGGTATCCGTCGGCTGGTCGAGCACGGCAAGGGCCGCGCGCGGGAAAACCATCAGTAGGAGATTCTGTCCGTCGGGCGATTCATCATTCGCGCGATACTCCAGCGGATAGGGATAGAAGACCTGCGCGGCCTTGGGACCGTATTTTTCGATAACCGCGCGGACGGCCCGATGATCCCCGACCACTCCGATGGCGACGGCGTCGCCGTTCCACGCGCCGAGCCATACGCCTGAGGTCGTAAGCTCGGGAGCGGGCGCCGTCCCGAGTTCGGCCATCGCGCGGTAGTGAATATGCGCATGACGCGCAAGGCGGGCGAGTAGCCATACAAAGGCGCGCGATCCGCGAAGGCTCGCCGACGCACCGTAGCCGGGAAGCTGCGGCGGCAACCGGCCGCCTGCCAGCACCGCGTCGATGAAGCCACGGTCGCGCAGTTCGAACGGACTGAGCCGCCCGGGGTCGAGCCCGGCGTCCAGCGCCCGGCGCGCCGCGTGGAGCAGGAGTGCGAAGCGGTCGAGATTGTAGCGCGCTTCCATTTCCCCGCCGGTCACGGACCGCAAGGCCGAGAACTCAGCCGGGTCGATTTGATACAGCACCACGCCGCCGACTCCGGTTCGGCGCCAACGGGCGCCGTCGAACAAACGCGCGAAATCCTTTTCGCCGGCGGGATTGACTATAACGGTCCGGATGTCGTGATTGACGAGGAATGCCGGGAACTGAGTAGCGTAACCCGGAATGTATGGATCATCGTTGGCCAACCCCTGAACGATCGGCCATCGTGCGAAGCCGGAGGGGATGGCGTTCGCGAGCAGGCGGCCCTGCGGAATTCTGAAATAGAAATTTGCCTCGGCCTGCCACAGCAGCGCATCTCCAGAAGCGCCGAAGGGAAGTATCAGCACGATCTCGTTTGCCGCGAGGTACTGTCGATATAACCCGTTTTCGAAGAACGCCGGCAGGTTGTCGCCGCCGGTGTATCGGGTCATCGGCAGACTCGGAAAGATGCTGACCAGCGCAGCGCCGCCGAGCAGCCAGCGGCCGGCGGTGAAACCCTCGCGGCGCGCCAGCCAGAGCGCCACTATCACGGCGAGAATCAAAAACAGGTAGACCGTGAATCGCGCGGGAAGCGCGTTGTCGAGCAGCGGAACAAGCATCGCGACCAGCCAGGGAAGCGGCAGCAGCGCCCGGCCGCCGAGATGCAGCACCGGGCCGAGCGTGGCGACCGCGACGATCAGCAGCATCGCGATCAGCAGCCGCGCGCGCGGCGTACGCGGCCGGCCGGCCGCTGAGAGAATTACGATGAGCGGCAGCAGACCCAGGTAAGCGCTCGGCTCGCATCCCCAGGTCGTATGCTGCAGCAGCCTGCGAATCGGCGGCAGGCGCGAAAGCATGCTCGGCTCGACCGGCGTGATGAAGTTCAACAGATCGGACGAGCAATGCGACGGATTGTAAATCGGTGCGAGGCCGAAGGGCGACGGAAACAAGCGTGCGAGATAAGGCGCGAGCACTAATGCCGAGATGCCGTACGAGATCGCCGAGATACCGGCGAGGCTCCTAAGCCGTCGGCGCAGAGTTTCGTCGAATAGCCGCAATGCCAGGACTATCGCAACGCCGCCGAACAGCGTCGCGGTCGCGAGTATCTCGGGCGAGAGCAGGAACTGGCCGATCACCAGCGCCGTCAAGGCCAGGATGAACTTCGCGTTGAGAGTGAACTTCGCGCGGCCGAATCCGTGCTCCATTTCCCGGTCCAGGAAAGCCAGACTGAGATACGGGAAGAGCGGCACAAGAAAGACCATCGCCAGCGAGACGTGATCGAGCAATTCGCTGGCCACGTAGGTGGAAAAGCCGAAGATGAAGCCGCCGGCCAGCGCCGCGCGAAATTCGCAGGTGACCCGCCGGCACAGCAGAAACGCGGTGAATGCGCTCAGCGCCGGCGTCGACAGGCATAGGATGTTGTAGGAGGCGATCATCCCGAGCCAGCGCGTAACCGGCCACATCAACAGCGCCGCGCCGGGAATCGTCGTCGACCAGGCAAGCGTGCATCCGGCCGGTGCCCACGCGGCATCGGTGAAGAGCGGGTTCAGCCGATGCGAGAGCGCGTAAGGATACCAGGCGAGTCCCCAGATCGGAATCTGCGTATCGCCGCCCGCGCCGAAGCCCAGACCGAGATGGCAAAAGTCACCGAGTAGCGGAATTCCGAAAAAAGCGAAGGACGCGATGGCATAGATGACGAGCGCCGCGGCGGGCTCCGCGAGTCCGCCTGGTGGATCCGCGCTGCGCGCCCGCGGCGTCATCGGCGGGCGCGGGCGGTCTCGCCTGATGGGGTCCCGTTTGATGCGGTCATGCGACGAACCATGCGGGCCCTGACGCGGCTTGGCGGGCCGCCGATGCTGTCAGGCGGAGAGACGCGCGATCGCAGCCGGCGCTTTTTGCTTGCGTCGGTAGCTGCCGTAGGCGGCGCCCGGATGGTCGTCGGCGAGGCGCTGCTGGCCCTTGCCGAAGTAGTGCTCGCGTAGCGTGCTCGCCTCGTACTCTTTGCGAAACAGGCCGCGGCGTTGCAATTCCGGCACGACCAGGTCGACGAAAGTTCCGTAGTCGACCGGCGTATCAACCGAGAAATAATTGAAGCCGTCGACGCCGCCCTCGACGATCCATCGCTCGAGTTCGTCGGCGACGCGCCGATAGTCGCCCACCGGCACCGGCATCACGCTGCAGATTGAAAGGAATTCCGCTATTTCACGCATCGTCCACTCGCGTGTCGAATCGACCGAGGAGAAATACTGCGCGAGGAACTGCATCCCGTCGGATTTCACATTGCCGATCTTGTCGCCGGGGCCGTACTTGGAAAGATCGATCCCGGTCCATCCGCCGAACAGCGCGAAGGCCCCTTCAGGGCTCGCACATTTCATCACTTCCGCGTGCTTGAGCCGCGCCTCGGCGTCGGTTACGCCGACGATCGGTGAAATCCCCATCAGGATCTTCAGATGCTTGGGGTCGCGGCCCTTTTCCGCGGCGAGTTCGCGGATGCGATCGCAGTAAGCGCGGCATACGGTGGTGTTGGGAAAGATTACGAACACCGCCTCGGCGTGAGTCGCCGCGAACTGCATCCCGCGCCCTGAAAGTCCCGCCTGGTAAATCACCGGCGTGCGCTGCAGCGACGGCTCGCATAGATGCGGTCCGAGCACGTCGAAATATTTTCCCTGATGCCGAATCTCATGGACCTTGGAGGGGTCGGTATGGATATCGCGCCCGGTGTCGCGAACGACCGCGTCCTCCTCCCAGCTCTGCTCCCAAAGCTTGTAAACGACCTCCATGTATTCGTCGGCGCGGTCGTAGCGTTCGTCATGCGGAAGTATTTTGCCCAGCCCGTTCTTCTCGGCGTCGGGCAGATACGAGGTCACGACGTTCCATCCCACGCGCCCCTTGGTCAGATGGTCGAGCGTGGAGAACAGCTTCGCGGCCATGTACGGAGGATGGTAGGTGGTGCTGTAGGTAGTGGCCAGTCCGAGATGGCGCGTCAGCATCGCGAGCGCCGGGATGAGCACGGTCGGGTCGTTACATGGAAACTGCACGGCGTGGCGCACGGCCGCGTCGCGAGTGCCGCGGAAGGCGTCATAGGTGCCGTGGATGTCGGCGAAGAAGAGCGCGTCGAAACAGCCGCGCTCCAGCGTGCGCGCCATCTCCGCGTAGTATTCGAGATCGCGGTAGCCGGTCGAGGAGCGGTCCAGTGGATGTTTCCACTGACCCTTGGATTGCGGGCAAATCGAGCACTGGGTGAAAGCGTTGAGATGGATCACGGATGGTCCTCCTCGAGACGTCGCGGGGCGTCGGCCAGTCTGCGCGCTTGGGCCACACTATCGCCGCTGGTCGGATTTGAGAAGGGAATGGTTGACGATGCAATTCCCGTTTCGTTGCATCGCGTTCGCCCGCGTCGCGCGCCGGCGGCGTCAGCCGTTCGGGTTCTTGCGCGCGAGGCCGTCGAAGAGGTCGAGCATCCGCTCGCGCCAGGCCGCGATCGGGTCATCAACCTCCAGCAATGCAAAGCCGCTTATCGTGCGCGCCCATTGAAAGCCGCCGAACACGATGTAGTCGGGATAGAGCGGTGCGGCGCCGCCGAGGAACGGTTGCGACTTGAGGGTCATCCGCAGCGGTTCGAGGGTTTGGCGAAAGCCGCCGACGCGCGCCTCGCGATTGGCGCAGAACTGCTCTAGTGGTATGCCGAAGCGCCTGGCCCGGGATTCGCGGAAGTAGTCCTGATCGCGCGGGTCGAGATGGCGCACGATGTCGAGCGCGACGAAGGTCGAGATGCCGGCGTTCTGCACGGTGTCGGCCCAGCTATTGATGAAGCGCGCGGCGGCTCTGGCGGCGGCTCCGCCGAATAGCGACGGCTGGGCGGGATAAGTATCTTCGAGGTAGTTGGCGATTGCCCAGGAATCCGCGATTACGCGATCGCCGTCTTCGATTACCGGAACCCGGTCCTGTCCCGAATGCGCGATCGCCGGCTTGTCGCAGTAGCGCCACGGAATCGTCTCGACCGTCAGCTGTTTGTGCGCGAGCGCCATCCGGATGCGCCAGCAGTAGGGGCTGAATCTCCGATTGGGATCGGCGCCCGCCAAGTCAAACATCTTGATTGCCGTTGTGGTCGCCATATCGGACTCCCGAGCGGCTTATCCGCTCGCCGCAAGCAGGGACGAGGTTTTCAGGGAGCAGGTGTCGCCGCTGGAAAGCCCATCTTCTCGGCCGATTCGGGATACAGCCACAAAGTTTTTCCCGATAGCGGACCGTCGAGGACCCGGGCCTTGATTGCGCCCGTTTCGTTGATTGCGCCCGTTTCGTTCGGGCCAGCGTCTGCAAGCAGGGTCCCCGCGGGCACCATCATCAGATTGTGATGATAGAAAAGCTTGCTCACTTCCATCGTGCCGAACGCGTCGAGCGAGCGCAGCGCGGCGATTCCTGCCGCGTAGTCTTCCTTGTTGTCCGCCGCGATCGTTTCCTTCGCGAGACGCCATTGCTTGCCCGTGATTGGCGGGGCGTCCGCGGGCGGGCCCGAGATCGAGGGCTTGCATGACATCATGAGCAGAGCGACGCAAACCGAGAGGATGGCGGGGGCTATTCTGTTCACAGAATCTTTCCGAAGCTCCTCTTCAGATGATCTTGTTGAGCGGGAACTCGATAATCCCGACCGCGCCGGCTTCGAGCAGCTTGGGAAACAATTCGCGCACGGTGTGCTCGGCGATTACGGTCTCGACCGCCAGCCATTCCTTGCCCTTGAGATTGGGCGAGGGGTAGAGCGACGAAACGGTGGGCGCGGTTATCGAGGGCAGCAGCGCGATCACTTTTTCCAGGTTCTCACGCGCCACGTTCATCTTGATTCCGACCCGGTTCTCGGCGTCGAGCGCGCCGCGCAGCAGCATCCCGATTTGCCGAATCTTGGCCTGCTTCCATTCCACGGCCCACGCCTGGGGGTTGGCGACCAGCACCGGGGTCGAAGTCAGGAGTTGCTCGACGATCCGCAAACCGTTGGCGCGCAGCGAGGAGCCGGTCTCGGTGACTTCGACCACCGCGTCGACCAGGCCCTCGGCGGCCTTGGCTTCGGTGGCGCCCCAAGAAAACTCAACATCTACTTTAACTTTACGTTCGGCGAAAACTCGCCGCGTGAACTCGACCATCTCGGTCGCCACCCGCTTGCCTTCGAGGTCCTCCAGCCGGCGCACCGGCGAGATATCCGGCACCGCGAGCACCCATCGCGTCGGCACCAGCGATACCTTGGAGTAGGTGAAGCTTTCGACCGCTATCAGCTCGACGGCGTTCTCGACGATCCAGTCGCTGCCGGTGATGCCGGCGTCGAGCGAGCCGTCGGCGATGTAGCGAGGCATCTCCTGCGGGCGCAGCAGGCGGCAGCTCAGCGTCGGGTCGTCGACGCTGGGCATGTAGGAGCGCGCGCCGACCGACACGCGCCATCCCGACTTGCGCATCAGTTCGATGGTCTGGGCTTCGAGGCTGCCCTTGGGCAGTCCGAATTTGAGTACGTTATCAGCAGGCATAGTCGCTAGCTTTGCTTCCGTGTCGTTCGGGTTATTACGGGTTAGTGACGAATTACAGTCAAATCGTCGAAGGCAAGCTGAGTCGCGCCGTTCAATGCGCGGGCTTCGCGGGTTTGGCGGTCTCGGCGGGCTTGGCGGTTTTGGATTGATGCCCATAGCCGGGGCCGTACTTGGCCGGGTCGACCCGGCGCGTATCGACCGTGTGCCAGGCGTCGTCGCGCAAGACGCGAAAGAAACACGACTCGTAGCCCTCGTGGCAGGCGGCGCGGTCGCCGTGCTGCTCGACCGAGAGCAGGATGGTATCGTTGTCGCAGTCGATCCGGATCTCGTGCACGGTCTGGTAGTTCCCTGACTCTTCGCCCTTGCGCCACAAGCGGTTGCGCGAGCGCGAGAAGTAGCAGGCGTGGCCGCTCTTGACGGTTTCCTCGAAGGCTTCGCGGTTCATGTAGGCGACCATCAGGAGGCGTCCGCTTTTATAGTCCTGGGCGATGACGGGAACTACGCCGCCGTTCTTCTCGAAGTCAATTTGTGAGGCTGCTTGCCGCGAGGCTGCCTGCTGCGATGCTGGCTGGGTTTCCATCTGCGCGCGCCGGCCTGTGGACGCCGGCAAACTCCTTTTGGTGAACGTGAAAGTATCGATTAAACGTCGGACGGTTTCAATGCCGTCTCAGCGCTGGGGCTCCGGGCGCGGGTTCCAAAATCGGGCCGGGAATGTATAGAGTCGCAGCGGGGGACCGTGAAACCATCCTTGAAGCATCCCGGGAAGCATCGTCGCGTGAGTGTCACCGCGTCGCCGGACAGACTGAAGGCCGCATCGGGAACGACGGATGAGTTTGCGTCCGCGCGCGCCGCGGCGACTGCGCGAGGGGGCTATCATCGGAAGGGGATGGGCGATAATCGAGATGGGCGATAATCGAAAATGAAGGCGCTCCGGCCGCTGCGCGGCACGCTGGCCGCCATTCTGATGGCGCTCGTCGCGATGACCGGCGCCTGCCGGCATAGCGCGAAGGTGGATTTGCGGGCGCAGCCCGCCTTCGCGCCGTTCAACTTTCAAATCGCGGTCGGCGCCGACCACTATAATATCGAGGGCTTCATCGCGCATTCAGCCGGCCAGGGGCGGCTGCCCGCGCTGCTCGTGCTGACGGCCGGCGAGGGCAACGCGCGCCGCTGTATCGACCAGAGCCCCGGGCTGGTCGCGCTGGGCATGCTCGAGGCCTGCATCAGCATCCCGGGCTACGGCAAGTCCTCGGGACCGAGCCGCTTCGTCGGGCCGCAGGCGGTCGAGGCGGCGCATCGCGCGGTCGACCTGATGGCGGCGCGGCCGGACGTCGATCCGGACCGTATCGCGGTATGGGGCCTGTCGGACGGAGCGGTGGCGGCGGGCCTGCTGATGGATAGCGACCCGCGGCTGCGCGCGGTTATTTTGCAGTCTGGCTTTTACGACACGCTCAAGATGTGGCCCGAGGCGCCGCTGCGCGAGAAGGTCACCATCCTGCGCCAGGTATGGCCGAGTCATCGCGTGCTCGCCGAGCGCAGCGTGATTGCGCATCTGCCGCCCAAGCTCGATTGCAGCGTGCTCATCATGCACGGCGAGCATGACAAGAAGATGCCGGTGCAGCAGGCCAAACGGCTGGCCGAGGCGCTTCAGACTCGCGGGGTCAAGGTCGAGACCCGCTTTTTCGACGACGGTCACGACCTCGGCGGCAAGGTCGACGGGCCGCTCAAGGAATTTCTGCGCGAGAACCTGATCGCCGCCGCGCCGCGCACGCATGCGCCGTCGTAATACGAATCGCGGCCGCGCGGGCGCCCGTGATCCATTGACGCCCGAGCCGCGGGTCGCGGCAAGCGAGCCCTAGCGTAGGGCCTCCACGGCCTCGACCACGGCGTCGGCGTGGCCCGCGACCTTGACCTTGGGAAAGACCTTGCGAATCACGCCGGCGCAATCGATGACGAAGGTGGTGCGTTCGATTCCCATGAACTCGCGTCCGTAGAGCGACTTCTTCTTGTAGACTCCGTATAGCCGCGTGACGCGGTTGCCGGCGTCGCTCAGCAGTGGAAAGTCGAGCGCGTGCTTGTCGATGAACTTACGATGGGAGTCCGGCGAGTCCGCGCTTACCCCGACGACCTGCGCGCCCAGCGCTTTGAGGCGGGCCGTGGTGTCGCGGAAGTCGCACGCCTCGGTGGTGCATCCGGGCGTCATGTCCTTGGGATAGAAGTAGAGCACCAGATTGCCGCGGCCGAGCAGCTCCTTAAGCGAGACCACTTTGCCGCTGCCATCGGGAAGCTCGAAGGCCGGAGCCTTGCGGCCTTCCATCTCGTGCATCGGTTTCTTGACGGTCGCCTTGATGGTGCCAGTGGTGCGTGTCTTGGCCATGGTTTGCTCCTTGGTCCGCACTGACGATTCCATCATTTTTGGAGCGGGTAAAGCGGGCCGCGTCCTGCCGCGATAAAACCTCCTGTGGCGCAACGGTTTTCACAAGATCGTAGTTGACGGCGTGCCGGTCAGCCTCTATGCTTGCGGCGGGGCGCGCCTAACTAAAAGTACCTGTCGTCTTCATGGCTGCATACACTGAGCTTCACAAACCGTTCCTCGAACAGCTCGGCGACGATTACAACCTCGGGCGCGTCCTCGGCGCCGTCGGTATCCCGCAAGGCTCGGTCAACAGCAACTACCTGGTCGAGACCGCCAAGGGACGCTTCCTGCTGCGGGTCGACGAGGTCAAGACCGAGGGCGAGGTCAAGCGCGAAATCGACCTGCTGGCCTTTCTGCGCAAGCATTCCTTTCCCTGTCCGCATCCATTGCAGGACCGGATGGGCCGGTACTGGCGCGAGTACGAAGGCAAGTGCGCCTCGCTCTATCGTTACCACGAAGGGCGGGTCGTGCCGCCCGAGCGTCTGCGCCCGACGCAGCTCGAAACCATCGGCCGCACGCTCGGAGAGCTGCACGTCATCGGCAAGGGCTACAAAAAGGGGATCGACAACCGCTTCAGCTTCGAGCGTATCGCCGACCTCTATCTAAGCGTGCGCGGCCGGCTGCCGAATTATTTTCGCAAGATCAGCCGCACGCTCGAAGACGAGGTCGACTACCTGACGCGCTATCTCGAGGGCAAGCTGCCCAAGGGTGTGATCCACGGCGACCTGTTTGCCGACAACGTGCTGTTCCGCGGCGAGAAGCTGACCGCGGTGCTCGACTTCGACGCGGCCTGCCGCGGCAAATTCATCTTCGACCTCGCGACCGCCGTCAACGCGCTATGTTTCGTCGACAACCAATACTCGCTCGACCGCTTCCGCTTTCTGCTGCACGGCTACGAATCGGTGCGCACGCTGTCGCTGGCGGAATGGGACGCGTTCCCCAACGAGCTGCGCTACTCCTCCCTGCGCTTCACCATCACGCGCCTGCACGACTTCTTTCTCCATCCGCTTGACAACAACCGCCGCGTCCACAAGGACTTCCGCGAGTTCTTCGACCGCCTGCGCATCCTGCGCCGCGAGCGCGAGGGCGGGATGGAGGCGTTGTTGATGGCGATGGCGACCGGGTACGATTATCGCAAGTACCAGAAGGTGAAGGCGAACGAGCGGCTGAAAGCCTGACGGCGCTTTAAGCGCCGCTCCCGTTGCGCGATGATACCGTATCCGTCCCGCACCGCAGTGCCGGTGTCCAGCGCCGCATCCGCCAGCACCCCCTCAGGGAATTGCCCAGAGAATTGCCGAAAGAATCGCCGATGTCCGCGCTCCTGAAGCGCCTGGACGCGGACAGGCCCGCGCTCTGGCTGGAGGTCGCTCCGCCGCGCGGCATCGCCGTCGAGTCGATGCTTACCAGGCTCGCCGCGGTGCGCGGCCAGGTCGACGCGATCAACCTCGCCGACAACGCGCTGGGGCGGGTCAAGCTCGCGCCGCTGGTGTTCGGCTCGATGATCAAGTCGCGGCTGGGGATGGCGGTGGTGATCAACTTTTCCTGCCGCGATCGCAACCGCTACGCCTTGAAGGCCGACCTGCTGGGCGCGGGCGCGCTCGGGATCGAGGGGGTGGTGGCGCTGGCCGGCGACAAGCTCGCCGCCGATCCCGACGGCGTGCGGCCCGTGCGCGACCTCGACACGTTCAGCCTGCTCGGCGCGATGAACGATCTGCGCCGCGGCGATACCGGCGAGGGGCGCCGCCTGCTCAAGACGCTTCCGCAATTCGCGATCGGCGCGGTCGCCAATCCCAATCGCAAGGCCGCCGAGCGCGAGTTCGAATTGCTCGAGCGCAAGGCGGCCGCGGGCGCCGAGTTCGTGATAACGCAGCCGGTCTTCGACCTCGCGGTGGCGCGGACCTTCATCGCCCGCGCGCGCCGCCATCGGCTTCGGGTGGTGCTCGGTATCCTGCCGGTCAAGCGCGAGTCGATGGCCGACTATCTCAAGGATCGCATACCCGACCTCGCCAGCGCCCACGCGCACTTCGACCGCTACGCCGGGCTGAGCGAAGAGCAGGCGCGCCGCATGTCGATCGATTCGAGCATCGCGCTGATGCGCGCATTGGCGGACGAGGTCGCAGGCTTTAACATCATGAGCGGCGGCGGACCCTCGCTCGCGATCGAGCTTGCGCTCGAGTTCAGCCGCTCGCTGGAGGACTCCGGTGCGCGCTAGAAAAATAGGATTTCGGGCAGTCTCCCGTCCGCCGCAACCAACAGCCGGGGGCGCGGCCGCGGAAAGTTCCGGCGGGGCCGCGGTCGAGGACGCGGTACGCTTGATCCTGCGTCACGTCGGCGAAGATCCCGAGCGCGAAGGGCTCAAGCTCACACCGAGCCGGGTGCGGCACGCACTGGAATTCCTGACCCGCGGCTACCGCGAGGATCCCAAGGTCGCGATCAACGGCGCGGTCTTCTCCGAAGAGGAATACCAGGAGATCATCCTGTGCAAGGACCTCGACTTCTACTCCTTGTGCGAGCATCATCTGCTGCCCTTCTTCGGCAAGGCGCACCTCGCCTATTTGCCCAACCGGCGCATCATCGGGCTTTCCAAGCTCGCCCGGTTGGTCGAGATTTACGCCCGCCGCTTGCAGGTGCAGGAACGGCTGACCACGCAGATCGCGCACACCCTGATGGAGGAAATCGAGCCGCTGGGCGTGGCCGTGGTGCTCGAGGCCGAGCACCTGTGCATGCGCATGCGTGGAGTCGAAAAGCAGAATTCCTACGTCACGACCTCGGCGATGCTGGGGGTGTTCCGCACCCACTTCGAGACCCGGCAGGAGTTCATGAACCTGCTGCGCAACGGCAAGCAGTAAGGCCGGCCGCGGATCGGGCGCCGCCGCTCGAGAATCGATCGATGAGTGAACCCGTTTCAGCCGAAGTGCTTGACAAGCTGGGCGCGTACGCGTTGCGCTACGTCAAACCCGGCCAGACGGTGGGACTGGGCACCGGGCACGCCGCTTCGGCCTTCATCCGCGCGCTCGGCCATCGCGGCCTCGAGGTGCGCGGGGTCCCGACATCCGCCAGCAGCGCGCAGCTTGCGCGCTCGCTCGGAATCGAGGTCGTCGCGCTCGACGGCAAGGGCCGGCTGGACGTGGATATCGACGGCGCCGACGAAGTCGATCCGCGCCTCAACCTGGTTAAGGGCTATGGCGGTGCGATGGTGCGCGAGAAGGTGGTCGCGTGCGCCGCGCGCAAGGTGGTGATCCTGGTCGGTGCGGAGAAGCGTGTGGCCCGTCTCGGCCAGCGCCGCCGGTTGCCGATCGAGGTCGTGCCGTTCGCGGCGCACTACGCGATGCGCCGCATGCGCGAGCTGGGACTCAAGCCGGTCGTGCGAATCGGCGCCGACGGAGACGAGTTCCTGAGCGACAACGGCAACCTGGTGATGGACTGCGGTATCGGCGTGATCGACGGCCCCGCCCGCCTCGAACGCGAGCTACTCGCGATTCCGGGCGTGGTCGGCACCGGGCTCTTCATCGGTATCGCCGGCGTAGTGCTGGTGGCCAACAGCGACGGTTCGATCACCAAGCTCGAGCGCCGGCGCTGATGTAACTCCTCACTTAATAAGTTGCACGCCACAAGTAGTCATCCTGAGCGAAGTGAGTCTGCGAGCGGAGTCGAAGGATCTCGCGCGAGGTCCTTTTGCCGCGTGACATGCGGGCGGCGCGATGGATGACGCTTCCGCACGCTCGGGCAATTCGCTCGCCCGGCGCGATTTGGTCCGCATCTACGCGGCCGCCGTTTCGGCGGTCGCGCCGGCGCATCTGATCGGACGTGCGCTGGACGGCGAACTCGCGGGTGCGGAGAAGGTGCCGGCGCTGCTGGCGGATGCTTCGCGGATATTCCTCCTCGCGGCCGGCAAGGCGGCGCTCGGGATGGCGACCGAGCTTGCGCCGCGGCTCGGTCCCAAACTGCACGACGCACTCGCGATAGCTCCGTCGCCGCCGGTTGCGGGCGATCCCGAACCGCGGGCCGGGACATCCGGTGCTGCGCGCGATGCGATTCGCATAGTCGCGGCGGCTCATCCGCTGCCCGACGCTTCATCGCAGCGCGCCGCAGGGGCCGCGCTCGAAATCGCCAGCCGCGCCGGCCCCGGCGACTTGTTGCTGTTCGCGCTCAGCGGCGGCGCGTCCTCGCTGATGGCCGCTCCGGCGGCGCCGGTCACGCTTGAGGACAAGATCGCGATCAACGCCGCGCTGCTCGGTTCGGGTGCGTCGATTCGCGAACTCAATATCGTGCGCCGCCATCTCTCGGCGATAAAGGGCGGGGGATTGCTGCGGGCCTGCGGAGGCGCGCGCGTGCTGAGTCTCATCCTCTCCGACGTGGCACAAAACGATCTCGCCACGATCGGTTCGGGACCAACCGCCGCCGACCCGACGACTTTCGCCGAGGCAGTGGGCGTACTCAAACGCCGCAAACTGTGGGGTCGCGCCCCGGAAGCGATCCGCGAGCGGCTCGAACGCGGCGCGGCCGGAGAGATCGCGGAAACCCTCAAGCCCGGCGACCCGCTGCTCGAACGCGCTGACAATCTCGTAATCGGCGACAACCATCTCGCGGTCGAGGCCGCCGCCGCCGAGGCCGCCGCGGCGGGCTACGCGGTCGATCGCTGGCGCGAGCTTTATGGCGAGGCCGACGACGTGGGCCGCGCGCTCAGCGCCCATCTCTCGGCGATCGCCGGGAGCGCGGGCGCGCGCGTATGCGTGGTCACCGGTGGCGAGCCGGTGGTCACCCTGCGCGGGCGCGGGCGGGGAGGGCGCGCGCAGCAGGCGGCGCTGGCGATGGCGCTCGAGTTGGAGCGCCTCGGCCACGATCGCCGCATCATGGCGCTGTTCGCCGGAACCGACGGAATCGACGGCCCCACCGACGCGGCCGGCGCGTTCGTCTCGCCGCGCACGGTGGAGCGCGCGCGCGAGACGGGCTGCGATCCCGGTGCGGCGCTCACGCGCAACGACGCCTATCCGCTGTTCGCCGCGCTCGGCGATCTCCTGGTGACGGGGCCGACGGGCACCAACGTCTCGGATATATTCATAGGATTGGTCAACTACTGATCTCGCGCCGTGCCGGTTCGAGGTCGCGCGCATTTGCGAACTGAAGAAGAGGGAAAAAGAGGCAGAATGACGGGGTCGGGAGTAAAGCCGAGGTCGGCAGTAAAGGCGGGCGTCAACGGTGCGCATCACGGCAGGGTGAACAACGACGGGCGGCGCGGCGCGCGCGGCAAGGCCGCGGGAACGCCGCGGGTGACGCTCATTCCCGGTGACGGGGTGGGGCCGGAGGTTATCGGCGCGGCGGTCAAGGTGATCGAGGCCGCCGGAGTAAAGATCGATTGGGATCAGCAATTGGGCGGCGCGATCGCGCTTCGAAGATTCGGCACGCCCGTGCCCGACCAGCTTATCGATTCGCTCAAGTCCACCAAGCTCGCGCTCAAGGGCCCGCTCGAGACGCGCGTGGGCGAGGGTTATCGCTCGATCAACGTTTACCTGCGCAAACTCTTCGATCTCTATGCCAACGTGCGCCCGGTGCGCACGCAAGCCGGAGTGCATACGCCCTTTCGCGGCGTCGATCTGATCGTGATCCGCGAGAACACCGAGGACCTCTACGCCGGCATCGAGCACCAGGTCGCGCCAGGCGTGGTCGAGAGCATTAAGATCATAACCGCGCGCGCCTCGACGCGGATCGCGCGCTTCGCCTTCGAGTACGCGCGCCGTAACCGTCGCCACCTGGTGACCGCGATTCACAAGGCCAACATCATGAAGCTCTCGGACGGGCTCTTCCTCAAATGCGCCCAGCGCGTGGCCCGCGACTATCGCGATATCAAGTACCAGGAGCAGATCGTCGACGCCGCCTGTATGCGGCTGGTGACCGATCCACAGGCGTTCGACGTGCTGCTGCTGGAAAATCTCTACGGCGACATCGTCTCCGACCTGTGCGCCGGCCTGGTCGGCGGCCTGGGCTTCGTGCCCGGCGCCAACTACGGCAGGCATGGCGCGATTTTCGAGACCGTCCACGGCACCGCACCTGACATCGCCGGCAAAGGCATCGTCAACCCGGTGGCGGCGATAAAGACCGCTGCGTTGCTGCTCGACTATCTTGGCCACGGCCGCGCCGGCGATCGGATCCGCGCGGCGGTCGATGCGGTGCTGCGTGCGGGCCGGGTGGTGACCCCGGACATCGGCGGCAAGGCGGGCACCGCGGATATGACCGCGGCGGTGATCCGCGCGCTCAAATAAGACACGGTCATCCTTTTCCGTACGATCGCGCTTAGCTATGTATTTCCGTCATGGGTAAGCCGCCGGCATCCGACGAACTCGCCGAACGTATTCCTCCCGGCCAGTCCCTGGTCGACAAGTTTCCCGTCCTGAGTTACGGACCCACGCCGCGCTTCAACCTGCGGCAGTGGGATTTGCGGGTCTTCGGCATGGTCGAAGCGGAACTGCGCTTCTCATACGAGGAATTCCGCGCGTTGCCGCCGAGCCGTCAGCGCGCCGACTTTCATTGCGTCACCACCTGGTCGAAGCTGGACAATCTATGGGAGGGCGTCAGGGTCGTCGATCTGATGACGCGCGTGCGGCCAAGGCCCGAGGCGCGTTACGTCATCGTGCACTGCGACGGCGGCTACACGACCAATTTGCCGCTGGAGGAGTTCGTCGACGAGGACGTGATGCTGGCCTGGCGGCACGACGGGCGTGACCTCGAGCCCGACCACGGCTGGCCGCTGCGGCTGGTGGTGCCGAAGCTTTACGGATGGAAGAGCGCGAAGTGGGTGCGCGCGATCGAATTCGCTTTCGAAGACCGGCGCGGCTTCTGGGAAGTGCGCGGGTACCATAACCACGCCGATCCGTGGACCGAGGAGCGTTACTCGTTCCAGGAAGATTCCGAAGATTAGCGAAAAAAATTAGAGAATTGCGCACACCTCTGCTGATTCGCGACGAGCAAATCGCGCGCCTGTCTCGCCAGAACTTCGACCTCGCGGTCATCGGCGGCGGGATCAACGGCGCCGCGATCGCGCGCGACGCCGCGATGCGCGGGCTTGGCGTCGCATTGATCGAGCGCGGCGACTTCGCCGGCGCGACCTCCTCGCGTTCCTCCAAACTGATTCACGGCGGGCTGCGGTATCTGCCGCAGGGCGAACTTCGCCTGGTGCGCACGGCGCTCGCCGAGCGCGAGCGCCTGCGCCGGCTGACCGCGCCGCACCTGGTCAAGCCGCTGCGCTTTCTCTTTCCGCTCTATCGCGGGCGCGGACCGAGCCGGATCGCGCTTGGCGCGGGACTCTGGCTCTACGACCTGTTCGCCCGCACGCCGCGCGCGGAGCGCCATCGCCGGGTCAGCCGCGCGGAGACGCTCGCGGCCGAGCCGATGCTCAATCCCGAGGCGCTGGCCGGCGGCGCGTTCTACAACGATGCCGGCGGCGATGACGCGCGGCTTACGATCGAAAATGCGCTCGACGCGGCCTGTCATGGCGGCGCGATCGCCAACTACGTGGAATTCGAGCGCTTCTCGCACGCCGAGGGCCGAATCGCAACGGCCGAGGTGCGCGATCGGCTGGGCGGAGCGCGCTTCGAGTTGCGTGCGCGCCTGTTCGTCAACGCCGCGGGACCGTGGATCGATGACGTCCGCAGGCTTGACGATCCGGGCGTCGCGCCCTCGGTCCGCCTGACCAAGGGCGTGCATCTCATGATTGGCCGCGAGCGCTTGCCCGTGCGCGAAGCGCTGGTGCTGGGCGACGCGCACGGCCGCATAGTCTTCGTGATACCGCATGGCGAGGAAGTGCTGGTCGGCACCACCGACACCGACTTCGACGGCGACCGCGAGCGCGTGGCCGCCGGACCCGAGGACCTCGACTATCTGCTCGGCGTGGTTTTGCAAAGCCTTCCCGGAGCGGCGCTTACCGCCGCCGACGTAACCGCGAGCTTTGCCGGATTGCGTGCGCTCGCGGTCGGAGGGCGGAGTGCGCCGTCGTCGGTCTCGCGCGAGGAAGTCATCGTTGAGAGCCGCTCCGGGCTGATTTCGATCGCCGGCGGCAAGCTGACAACGCATCGCGAGATCGCCGAGCGGATCGTCGATCGCGCGGCATCGATTCTGGGTCGCGGCGCGGGGCGTTCGCCGACGCTCGATACGCCGCTGCCCGGCGCGCGCCCGGTGGAACTCGAGGATTCAGGCGGCGCGGCTCGGACGCTCGCCGCGCTGCCGACGGATTTGCGCGAGGCGATGACCGCGCGCTATGGGACTCGCGCGATCGTGGCGGCAAATCTCGCGCGCCAATCGCCCGCGTTGGCGCAAGCGCTCGTTGCCGGATGCCCGGTCGCGGCGGCCGAGGTGCTCTACGCGATGCGTTACGAGATGGCGGTGTCGCTCGCCGATTTCATCCGGCGCCGCACCGCGCTTTCATGGCGTCATCCGCGATGCGCCGGCGCGGCGGCCGAAGCGGCTGCGCGCCTGATGGCGCGGGAGCTTGGATGGGATCGCGCGCGTGAGCAGGCCGAGCTCAAGGCGTGCAATCCCGCGGCGCCCGCGGCAGCGGACGCCAGCGCGGCACAGTCGTAACCGCCGTGGCGGAGCCGCATCCGTGCAGGAGGGAGCCGTGCAGGACGGAGCCGTGCAGGACGGAGCCGTGATCGTCAGGACGCAGTCGGAATCGAGATGACGCGCGAATCCCACAAAAATCTCGTCGCGCGCGCCGTCCGAATTGCCGCCGCGCTCGCCCGGCTCTATCCCGCGGCCCGCATCAGCCTCGACTTCACGACTGCGTGGCAATGCCTGGTCGCGACGATTCTCTCCGCGCAATGCACCGACAAGCGCGTAAACCAGGTGACGCCGCGCCTGTTCGCCGAGATCCCCGACGTGCGCGCGATGGACGCCGCGCCCGTCAGCCAAATCGAACGCCTGATCCTCGACACCGGCTTCTTTCGCCAGAAGACGCGTTCGCTGAAGGGCGCGGCGCGCGCAATTCTGGAACGCTTCGCCGGCCGGGTGCCCTCGCGGATGGAAGACCTGGTGACGCTGCCCGGCGTCGGGCGCAAAACCGCCAACGTCCTGCTCGGCCACGTTTTTGGCCTGCCGGGCCTGGTGGTCGACACTCATGTGCGGCGGGTCGCGCAGCGTCTGGGGCTGACGCGCGAGACGGATCCGGAGAAAATCGAACGCGATCTGCAGGTTCTGCTCGAAGCGGCCGAATGGACGCCGGTTTCGATGCGTCTAATACTTCACGGGAGAACCGTATGCCAGGCGCGCAAGCCGCGATGCGAAATCTGTGCGCTGGCGGCGGATTGCCCCCGCATCGGAGTGGCGGGAGTGTCGCGGCCGCGGACCGGAGCGACGAAATCCAGACTTGGCGCAGGAAAAAACCGTGTTTGACCTCGCGCGGCGACATGTAATAATTGCCCACACCGAAAAGCGTGATGTGCCGTGAGACTGCGTATCGACGAAATAACCGCCGAGGCCAGAGAGGTCTCCTTTCTTCAGTCCGAGGAGGAGGTCAATCGCCGCCTCGCCCAGGGTCCGGTGCACGAGTTCCGGGTGGGCGGCGCGATCGCGGTTGATTTGTCATACTATCGGGCCGGTATGGAGCTGTTTTTCGAAGGCCGGCTGAGCGCTCCGATGGTCGCTGCGTGCGCGCGCTGCGCCGAGGAGTTCAACGCACCACATGCGCGGCCGTTTCGCTTTGTCCTGGCGCCGCGCGCCGCGGGCGACAAGGCCGACGGGCGGCTGCGCGCGGACGACCTGGAATTTTCGCTCTACGACGGCGATCAGATCGATCTTGCGCCGCTGGTCGCCGAACAGCTTATTCTCGCGCTGCCCAGCCGCGCACTGTGCCGCGAGGACTGCCAGGGGTTGTGCCCGCGCTGCGGGATTAATCTCAACCTTCACCAATGCGATTGCGAACCGTCGGCACGCGACCCGCGCCTGGCGGTTTTGCGAACGCTCAAACTCGAGCGGTTTTGAACGCGCGGAAATCTCTTGAAACCGCGCAAACTTTTGCAACCATGCAGACCATACCAAACGGAAAAGAGTAACCATCTATGCAGGCACCCAAGCGACGTACTTCCCGTTCCAAGCGCAACAAGCGCCGCGCCCATGACGCGCTGCGCGCGGTCAACCCCATCGCATGCGCGCAGTGCGGCGAACCCACATTGCCGCATCACGTATGCCATCACTGCGGCGCCTACCGCGGACGGCAACTGGCAGAGATCGCTGAATAGGCGGCACGGGAGCGGCGCGTGAGAATCGCGCTTGACGCGATGGGGGGCGACCTGGCCCCCAAAGCGACGGTCGAGGGCGCGGTGCTGGCCGCGCGCGACTTCGGCATCGAGATCATCATGGTTGGCGACGTCGAGTTGCTGACGCGCGAGCTTGCCGAGCACAAGACCGGCGGGCTTACGATAACCCTCGAGCACGCGCCCGAGAGCGTCGCGATGGACGCCTCGCCGCTCGAATCCGTGCTCGACAAGCCGCACTCTTCGATTCACGTCGGGCTCGAGATGGTCAAGCGCGGCGACGCGAGCGCGTTCGTCAGCGCCGGTAACTCGGGCGCCGTGATGGCTGCCGCGATGATGATCCTCGGCACGCTGCCCGGAGTCGATCGCCCCGCAATCGCATCGCTGGTGCCGGCCAGTGACGGTTTCGCCTTGCTGATCGACGCCGGCGCCAATACCGAGGTCAGACCGCTCAATCTCGCGCAGTTCGCCGTGATGGGGAACGTTTACGCCCGTCGCGTGCGCGGCGTGCCCAACCCCCGCATCGGCATCCTGGCCAATGGCGAGGAGGAATCCAAGGGCACCGAGCTCACCCGCGCCGCGGCCGCGATGCTGGGCGAGATGCGAGAGTCGATCGATTACATTGGTTACGTCGAAGGCCGTGACATCAACCGCGGCAAGGCCGACGTGGTGGTGACCGATGGGTTTACCGGCAACGTGGCGCTCAAGACGATGGAAGGTTTCGCCTCTTTCCTGCTGGGCAACCTGCGCGACGTCTTCGGCACCACCTTCGGCCGCATTGCCTATCTGCTGGTGCGCAAGCGCCTGAGCGGGATTCGCGAGCGTCTGGACCCGGCCGAATATGGCGGCGCGCCGCTTCTGGGGCTCGACGGAGTAACCATCATCGCGCACGGCTCGTCCAATCCACGCGCCATCCGCAACGCCATTCGCGCCGCCGCCAACGAGGCGCTGGTCGAGCGCGTCAACGCCGAGATCGTCGAGATGCTCACGCGCCACGTCTCCGCGATGCCGGTCAAGTCCACGAGCAAGGGCTTCCGTGCGTTGCTGGGCCGGATGCGCGAGCGGCTGCATCGTCATCCCCGCGACGGCGCCGCGCCGCCGGCTCAAACCGGGCCGTCTTCCGCGACGCCTTCGGCCGTGCATCCCGCGACGCCAGAGCATCCGCACGCACCCGCGGCGTCGCCCTCGGGAACCGGGGAAATTGTGGCTCCCGAGCTTCCATCGCCCGAAGTGATTGCCTTGGGCAACGGCGTCGTGACTCCGGGCGACACGACGCATGATGAGCCGCACAGGACGGGCGACGAGGAGATGGCGCCCGAATCGCCGCCTCAACATGAGCCGGGGCCGTACAAGCCCGATCCGTCTTGATACTTACGATCTCGATATGCACGATCTTGCGAAGTCTTAGCTTCGAGGACACCGTTACACTTCGAGGACACCGTTAGATGAAGGTTGCATTCCTGTTTCCCGGGCAAGGGGCACAGCGGGTCGGGATGGGGGCCGAGCTGGCGCGCGAGTTTGGCGCCGCGCGCGAGGCTTTCGCTGAGGCCGACGAGGCGCTGGGCTTCAAGCTCTCGAAGCTGTGCTTCGACGGGCCGGAAGAGGATTTGCGCCTGACCGCCAATACACAACCCGCGACGCTCGCGACTTCGATCGCCGCCTTGCGCGCGTTTGAGGCCGAGTACGGCGTGGCCGCCGAGATTGCGGCCGGCCACAGTCTCGGCGAATACACTGCGCTGGTCGCGGCCGGTGCGCTGGAATTTGCCGCGGCGCTCCGCGCGGTGCGCGAGCGCGGCCGCCAGATGCAGCAGGCCTGCCCGCCCGGACAGGGTTCGATGGCGGCGCTGGTCGGCCTCGATCTGGCGGCTGTGCGCGAGGTCTGCGAACAGGTCTCGCACGACGGCCAGCTCGCGGTGCCCGCGAATCTCAACGCGCCGGGCCAGATCGTGATCGCCGGGCATGCCGGGGCGGTCAGGCGCGCGATCGAAATCGCCAAGGAACGCGGCGCCGGCATGTCGGTCGAGCTGAAAGTCAGCGCTCCGTTCCATTCGCCCCTGATGCAGCCGGCGCGGGTCGGGATGGAGCCCGTGATCGTGGCGCTCGAAGTGAACGCGCTACGTTTCGGAGTGATCGCCAACGTGACCGCGGAAGTGAATCGCGATCCCGAGCGCGTCAAGCCGCTGCTCCTGGAACAAATCACCGCACCGGTGCGTTGGGAGGAATCGATGGCGCGGCTCGGCGCCTCGGGGGCCATCAGTGCGCTGGAGTTCGGCGCCGGCCGCGTGCTGGCCGGTCTGATGCGGCGGATCAACAAGGGCTTCAAGGTGCGGTCGGTGGAGGATCCGGTCTCGTTGAGGGCGGCCGGCCAGGCGCTTGCCGAGGAGGCGGGCGAGGGTGCATAGCGCGCAAACGGCCGGAAGCGCGCGGCGGCAGAAAGGGGACGGCTTACGCGGCTCGTCGCGATCCCAATCGAGCGTTGCGCGCGGTCGTTTTCCAACCGGTCCTCAACTTGCCTAGTCGGGGCTAACTCCCTAAGCTGCGCTGTAACGTTTGCTGGCCCGGGGGATATGCCGCCCAGGCGCGTGCGAGCACGATCCGGCGCAGGCGGAACGGAATCAACCGTAATCGAACCAATGTAACGAGCGCGGCGCGCCACCCCCGGCGCAGGCCGGCAGGAGGAAATCAAACCACGATGGCTGGAGAAGTCGAAACCAAAGTTCGCGAAATCATCAGCGAGCAGCTCGGCGTGTCCGCTGACGAAGTGACACCGGAAGCGTCATTCATCGAGGACCTCGGTGCTGATTCACTCGATATCGTCGAGCTGGTGATGGCGCTGGAGGAGGAGTACGGGATGGAAATCTCGGACGAAGACGCCGAGAAGATCCGCACCGTCAAGGACGTGGTCACCTATATCGAAGCGCACAAGGCCTGACCGTCCACGACGCACTCCCATCCTTCAGAGCTTGCAGACCTTGCCTATGGCGCCTCGAAGCCACCCGGCGGCCGCCCGCCGGGCAGGTCCGAGGGGTCTGGCAAGTCTGGGGCGCGTCCGCGCGCCGTCCATATTTTTTGCGCGCACCGCGGATGCGCCGGTCGCGGCCCGCGCGCTAGAGTTACGCCATGAGGTGCCCGTTTTGCCGCCATCGCGGCAACCGCGTAGTCGACTCGCGGCTTAGCGGTGACGGCGCCACGATCCGGCGGCGCCGAATGTGTTCGTCGTGCAAGCGGCGCTTCACTACTTACGAGCGGGTCGAAGAGTCCGCCCCGATGGTGGTCAAGAAGGACAATCGGCGCGAGCCGTTCGACCGCGCCAAAATAGTCTCCGGACTCAAGAAGGCGTGCGAGAAGCGCCCGGTCTCGATGGAAACCATCGAGCAGATTGCCGACCGCATCGAAGCCGCGGTGGCTGAGCAGGGAGGACGCGAGGTTCTGAGTTCCGTTATCGGCGGCGCGATCATGAATGAACTGCATCGCGTCGACCAGGTCGCCTACGTGCGCTTCGCCTCGGTCTACCGCTCCTTCAAAGATATCGACGAATTCATGCACGAGCTGGAAGACCTGATCCGGCTGCGCAAGGAAGCCGGCGCCGCGCCCTCCGCTCCGGCGCGCGACAAGAAGGGCGAGCACGCCTCCCGCAAAGGCGAGCCCGCTTCGTAAGCCGCCGTGGCCGCCGCTCCGGCTTCATCCGCCGATCTGCGCTTCATGCGCAGCGCGCTCGCGCTCGCGCGCCGGATGCTCGGGCGTACCTCGCCCAACCCGGCCGTGGGATGCGTGATCGTGCGCGGCGGTCGAATCGTCGGCCAGGGCGCAACCGCCGCCGGCGGCCGTCCGCATGCCGAGGCGGTGGCGCTCGCCCGCGCGGGCGCAAGGGCGCGCGGCGCGACGGCCTACGTGTCGCTCGAGCCCTGCGCGCATCAGGGACGCACCGCGCCGTGCGCGCGCGCGCTGGTGGAGGCGGGAGTCCGGCGGGTCGTGGCCGGATGTGTCGATCCGTATCCGCCGGTGCGCGGGCGCGGAATCGCGATTCTGCGCGCGGCCGGAGTCGCGGTCACCAGCGGCGTGCTCGAGGACGAATGCCGTCGCCTCAACGCCGGCTTCATCACCCGCGTGACGCGTGGACGGCCGTTCGCGACGCTCAAGCTCGCGCTCTCGCTCGACGGGCGAATCACCGCCGCCTCGGGCGATTCGCAATGGATAAGTTCGCCGGCCTCGCGCGCGCTGGTTCATCGCTGGCGCCGCGAGGCCGACGCGGTGATGGTCGGCGCGGGGACCGTGATTGCCGACAATCCGCGCCTGACTTGCCGAGTGGCGGGCGGGCGCGATCCGGTGCGCGTCATAATCGACGGACGTTTGCGATGCCCGCCACGCGCGCGGGTCTTCGTCGAGCGCTCGGTCGCGCCGGCGCTGCTGGTGACGACCGCCGCGAACGTGGCCCGGGCGCGGCGGCGTTACGGCGGCGCCCGCGTCGAGGTCCTCGGATGTCCGGTGCGCGGCGGCGCGCGCGGCAATGAGATCGATCTGCGCGCCTTGATGCGCGAGCTTGGACGGCGCGGATGGTGCAACGTGCTGGTCGAGGGCGGCGCGCGCCTGGCCGGCTCGGCGCTCGGCGCGGGTATCATCGACCGGGTGGCCTTCTTCGTCGCGCCGATCGTGATCGGAGCCGGAACTCCGGCGGTCGAGGGCCTCGGCTTTGCGCGCGTGCGCGACGCGATCGCGCTCGACGATCTGAGCGTGCGGCGGCTTGGCGGCGACCTGTTGGTGGAGGCCGATATCGCAACCCGGCGCCGCGCTCCGGCACGGCGGGTCTGAGTCGGACGCGCTGGTCAGCTTACGGAGGCGGTGATAAGATTGGCTTTGGGAAGTGTGATGGTGGACTCGTCCAAATCGCTCGAAGAAATTTTCAGCCGCATCCGCGCCGCCAAGATGGTCCTGATGGTGATCGAGGAGGGCGAGGAGGCGGAAGGCGATCTGGTGATGGCGGGCGAGAAGGTGACGCCCGAGCACGTCAATTTCATGGCGCGTCATGCGCGGGGCGTGGTCTCGGTGGCGTTGCCCGAGCGGCGGATGCGCGAGATGGGAATCCCCCTGGTCGCCTCGCCCCAGAGCGAGCTTGCGGATGAGCAGGCGGGCTCATTGGTCGAGGCGCGCGAGGGCGTGACCACCGGAATTTCCGCGCACGATCGGGCCCGCACCATCCAGGTGCTGGCGTCGGACAAGAGCGGCCCGCAGGACATCGTCATGCCCGGCCACGTGCTGCCGCTGATGGCGCTGAGCGGCGGCGTTATGATGCGCCTGGCGCGCGCCGAGGGCGCGGTCGACCTGATGCGGGCGGCCGGGATGCGGCCGTGCGGCGCGCTGTGCATGGTGCTGCGCGAGGACGGCGACGTCGCGCGCCTGCCCGAGTTGCGCGAGTTTGCCAAGACCCACGATCTCCCGATTCTGTTCGTCAAAGACCTGGTTTCCTATCGCCTGACCAACGAACTGCTGGTCCAGCGCGTCGCCGACGTCGATTTTCCAATTGATTCCGGCGAGCTCAAGGCGGTGGTCTTCCGTAGCACGGTCGACGGCCGCGAGCATCTGGCGCTGGTCAAAGGCAACGTCGGCGGCGGGCGGCCGGCGCTGGTGCGGCTCCATTCGCAATGTCTGACCGGCGATGTGTTCGGCTCACAGCGCTGCGACTGCGGCGAGCAACTGGCCGAATCGATCGAGCGAATCCTGGCCGCCGAAGCCGGTGTGATCATCTACCTGCACCAGGAGGGGCGCGGAATCGGGCTGGCCAACAAGATTAAGGCTTACGCGTTGCAGGATCAGGGCCTCGATACGGTCGAGGCCAATTTGCAGCTCGGCTTCAAGGAGGATTTGCGCGATTATGGAATCGGCGCTCAGATCCTGCGCGACCTCGGCGTCGGCGAGGCCAGGTTGCTGACCAACAATCCGCACAAGATCGAGAGTCTGCAAAACTATGGCGTACGCGTCAGCCGCGTGCCGCTCGAAGTCACGCCGCACCTGGGCAATATCGATTACTTGCGCACCAAGAAGGAGAAGCTTGGCCATCTCTTCTCCAAGCTCAAGGTCATCACGTAAGTTCGCCACGGCTGCCCGGGTGCGGCCCGCGCGACAGGCGTGACGATCCAAACGGGCGGCGGTTTCAAAGCATGGGACTGAGACATCTGGGGCGAGAGCTCGCGCTCAAGGCGCTCTATCAGATAGATATTCGCGGCGGCGCCTCGCGTGAAGACCTCGCACTGTTGTTCGACGGCTTCCAGGCCGACGATCGCGCACGCAAGTTCGCGGTCGAGCTGATCGAAGGGGTGGAGCGCGAGCAAACGGCGCTCGACAAGCATCTGGCCGGCGCGCTCGAGCACTGGAGCATCGGGCGGCTCTCGCGGGTCGACCACAATATTCTGCGCCTCGGACTGTACGAGCTGCTATGGATGAACGAGATTCCCGCGCGCGTCACGATCGACGAGGCAATCGAGCTGGCCAAGGCTTACGGCGACCAGGACTCGGGACGGTTCGTCAACGGCGTGCTGGATGAGCTCGCGGGACGGCTGGAACTCAAGCAAAAGGGTGAGGAGCGGACCGGATAACCGTTCATCGGAAAACCGTTGGCATCGGAAGACCGTTGGTGGCCTGAGGAGGGGCGCAGGGGATGGCGGTTGAGACGGCGCTTTCCATTCTCCGCGCGGGCGAACGCGCGACGCTCGCCCCGGCGATCGTAATCAGCGGCGCTCACGCATTTCTGCGCGAGTATGTCTTCGACACCGTGCGGCGCCGGATGCTGCGGCAGGGGATGAAGTATCGCGCCTTTCAGGTGGGCGGCGCGGAGGGCTTCGGCGCAGTGCTCGCCGAGTTGCGCGAGGCCGACCTGTTCGCGCCGGTGCGGGTCCTCGGATGCCGGGTGCTGCGCTCGCATCGCGGTGGCGGAGAGGAGAGCGACGACGATGACGGCGCGGCCTCCGGCGGCTCGCGCTCCGGAGCGGGCGGCGGCGAGGCGGCGCTCGCCGAAGCGCTCGAGACGATGCGCGGCCCGGGGGCGCTCATCGTCGTCTACGAGCGCGACGCGGCGCCGGCCAAAATCCGCCGCGCGGTGGAGCGGAGCGGGCTGGCGATTAACTGCCCGCGCCCGTACGACAACCAGCTCACGCAATTCGCCGAGGCTTTCGCCCGCGTCCAGGATTTGCGGCTGGGACCTGGGGTCGCGGAGCTCTTGACCTCGCGTCACGCCGGCGATCTCGCCGCCATCGCCAACACCCTCGCCAAGGCCGCGATCCATCTCGAACCGGGGGCCACGCTCAGTCCGGACGACCTCGGCGAACCGGCCGCGGCGAAGATACCTGACCTGTTCGAGCTGGCCGAGGCGCTTTCGAAAGGGCGGGCGGCGGCGGCGCTTGCGGTGCTGGGGCGCGCGATCGCCGCGGGGCGCGATCCGTTCGAATTGCTGGCGGTCGAAATAGCGCCGGTGATGCGGCGGATGATGCTGGCGGCGTCGATGGCGGCCCACAAGCAGAGCACCCCGCAAATTGCCGCGGCGCTCGGGATGTCGCCGTCAAGTCCGCTTGCGATGCGCGCGATCGAGGGCGCGCGCCGCTTCGGGATGGCGCGGCTTACCGAAAGCTATCGGCGGGTGTCGCAGCTCGACGCCGACTTCAAAAACGGGCGGATCAAAGAACGCGAAGAGGCGCTGGCCGGGATGCTGCTCGAGCTGATGTCGCCGCAGGCGCGAGCCTGAGCGGCCGGCAGCCGCGGTCCGTCGCACGCTCGAGCGCCTGACGCTGAGCATCTGACGGAAAGGACGATTCGACGGCCCGTGGGGAACGTCCCTCGTGAGCGACGTTCAGGCGTGAGCGACGTTCAGGATTTGGCAGCGGCGCCGTGCTTGCGATGCAACGCGCGGGAGAGCCGTGCGACCTTGCGCGCCGCGGTGTTGCGATGGAGCGCGCCCTTGCTGGCGGCCTTGCAAAGCACGCGGGTCGCCTGGCGCAGCTCCTGCTGGGCGCCACTGGCGTCGGCACTCTCGATCGCCTGCACGGCTTGCTTGACCGCGCTGTGTACACGGGTCTTTATCGCACGATTGCGGTCGCGCCGCTTGAGGCTCTGGCGATGGCGCTTCTCGGCTGACGGATGAACTGGAATATGCGGCATAACCAGTCTTAGCTAACAGTGCCGGCGCGCCAGGTCAATACACCGAGGTTCGGGTGCTTGTTGAAAGCCACTACCAGGAATTGCCTCCGACCTCTTCCTGCGTGTTTTGGAGGAGAATCGAGGCGGGGGGATCGAGCGAGGAAGCGGACGTGACCCCGGGATCCCTCGACTCGCAGACTCGCTCGGGATGACCGGAGCAGGGGAAGGCGGGATTTCGTCAGCAGCGGTTGGTACATGCGCAGCGTTCCCGTTCGTCATCCTGGGTGAGCGTTGCGTAAAGCACCCCGGATCTTCTTCCTGAACGAGCCTCACGCGACACGGTCAGCGGCGCTCGTCGTCGCCAAGCCTCCGCTTGGCCTCCTGCCAGAGGTTTTCGATCTGCCGCGGGTCAAGCGCGGCGAGTTCGAGCTTGCGTTCAGTCGCGGCGCGCTCGACCTGCTTGAAGCGCTCGATGAACTTCTCGCAGGCGCGGCTGAGCGTGGTTTCTGCGTCATGGCCGACGAAACGCGGCGCGTTGGCCAGCGCGAGCATCGCGTCGCCCATCTCCTCGGCCGCATGGTCGCGATCGCCGTGCGCCAGCGCTGCGCGGGCCTCCGCGATTTCTTCACTGACCTTGTCGAGCACCGCCGACGCCTCCGGCCAGTCCATCCCGGCGCTCCGCGCCCGCTCGCCGAGTTTCTGTGCCCGCGTCAGCGCCGGCAGCGCGCGTGCGATGCCGTCGACCGCCGAGGTCGCACCGGCCGCCGCGCGCTCCTGTTGCTTGAGCTTGTCCCAGTTCTGGACGACTTCGGCCGAGCTTGCCGCTGCGACGCCGGCATAGACGTGGGGATGGCGCCGCACGAGTTTGTCACGCGCCCGCCGCAGCATCCCGGCGACCTCGAGGCCGCGTTGCTCTTCGACGATATTCGCCGCGAACAGCACCTGCACCAGCAGGTCGCCGAGTTCGTCGTCGATCTCACGATCGCCACCGTGCTCGATCGCGTCGGCGGCTTCGTACGCTTCCTCCACCAGGTGGTGGGCGGAGGCCGCGAGGGTCTGCTCGCGGTCCCACGGGCATCGCTGCCGCAGTTCGCGGACTACCTCGAGCAGGGCGAGAAATTCTTGTGCCGTATCACGCGTCGCTACGTCATCCATGGCTGGAACTCGCCCCCGCCGCCGTCGTCATGGTCTCGTCACTGCGCGCTCAGGCCGCATTGACCTGTACGTAGTCGCAGAGGCTGGTCGGCTTGGGAATGCGCCGGCCTTCCACGCGGAGACCTTCGATATGGAACTCGATTGCTCCGTGGATGAGCCGCTTGACCTGCGGGAGTGTCCGCGCCGCCGCGATGCATCCCGGGAGGTCCGGCACGTAGGCGGAGTGGCCGCTTTTGCGCTTTTCGATGATGACAGCGTACCGCATGTCTTAGCACGGATCGTCGCTTTCAGTACGTTTTTGCAGAACGGTGATGAATGCGTAATGGACCTGAACCTCGATTTCGTGCCTGCAGTACAAGACCGTAACTCTATTACTGCCGAACCCACTCCTCGTTTATGGTTACTGCAGTCGAGCCAATGCCGATGGCCTTTACGATCTGGCCCTTGCTTCCAACTGCAATCGCTTCCGTGTGAGTCGCTGTCTCACAATCGCCATCAGGCGCCACGGGAACTATCGTCACGGAAACCGTGCCGGTTCCGTCGGAACGGAGCTTATAGGTGCCTGTCGCTGTATATTGGCAGACCTTGCCATTGAAGTTTTCGGTTTCGACACCGCTAAGGCTCCCAAAACAGTTGGAGGTATACTGGCCGACGCCCGCGAAGTAGCCCTGACTATTCACCAAGATTCCCGAAAAGCTAACACTATAGCGCCCACAAATACCGAACGGATTTGAGGTTCTGTTTGCTCCAGGTTGCGCTAGGGTCGTAGTGGAACCTGCGACTATCAGGCCCGCAGAGATGGTAAGGAGGGCGCGGGATACCAGTGATCGCATCCGATGCATTCGTGCAAAACGCGATATCAGTTTCATGAGGCTCCTTACCGGGAATTTCCCTTTTTAACTTTTCAATTCCAACGATTTCGATAGATCAAACGGCTTTCCTCGGCACGTAGTCCTTTCGAATTCCCGCCTGTCTAAGAATACTGCCTAACGTCTTCGGGTGAACCTCCGCAGAGGGTGCGCCTGCAACAGTCGCAGTCCCTAGTTAGGCGGGACGATGGAACTGCCGATGGCGGCCGCGGACTCGAACTATAAATCAACCGTCAGTTTCCAGCGTCCTGACGAGGTTTCGGATCTTCATCCGCTCTTTCTGGCGGAGCGCCGCTCCCTACGGTGTGATCACCGGCTGGATGACTTTTTCCATCAAAAACGCCGACAGATCCTGGATCGCCTCGACCGTAATCTCGTGGCCGCAGTCGTATTCGCGATAAGTCAGCGGCAGCTTGAACTTGCGTAAGCGCTCGACCGACTGGCGTGCCTTGGTTATCTCGATCATGTCGTCGGCGCGCCCGTGTTGCACCAGCGTCGGCAGTTGGGCGAGCGCCTCGCGATTGCCGGCGTACTCGGCCAGCTCCTCGGGAAACCAGGTCGAGAGCGCGACCAGCGCGGCGAAGCGCTCGGGATGGCGAATCGCCAGGTTGTAGGCCATCACGCCGCCCTGGCTGAAGCCCATCACGATGAGCTTGCGGCGGTTGACGGGATAGCGCTCGAGCGCGGCGTCCACGAAGCGCATCAGGCGGTCCGCCGCCTGACCCATCGCTTCCATGTCCGGCGGCGCGCCCATCCGCAACTGGTACCAGCCGTAGCCGTTGACCGCACCGATCTCGACTTCGACCGGGCCTTGCGGACACAGCGTCAGACACTGCCCGTGCGCGATATACGGCGCGAGGCCCATCAAGTCGAGCGCGTTGGAACCCCATCCGTGCATCGCGAGAATCGTCGGATGCGATCCGTCGCCCGCCGGCTCGAAGGCGGCGTGAACCAGGTCCATGCGCAAAGCCTCCTCGATTCGAGTGCGGCCATCATAGACCGGGAATGGCGCGGCCCGCCAGTTGCGCGCCGGGAGGGTCTCGGCTTAGCTGTCCGTTGCCGCGGCCGGCTATCCGGCCGCGACGGGAGACTATGACGCGGGATGTGGAAGACAGAGTGGCGGGGCGCACTTCACTTCTGCGCGAAAACACAGCGGCGGTGCGGCGAAACGCCTCGCGCGCGCGCTGGCGGTGGCGCGCATCGATCTGGGTTGTCGCCTCGACGATGCTTTTGACGCTCGCCGGCTCATGCGCGGCCGCGGATGCGCCGGCAGCGCAAACCGGTAAGCTGCCGGGGATGATCTCCGGCCTGCTGTTGCTCGCGCTGCTTTGCTACTCGGTCTATGTTTACGGCGCTCCACTGCTGAAGGATCGCGACCGCTCGCTCGTGTGGGCGCTCGGGATTCTTTTCGGAATTGCGGTCGTCAAGCTCGCGCTGCTGCCGCTGTTCAACGGCTACTCGAACGACGTCTCGAGCTACGAGGCGTGGGCGCTCCAGATGACCGCCGCGGGCCCCGCGGGCATTTATCGCGCCGGCTACTTCCTCGATTATCCGCCCGGCTACCTCTACGCATTGTGGCTGGCGGGAATCGTCGCAAACGCGGCTGGCGCGGGCGGCGTCGCGCTCAGGATGATCGTCGAGACCCCGGCGCTGGTGGCTGATTTCCTGCTCGCTCTGCTGATCTTTATTTTCGTGCGGCGCACCGCGCCGGCGCGGCGCATGGCGGCCTACGTCGCGATGCTGCTGGTGGCGCTCAACCCCGCGCTCGGCTTCGACACCGTCGTGTGGGGCCAGAGCGACTCGGCGCTGACGGTGGTGATCATGCTGAGCGCGGGCCTGGCGCTCGAGGGCGAGTTCGAGCTGGCCTGGGGAGTTGCCGTGCTGAGCGTGCTGGTGAAGCCGCAGGCGTTGATGTACGTGCCGGTGCTCGGATTGTGGACGCTGCTTAAACTGCCGTACGCGAAATGGTGGCGTTCGGCGCTGGCCGCTGCGGTGGTGGCCGTGGTGGGTGTGCTGCCGTTCCAATTCGGGCATCCGTGGTACTGGATTGTCGAGCTGTACCACTCGACCGCGGCCTACTATCACGAGACCTCCGTCAACGCGTTCAACCTGATGGCGCTGATGGGCGGGCTGCGCAAACCGGACTCCGGCACGGTCGCGGGGCTCTCGTACTTCAGTCTCGGGATGGGATTGCTGGGGCCGCTGTATGCGTTTATCGGATGGCGGCTTTGGAATGAGCGTTCGCCGCGAGGGCTGATGTTCGCCGTTTTCGCGGCGGTGTTCGGATTCTTCATGCTCGCGCCGCGCATGCACGAGCGCTACCTGTACGCGGGGTTGGTCTTCGCCGCGCCGCTGGCGGTGGAGGGCGCGGAGATGGCGGCCGTGTTCACGATCCTCACGGCCACCTGCCTGTTCAACCTCGCGTACGTTCTCCACACGCTCGACACCACGGTGTTTCTCGATTCGCGCGACGGGCTCGCGATGGCCGCGGCGGCGATAAACGTCCTGGCCTTCGCGCTGGCGATAGACTACGGCCTCGGTCTGTCCAACGGCGCGGGCCCGCTCTGGCGAAAGCTCACGTCGCTTGGTAGCCGGTTGGGCCGGCTGGACGCGGGCTCCGCGGGCGCGCGCTCGCGCCAGAGCGCCGCTTCACGTGACAGTGCTCCGGTCGAGCGCAGGCCCGAGCCGCTAATCGCTATTCCATGGCTGCGCGCCGACACGATCGCACTGGCGGTGCTGGTCGCTGTCGCCGCCGCGACCCGGCTCTGGCATCTCGGCCATCCGGCGGAGATCGTCTTCGACGAAGTTCACTTCGTGGCGCAGGCGCGCCACTACATCCGCGCCGAGCCGTTCCTCGATCCGCATCCGCCGCTGGCCAAGCTGGTGATCGCGGCCGGCATCCTGCTCTTCGGCGATCATCCGTGGAGCTGGCGGATCGGCAACGCGTTTTTCGGCATCCTGCTGGTCGCGCTGACCTATATGCTGGGGCGGCGGATGTTCGCCTCGCGCCTGGCGGGCGCGCTCGGGGCCGCGTTCGTCATCTGCGACGGGATGTTCCTGGTGGACTCGCGCGTCGCGGTGATCGATATCGTCTATCTGACCCTGGCCGCGTGGTCGTACCTGCTGCTGTTCCGCTTCGCCGAGGCGACCGCGCATCGCGACCGCCGGCGCGCCTTGGCCGCGATGGGGATTACGCTGGGACTTTGCCTCGGCGCGAAACTGTATATTCCGGCGGTGACCTTCCTCTTGTGCGCGGGCTTCATGGCCTACTTCATCATGCGCTCGGATCTTGCGGCGCCGCTGAAGGCGCGCGGCTGGCGCGCGGCCGGCGCGCTGCTGATGGTCGGAGCGTTGAGCGCGGCGGTCTACGTCGCGGTGTTCCTTCCGCATTTCTGGCTTGGATGGTGGGCCGGGATCGCGGACCTGTTCCATTACTACGGCGACGTGATGTGGTACGAGCGCAGCGTCGAGGCCGCGACCCATCCGTACTCCTCGCCGTGGTGGAGCTGGCCGCTGATGCTGCGGCCGATCGCGTACTGGCAGAACTTTCCAGCGCAGGGCAAGGTCGCGACGATCTGGGGCGGCGGCAATCCGCTGCTGTGGTGGAGCGCGCTCACCGCGGTCACGATCACCGCGGTACGCGCGTTGGAGCGGCCGAATCCGGCGCGCGCGTTCCTGGTCTTCGGCTACCTTGGATATCTCGCGATCTGGATTCCGGTCGGGCGCACGCTGTTCTTGTATCACTACATGCCGTCGGTCTACCTGGGCTACCTGGCGCTCGCGGCGATCGTCGCCGACGCGTGGCGGGGCGAGGCCCAGACGTGGGAATGTGCCGCGCTGGTCGTGACGATGGTGCCGGTGTGCTTGCTGGGGCTGGGTTTTTGGGCGGGACTTTTTCCGGGTGCGGCGCTGGCGTTGTTGGCTCTCTATCTGGTCGCCATCGAGATAGCTCCTGACAGCGTTCCCGATTTCGAGCCTGCGCGATGGGCGCCACGGCTGGTTGCGATCGTCTTCCTGGGCGCGGCGGCGATCCTGTTCGTCTACTACTTCCCTATTTGGACCGGCATTTTCATCGATCGTGCGGGATACTATGCGCGGATGTGGTTGCAAGGGCCGGGGCTGCGCAACTGGATATGAGGACGCGGCGCAAAAGAGTGAAGAGCGAACTCCGTATCGTCGCATGGGTCGCGATCGCCATCGCCGCGGCGCCGCTCGCCACTATTCCGTGTAACAGCGCCGCAAGCGCGCCTCCAGCCAGCGCCGCGGCGGCTGGCTTTATCAGCCCGTCGCCCACGGCCAGCCCTGCTGCCGCGCGCGTTCCGGACGGGCCCAATTTGCTTGCCGACGGCGATTTCGTCCACGGTTCCGGCAAATCGCCCGACGATTGGCGCACCGGCGGATGGAACGAGTCGCCGGCGGTCACCGGCTACGACTGGCTGCACTCGGCCGGTAGCGAGCCGGAGTTGGTCGTCAACAACCTTCAGGGCAACGACGCGCGATGGCTTCAGACGCTGACGCTTGGGCCGGGATGGTATTACGTCGGCGCCGAGGCGCGCACCGAGGAGGTCCCGTCCAACGCCGCCGGGGCGAGCGTGAGCCTCGACGAGGACGGTATCAATTCACCGGATCTCCATGGCGCCGCCGACTGGCAGAGTCTCGGGCTCTACCTGAAGGTCGGCGCGCACGGCGCCGAGATCGACGTCGCACTCCGGCTCGGCGGGTTCGGCAGCCTCAACACGGGCCGCGCGTTCTTCCGCAAGGCGCGCGTGGTGAAACTCGACGCGCTGCCCGCGGACGCGGCGCCGAAATTCGATCTAAGCGCCGTGCGGCGGAGCCTGGTGGCGCCGCCGATGGGCAAGCCGTGGACGCTGGCGGCGGCGTTTGTCCTGCTGGCGATCCTGGCGATCGTCGGATGGAAGATTTATGGCGCCGACGAACTCGCCCCGGCGCCGGCCGCCACGCAGCCGCCGCCCGCGCTGCCGCGGGGCGAGCGCCGCCGCCGCCGGTCCCGCCGGCGCTGAACGCCACCGCCCGCCCGTCAGCCCTGCTGCGGCAACAGCGCCGCGCGCGTCACCTCGCGCCGCTCGCTCTTGTCCAGGGCCTCGGCCGCCTTCGAGAGCGGAAAGGTCGCATCGCACATTTCGCGATACGGATAGCGATCGATATTCATCGAAAGGAAGTCGAGCGACTTCTTGAGATAGTTGGGCGGATACATCACCACGCCGATTATCTCCAGCGACTTGAACGTCACCCGCCACGGCGCGATCGGCGCGGTCAGGGCGGGCGAGATGTTGCCGATCTCGATCACCCGGCCGCCGATCGAAGCGAGTTCGAGCGCGTCGATAAAGGCCTCGGGCACGCCGGCGACTTCGATCACGACGTCGGGCGCGCCGCCGATAAGCTCGCGAATCCGCTTCTGGCGCGCGTCGGCCGTAGCATACTTGCGCAGATCGATCGTGGCGTCGGCGCCGAACTTCAGCGCCTCGTCGAGCCGATGCTCGACCCCGTCGATCGCGATTACGTAAGCGCCGCGCGCCTTCGCGATCGCCATCGCATGCAACCCCAAGCCGCCCGCGCCCTGCACCACCAGGCTCTCGCCGTAACGCACGCGAGCCTTGTCGAGGCCCCAGTAGACCTGCGACATCGCGCAGTTGGCCGACGCCGCGATGAGGTCGGGCACGTTGTCGGGGATGCGGTAGAAGTTCTGGTTGGCGCGCACGATGTAATGCGTGGCGAAGGTCGAAGTGAAGTGCGGCGCTTCGCTCGGATGCCGCACGCCGAAGCCCTTGTTGATGCAGGCGGCCTGGTTGCCCACCACGCAGTTCGAGCATCGGTTGCACACCGAGTAGTACACCGGCGCGATCCGGTCGCCGGTCTTGACCGGCACTCCCGCCCAATCGGTCTGCACGCCGTCGCCGAGCGCATGGATGCGCCCGGCCATCTCATGGCCCGGCGCGATGCCGTGCCGTCCGCCGAACTCGCCCCGCCACATGTGGACTTCGGAGCCGCAGACGTTGCTCTGGGTGACCTCGGCGATAAGGCCGCCGGGCGGTGGGGCCGGGACGTCGTATTCGTGGAATTCGATCTTATGCTCGCCGGGGATAAAGGCGATTTTTCCTTTCATGTCACTGACTCCTCGAGGACTTTGGTCCGCGCACCGACTGACTGTCGTGCGGGCAGTTTGATGCCGTGCGATGTTGGGTTTCGCCCGCCCGGCGCGCAATGTCAAGGGTGGACACGCGTCGGGCGCGCGGCCTAGCTCGCCGGCTTGACGAAGGTGGGGCGATGGATCGCGGCGGCCTGCTCGGCGATTTCGCCCAGCAGGCGCGCCTCGGCCTTGCCGCGCGAGACGCATTGTTCGTCGCGCGGGGTATGAAGCGGAACGTAGAGCGGCGCGCTGAAGGTCGCCTGCACGCTGACGATGCTCGCCTCGCGGCCCTTGGGTTTGACCTTGAAGTAGTAGACCGCGGTCGCGGCGCGGTCAGGCTCGGCGGCGTACTTGGTGCTGACTCCCTTGAGCTTGCCGCAGTCGGCGTCCTCGAGCGTAAAGCGGTTGGTCTCGGTCTCGACGATGCCCTGGTTGGGGTCGTCGGCATTGATCCGCAGCTTGTGCTCTTTGATCACGTCGTGCACGGCGTCCCATGCGATGTCGTAGGGTTCGCTGAGCGTCACCTCGTCCTTGCTCGGCGTGGGAGGCTGCTCTGTCGGTGGATAGAAACATCCGCTGGCCAGCGAAGCCATGCCGAGCGTCATCACGGCCCATCGTCGTGCCAGCGTCATCCTTGTGGTCGTTCGGTTCATGCCGGTTTTACTATCGACTCTTGTAGCAAACGCCCCATTTCAGCCGACAGAGCGGGTCGGGTGCAAACGGCTTGGGGGAGCGCGAACCGGTAGCTCCCACCAGATGTGCCGATGTGGTAGGCTCGCAGCCGGGCGGACGGCCACGATAAGCCGCGCCTGAGGGCGTTACCAATGTCGGGTCATTCCAAGTGGAGTTCGATAAAGCATAAGAAGGCGGCGCGCGACTCCAAGCGCGGCAAGCTCTTCACCAAGCTTATCAAGGAAATCACCATCGCGGCGCGCCTGGGCGGCGGCGATATCAATTCGAATCCGCGCCTGCGCACCGCGGTCACCACCGCGCGCACGCAATCGATGCCCAACGATAATATCGATCGCGCGATCAAAAAAGGCACCGGCGAACTCGGCGGCGGCCAGCTCGAGGAAGTGGTCTACGAGGGCTATGGGCCGGGCGGCGTCGCGATCATCACCGACGTGCTCACCGACAACCGCAACCGCGTGGTCGCCGAACTGCGCTTCATCCTCTCGCGCCACGGCGGCAACCTGGGCGAGTCGAATTGCGTGGGCTGGATGTTCAAGAAGCGCGGCGTGATTACGATCGAGCGAAGCGCCATCGACGAGGACCGCCTGATGGAGCTTGCGCTGGAGGCCGGCGCCGACGACGTCGTCGCCGAGGGCGAAAGCTTCCAGGTGATGACCGCGCCCGAGGCGTTCAGCGCCGTGCGCGACGCCCTGGAGGCGGCCAAGATCCCGATGGCCAGCGCCGAGGTGATCAAGATTCCCGAGAATACGGTGCGGGTCTCCGGCCATACCGCCGAGCAGGTGCTGAAGCTTATGGAGGAGCTCGAGGACCACGAAGAGGTTCAGAGCGTCGCCTCCAACTTCGACATCAGCGACGAGGATCTGGCGCAGTTCTCGGCGGCCTAGATTTTTTGCCTCGCGGGTGAGCGTCTCGCGCGAGGGGAGTGGTGGTTGATGCGGGTGACAGGGCGGGTCATAGGAGTCGATCCGGGCAACGTGGTGACCGGGTTCGGCGTGATCGAGGGCAGCGTTACCCGTCCGGCCCATGTCGCGGCAGGCACGATCCGTCCGCCGGCGGCTTTGCGCGGCGGCGAGCGCCTGCGGAACATCCACGATCGCCTGCTCGACACTATCGACCAATATGCGCCGGCCGCGATGAGCCTGGAGCGCAGCTTCGTCGCGGCCAACGTGCAGAGCGCGTTTCGCCTGGGCGAGGCGCGCGCGATGGCGATGCTGGCGGCGGCGGCGCGCGGGCTGGCGCTTTTCGAATACACGCCCAACCAGGTCAAGCTGACGGTCGCCGGCCACGGCCACGCCGACAAGGCGCAGGTCAAGTTCATGGTGCGGCGCGCGCTCGGCGTGGGTGAGGAAATCGCGCTCGCCGACGACGCGTCCGACGCGCTGGCGATCGCGCTGTGCCATCTGTTCTGCGCGCGCGTGACGGCGGCGGTCGCCGCGAGCGGCAATCGGATGCGAGCGGGCGCGAAATGATTGCCAGCCTTAGCGGCAAGCTGAAGCAGCGCGACGCCGGGCGGGTCGTGATCGAGGCGGGCGGTGTCGGCTACGAGGTTTGCATCCCGCTCGCCACCTACTATCGCCTGCCCGGGATCGGCGCGCCGGTGTCGTTGGAGATTCGCCAGGTCGTGCGCGAGGAATCGCTCACGCTGTACGGCTTTTTCACTGTCGCCGAGAAGCAGGCCTTCGACCTGCTGATGCTGGTGCAGCACGTCGGTCCCAAGCTCGCGCTCGCAATACTGTCGGTGTTGTCGCCCGACGAGCTGGTGAGCGCGATCGCCCGCGAAGACGTGGAACGGCTCGACGCCGTGCCGGGCGTGGGGGCCAAGGTGGCCGAGCGCGTGGTGCGCGAGCTGCGCGACAAGACCGCCGAGCTCAAACTGGTTGCCTCCGAGCGCGTCGAGGAGTCCGGCGGCCCGGCCGACGGCGGCGAGGATGGGGCGTCGGAGCTCGATGACGCCTTCTCCGCGCTGGTCAACCTGGGCTACAAGCCGATCCATGCGCGCCGGGCGGTCGACGCGGCGGCCGCGCGCGGCGGTGGTGCGAAGCGCGAGCTCGAAGTGATAATCCGCGAGTCGCTCGCGGTATTGGCCGGTGAGAGATAGACGGCCGGTGAAAGATAGACCGCAAATAGCGGAGGCCGAGGCCGCCGAGGCGGCGCGGCTGGCGGCGGCGGACTTTGGCGAGGAGGATCGCGCGCTCGACCTCTCGTTGCGCCCCCGCGTGCTCGGCGAGTTCGTCGGGCAGGAGCGCACGCGAAAAATCCTCGGCATGTCGATCGAGGCTGCGCGCCAGCGCGGCGAGGTCCTCGACCACGTGCTGTTCTCGGGGCCGCCGGGCCTGGGCAAGACCTCGCTCGCCCATATCATCGCGCGCGAGCGCGGCGTCAGTATGCGCTCGACCTCGGGGCCGGCGGTCGAGCGGGCCGGCGACCTGGCCGCGATCGTCAGCGGCCTGGACGAGGGCGACGTGCTGTTCATCGACGAGATTCATCGCCTCGCCCGCCCGGTCGAAGAGGTGCTCTACCCGGCGATGGAGGACTTCGAGCTCAACATCGTGGTCGGCAAAGGGATGGGCGCGCGGACGATGCCGCTGGCGGTGAAGCCGTTCACGCTGGTCGGTGCGACCACTCGCTCGGGCCTGTTGAGCGCGCCGCTGCGCGATCGCTTCGGCCAGCATTTCCATCTGGATTTCTACGACCGCGACGAGTTGACCGAGATCGTCGCGCGCTCGGCGCGGCTGCTCGGCGTCCGGGTCGACAGCGACGGAGCACGCGAGATCGCGAGCCGCGCGCGCGGGACGCCGCGCGTCGCCAACCGGCTGCTGCGCCGCGTGCGCGACTTCGCCCAGGTCAACGAGGCCGCCACGGTGACGCGCGAGGTTGCGGTCGGCGGGCTCGAGTTGCTCGAGATCGACGCCTGCGGCTTCGACCGGATGGACCGCGCGATCCTGGCCGCGATCATCGACAAGTTCGACGGCGGCCCGGTCGGAGTCGAAAGCCTGGCGGCGGCGGTGGGTGAGGAGGCCGACACCATCGGCGAAGTCTACGAGCCCTATCTGCTACAGGAAGGCTTCATCGCGCGCACCGCACGCGGCCGCGTCGCCACCGCGCGCGCCTACAGCCATCTCGGCCGCACCCGCCGCGGCACCCTGCTTTAGATCGCGTGTCAACGGCCAAGGCCTCGCCACCCGTTCAGCCGTCGGCGGGATGGTCAGGCCTGCGGCGAAGAAAAATTGTGGCGGCAGCCCGAGCACGGGTCCTTCAGCCTGACCGCCTCGCCAGTGACCGAGATGGTGGTGTCGCCGACCTTGGTGGTGACGTGGATGATCGCGTCGGCCTGCTGACCCCACCGCGCGATGGCCATTTGGCGCAGTTTTTCGTTGATGTGATCGATGTCGATGGTTTCGCCGTTGAGCGGATCGGTGTAGCTCAGGTCCCCGAGCTCCTGGTAGGGCACGCCGAGATCGCCGGTATAAATCATCAGTCGTAGACGATCCTGCTCGAGGTTGGCGTTGTGCCCCCCTGCAACAGCGTCGTGGTACTGCTGGGCGGCAGCTTGGCACCCGGCCATCAATGTGGTCATCGCCAGGAAGGCAACATAAACGGCGATCGACGCCGGTCGCAGCCGTCGTTGTGGCGTGCTCACGCGCCGCGGAGTCTCCCGCATTTGACCGTTGGGTCTATCCTCGCGCTCCGCCGCTGATGAAATCCGGCCACACCGTCGCCGAAGCGGAGCGCCGCGTTGGGATAGATGGTTCACTCAGCCAACAAACCGAGCCTGATTCTTTTGAAGGTCGGTCCATATGATCAGCCCGAGATCGATCACGTAAAGCGCGATAACCACGTTCCCTAGCTCAGCCGCAAGATCGCCAACGGGCATGAGCTGCACGACCCCCCATAAGAGAAACGCCGCTCCCAGCATCAATCGTTTGAGCAGTTCGAGCCGCCGGGGTCGAAGTATCGCCTGCAGCAGAATGTACGAAAAACCCGCGAGCAAGAGCGGCAGCGCCGAGAGTGGTAGATTCCCGACCATGGCGAAGACGCGCAGCGCCGACTGGGCGAGATGTGTCTGCAAGGAAGTTAATAGCGGCGTCGCACCCGCGCACAGCAGGGCAAAGGTACTTATAGCCGCCATAACTACAAGCGATCTCACAAGCCATCGCAGGACCTCCTCCAGCGGAGGCCCCTCACCCGGCCTTCTCATCGAGCCTGAATGGTCATCATGCGGTTCAAACTGTTCGTCCTTGGTGTGCATCGATTTCCGCGCTTGGGTATCGTCGACTGCAAGGCCCACTTGTTCCGTGTCGAGTCGCAAGGAGCTTGTTCGCGGCGCCGGCCCGCGCTAAGGCCGTGGTTTGCCGTTGCGGTTCTTGCCGCGGCGGCTGTCTATCGCCTTGGTGCCAAACCACATGATCAATTGACGCACCCCAATCGCCAGCACCAACACCACGACCAGGCGGATCAATGTTGACCCGTTGAGAGGGATTCCGCCGAGCTGTGCTCCGTCCATCTGCGATAGCTCCCAATCCTGCCAGGTGCGAATTAGCGGCGCGTCCAGGCTTAGTAGCGCGAAAATCCAACTATCAAAGCGCCCGCGCTCCGGCTTGCGCAATCACCCGGTCGCGCGCGTGGCGGCGCATTGCTCGAACTGCTCGCCGGGCCATTTTAATCTAACGGCAGTTCGGTTAAAAAGAACTTCTGAAGTACGTTATGCGCGACGCTATCAGCAACGCTATGCAAATGACGACAACTATCGGAAGCCGCGGCCGGCTATTGGCCGTGATGTTGATGGCCGCATCGGCCTCGGCTTGGGGATGTCTCTCTCCGGCGGCAGTCAACCCACCCATCGTCAGTATGACCCCGCTGGGAGCCGATACGCGCCCGGCCAAGCCGCCGGGTTGCGCGATGCCGGTGCTGGATACCATGCCACTGGCCGATCACCAGCAGATAGCGCTGGTCGATGCGTGGGGCGACCTCGCCGCCAAGGACGCGGACCTCCTGGCATACCTGAAACGCGAAGGTTGCCAGGCCGGCGCTGACGCCGTGGTGTTGACCTCTCAGCATACGCAACACGAGGGCGACCTGGTGGTCGGGGCCGCACCCGGCCGCTTTGGCAGCATCGGACCCGGCTCGGATGAGCCGGCCGAGTACGGCGCTCATCTTGCCGCCGACACCGAAGGAGGCGGCAAAAAGCATCATGCCGAAGTGGGCGAGCTAGGCCATCCCGGCAACTTCATGGGCGGCATCGCGATCGTCTATACCAAGAGCGGGAACGGCTCAGGCGCCGCCGCGGACAGCAATCAGTGAGGACTGGTGGTGGATGATGGTTAGCATATCGATTGACTGGAAAATGGAAGACCGGCGATGACTGCGGCCGAATACAAGGAGCGGGCAATCCGGTTCCTGGAAAATTTCAACCATCCTGACCCGCGGGTTTTCGAGGAGCTGATCACCGACGATTTCAGGTTCGAGATGATAACCACGATGAAGGAGTTCGCGCCGGTGCGCGGCAAGGCGGCCTTCGCGCGGACGGAAACCGAACGGCTCAACGCGCTGTTTCCCGACGGGCTCAAGATGAGGCTCGACACCATCATCTGTGATGGTCCGCAGGTCGCGGTCCAGGCGGCGTGCGACACGCTCGCGATGAACGGCCGGCGCTACATACAGCGCTACCATTTTTACCTGCGCTTCGAAGGCGAGTTGATTGCCGAAGGGCTCGAGTACAATGACACCAACCTGGTCCGCGAAGTCTTTCTGACCTAATCGGCGCTTGGGGAAATTCACTTACGGTCCGGTCATCGACGCATCGGCTGCCCGATGCGTCGACGGAATCGGGCGGCTCGTGTCTCGGCGCGATGAGACATCGAAGTCGAGTTTGAAACGGCCTCGCGCGACATTCGCGCCACTGGACGGTACGGGCGGAGCAACTCGCGGCGCTCGCCCGAGCGGCTCGTGTATCGGCGACAGCACCGATGGATCGGAGCGCAACGTCGTCAACTGCGCATGATACTGCGCGATAGCCCCGGCCTTCGAAACCGTTGGCGGTCCGATTGTTGCGGTAACATCCTTCAAGAGGTCATGCGGGTGAATACTCAAATTGAAATCGATCTCGGGTTGGCGAGAGTCAGCGACGGCGCACTGGCGATACTTGAAGGGACCAACGGGATTGCGGGCCTGCCTGCGGAGGTCTTCAGCAAGCTGCTGGACGCACTCGCCGAGGAGCATTTGCGCCGATTCGGCGCGCGCGGAGTTGGGACAGCAGTGCTCAAAGTTGCGACGAGGACGCTGGACGCCGACGAGCTATGGCACTCCCTGCGAATGCTCGGGAACTGGCTCAGCAATGCCGATGAGGCGGCCCGCGGCGATCCTGACCTGGAAGGGGTGAGTGAGGTTGTCGCGCGGATATGGATGGGGATGCGTGGAGCGCTCAGCGAGGTTACTGACGGGACCGCCGACGAGGTGTCTCGCGAGGCCAGCAACTAGAACGCATCGAGAGAACCTGCTTTGGGGTCGTGGCGCTGGTTTTGGAGCTGAGATTATGTGGATGGCCTGCAAATCGATGATGGCGGGAACGGTCGCAGTCGCCGCCTGCGCTTTTGCGATTGGCGGGTTCGCCTCAGCCGCCGGCGGTGCGGGGACAGTAAAGCTTACGGGCAACCATCCCGTCGAACTTGTGCGGCTTGGCCCGGTGGTGCATGCGGATCCGGCGATGGAGCTCCGTTTGACCTTGGTGCTCGGCATCCACGACCAGGCGAAGCTCGACCAACTGCTCGCCGATCAGCAAAATCCTTCCTCCAGCGACTATCATCGATGGCTCACTGCGGCGCAGTTCAATCAGCGCTTCGGGCCGACCCGGACGCAGACGGACGCGGTGGTGCGATGGCTTGAGAGCCGTGGCTTGCGGGTCAAGTCGATCAACCGACTCGGCCGCACGATTCGCGTGGTCGCAAACGTTACTCAGGCGGAAGCCGCCTTTGCGACGACCATCGTCACGAGCGGCGCGAATTTCGGCAACGCCTCCGATCCGGCCGTCCCGGCCGAGTTCGCCGGCGTGGTCGTGGCGGTCCTGGGGCTCGACAACCTGCATGCCGTGATGCCGGCGGGGCTTCACCGCCGATCGCCGGCGGCAGACCGGGCTTTGCCGGCCGCGTCGAGACTTGCGCTGGCCGACGTTGCTCACCCCGCAACCAACGACGGCGGTGCGGTTTCGTCCGGCGCGACCAGCGGAGGATCGACCGCCTTTGGGCCGTTCGATATCGAGGAATTTTACGACGAGGCGCCGCTGATCGCGGCGGGCGATAGCGGAAGCGGCGCGCCCGATTGCGTCGCGTTGATCGAGGATTCGGACTACCTCAATGCGGCCGTGAGCCTGTTCGCCACGGCCTTCGGCTTCCCCTCGTTCAACATCACGCGCGTGCTGCCTGACGGCGTTTCGCCCGGCAGGAACGGCGACGAGACTGAAGCGCTGCTCGACCTCGACTACGCGCACGCGACGGCGCCCTCCACGCCGCTTCACGTATACCTGGACAGCGACCTTTTCACCTCGATCCAGAGCAGCATCACGGACAATACGTGCGGCGCCATCAGCATCAGCTTCATCGCCTGCGGCTCTTCGTCATCGTTCTTTACCGGGCTCGACACGCTGTTCGCACAGGCGGCGGCCCAGGGCCAGTCCGTGTTCATCGCTTCGGGCGATTGGGGCGCGGCCGGCCTGCAGTACGATGCGGTTAGCAATTCCTGCGTGACCGGCACGACGCGCAACCCCAGCGAGATGGCGGCGAGTCCCCACGTCACCGGCGTGGGTGGGACCACGTTCGCCCCGCAGTTCGGCGCCTCCGGCGACGATACCAGCGTGGTCGGCGTGGCGCCGGGAGGAATCGAAAGCGCCTGGGGATCGAGCGGCGGTGGGGCAAGCGGGATTTTCTCCAAGCCCGCATGGCAAACCGGCGACGGCGTGCCCAGCGATTCGGCTCGCGACGTCCCCGACGTGGCGATGATCGCGTGGGCCCCTGGCGTCCTCATCGGCGCCGACTTAGGCGGCGTCGCGCAGATCCAATGCTGCTGGGGTGGCACCAGCCTGGCGACTCCGCTATGGGCGGGTTACTCGCGGGTGATTGCGAAGCGGCACGGCACCGCGCGCCTCGGACTCCTCAATCCGACCATCTACAGCCTGGCCAGGGCGGGCCTGCTGGCCAACGGAATCGAGGACGTCACCAGCGGCAACAACAGTTTTAACGGCGTGACCGGATTCAATGCCGGCGCCGGCTACGACCTGGTCACTGGATGGGGCAGCGTCGACATGACCGCGTTTGCCTCCGCCTACAACGGCACCCCGCGGGCGACGCCGAGCCCGACTCCAACTCCCAGGCCGACTCCGGCGCCACTGACCCTGTCGCGGACGTCCATCTCGTTCGGTAGCATAGAAACCGGCCGCTTGAGCGTCGGAGCCTCCGTCACGCTAAGCAACCCTGCGGACAGCCCACGCGCAGTCAGAATCATTTCGAAAGAGTTATTGCCGGGCTCCTTCAAAATCTCGTTTTCGACTTGCAACAAGGGAATATCGGTGGCGCCGGGATCGTCATGCGAGGTCAAGGTTAAATTCAATCCACACGGCTTGGGCGTAAAGACGCACATCCTATTATTCATCGACTCCGCTCCCAACAGTCCGCAGAGCGTGAGCCTGAGCGGAGTCGGAATCGCGCCTGCCCACCGGGCGGTGCCGCGACTTGGCCCGTCCGCCGTATTGGGGGTAACCGGGGCAAATCGCGGATGAGCGAGCGCAGCAACGCCGGGCCGTCCGGGACGGCACGGTTTTTTCGCGCAAATCGAAAGCGCTTGAGATAGAATTCCCCAACACGGAACGGTCAGGATAAGCGGCGGTCAGGACACCAGTTAGCAACAAGGGGTTAGCGGGATGAAAACGATGCTGCTTTGTCAATCCTGCGGAGGCGTCGTAGGCAGCAGCGCTGGGGAAATCGAGCCGGACGGCTTGATGGAAGACGTGCGGAAGTTCGAGCGCGATCACAGTCTCGAACCGCGCACCGTGCTGATCGTCTGTCCGCGATGTGGCGAGCGATCGAAACTTTCGATTAAACGGGCGCCGGAACAATAATTGCCTCAACCAGGAGTGCTTCCGGGCAGAGGAGATCGCGAGATGAATATGAAACGCTTCACCGCCGTGTTGCTGGCGCAAATCACGCTGGGATCGCTCCTTGCCGCCGCGGCGTTTGCGCAACTCCCTTCGCTGGCTCCCAAGGCTTCCGAGATCGATCGGGACGTTACTGTCGCACTACGGGATCTCTACTCGCACAACGAGACGGCAAAGGCTCTCGGCGCAAAGGCGAAGGCAGTCCTCGTCTTCCCGGATATAAAAAAAGCGGCCTTTTTAGTCGGCGCGCAATACGGTTTCGGGGCGCTCCGCAGCGGTGACAAGACCGTTGGCTACTACCGGACGGGGGCTGCGTCTTACGGGTTCCAGGCCGGGGTAAAGAAATTTGGCTACGCGTTGTTCTTCATGACGGACGCGGCGCTGGCGTACCTCGACAAGAGTGGAGGCTGGGCGATCGGGACCGGACCGAGCGTCGTGGTCGTTGACCAGGGAGTGGCGCGGTCGCTGACGACGACGAATCTGCGGTCGGATGTCTATGCGGTCGTCTTCGACCAGAAAGGTCTGATGGCGGGCATCGGCATCGAGGGATCGAAGATCACCAAAATTACGCCGGGCGATTAGACCTCGCGCCGCGCGAACCCGGTCTGGGCACGCATACGGAAGGTGCGATCGAAAAGCTCTGAACTGCAGGTTTGTATTGGTGGGCAGGGAGTGAATCGAACACTCGCCACGAAGGGGTTCAGCCTTCCGCTCTTCCGACTTCCGCCTGCATGTGGGTGCGCGGTCAACCTTCCACGCGACGACGATGGCGATTATTTGGCACATCTCGCGGAGTTGCCCAACGTATCTGCATTCGGCTCTACGGCGGAAAAGGCGCTCGTTGCTGGCGGCTGTCATCGCCCTGGTCTTATCTTCCTGTAGCGGTTATTCGCAATGTTTGCACAATGGCGGCGGCAGCCTGCGCTGTACCGTCTCTTCAGGAAAGATCAACCAGAAGGCAAGGGCGAACGCTTTGAACGCTTGCAGTGGGGGCAACGAAAACGTCTGCCGCACGGCTTGCACTCAAACCCGCGATCCGCAGATTTGCGACACGTGGTTTGCGATCAAGTGTCCAGAGGATCCCTCGCTTTGCCAGTCCGCGTGTCATCGCACACATGACCGGGTGGCCTGCCGCGGAGCGTGCGAGGCTGGGGACCAGGCGGCATGCGCCGATTATTTTCAAAACACTCAGTGATCGCGCCCCGGTTGCTCGGGTCACACGGGCGCCGATAGATGAACCCGCCGGCGCCATCAGCGGCTAAGCAATCTTTTGCTCTTCTGCTTTTGAAAGATCTTTTGGTGGGCAGGGAGTGAATCGAACACTCGACACGAAGATTTTCAGTCTTCTGCTCTACCGACTGAGCTACCTGCCCACCGGGACGGCAAGCGTCGGTCCTTGACGGCGGTCTTAATTCGTACCTGTCCCGACTCTCCCTTGCAACAGCCGTCAACGCTTCTGGTGCTGTCCCGCGCAGACAGCATCGGAGGAAGCATCCGAGGACAACCTTTGGCAACTCCGCGCTAGTGCTTGAGCGCTGCGACCCGCGCCTCGACGAAATCGATCACCCTGGCCTCGAGGTTGGCGCTGTCGAGCCGATCGATTTCCTGGATTCCCGTGGGCGAGGTCACGTTGACCTCGGTCAGGTAGTTGCCGATGATGTCGAGCCCGACGAAATAGAGCCCGTCGCGTTTGAGCCGCGGCCGCAGCATCCGGCAGATCTCGAGGTCGCGCGCGGTGACCTCGGCCTTGACGCAATTGCCGCCGACGTGGATGTTGCCGCGATTCTCGTCGTCGCGCGGCACCCGCAGCGTGCATCCGAGAGGCTCGCCGTCGAGCACGATCAGGCGTTTGTCGCCGTCGCGGATTTCGGCCAGGTAGCGTTGCGCCATGATCGGACGCGACTCGAAACGGGTGACCGCTTCGAGGATCGCGTTGAGGTTGCGGTCGTCGGCCGAAGCCAGGAACACGCTTTCGCCGCCGTGTCCGTCGAGCGGCTTCACGATCATTTGTCCGCCTTGCTCGGCCATGAATTTCTTCAACCGCGCGAGGTCCTGGGACACCAGCGTGGGCGGAATCGCGCCGGGGAAATTCAGCGCGTAGAGCTTCTCGTTGGCTTCGCGCAGGCCCGCGGGCTCGTTGAGCACGAAAGTGCGGCCGCGGTCGGCCAGGCTGAGCAGCATCGTGGCGTACAGGTAGGCCGCGTCGGCGGGCGGATCCTTGCGCATGAAAATCGCATCGAACGTCTCCAGTCCGTATTCGGCGCCGTCGTCGAGAAAGCGATAATGCGGCGTCCCGCGCATCACCGTGCATCGCCGCGCCGCGGCAAACGCATGGCTGCCGATCGCGTAGAGGTCGTGCAGGGCGACGAAGTAGGCCTGATGCCCGCGGCCGATCGCCTCCAGCATGAAGGCGAAAGTGGTGTCCTTGTCGGGCGCCACCTTGTCCAACGGATCCATCACGAAGGCGAATTTGTAAACCACCGCTCAGGCTTCTCCACTGGCTGCGCCACAAGGCGCCATTAAGGTCGTCAGGCAAAATCCTCAAATGCGATCATCGAACAAATTCGTCGAGCGTTGCGGCCGCGATGCTGAGCGCGGCGAGCGCCGCGGTCTCGCTACGCAGCCGCCGCCCACCCAGTCCCGCCGGGAGAAACCCGGCTGCGCGCACCCCGGCCAGTTCCTCGTCCGTGAAGTCGCCCTCCGGCCCGCACAGGAGCAACAGCGCGCGGGTGCGGGCCTGACGCAGCATCGCGCCCAGGGCCGGTGCGCCGGCGCTAAGAACCACGCAGAGCCTGCCCCGGTTAAGCCGCCGGATCAAGTCTTCCAGCTTAAGCGGCGCGACGACCTCGGTCGCGCGCGGCGCGAGACTCTGCTTGGCCGCCGCGGTCGCGAGCCGGCGCCATCGCGCGAGCCGCTCGCCGCCGACCTCGTGCACGACACCGCGCGCGCACAGTACCGGCCATAGTTCCGCCGCGCCCAACTCGGCGGCTTTCTCGACCAGGAAGTCCATCCGCGGACCCTTGATTACCGCCGCGGCCAGGACCAGCTCGGAGGTGGCTTCGGCGCGGGCGCTAGTCGCCGCGGCGATTTCGACCACCGCGTGGCGCGCCTGAAAGGCCTGGATAGTGCCGGCATACTCCGCGCCGCGCTCGTCGAACAGCGCGACCTCCGCTCCGGGAAGGAGCCGCATCACGTCGCGCATATGATGCAGTTCCGCGCCGCCGACCAGCGCGACCGCGCCCTCGACTGCCGCCGACGAGATTGCAAAGCGCGGCGCCCGTTTCATCGCGCCAGCACCAGCGTGCTCCATCCACGGTCGCGCCGCACGCCGAGGCATCGCAGGCGCGGCTGGTAAGTGCTGAGCACGCGGGTGGCCTCGCGATTGAGGATTCCGCCGAGGATCAGGCGGCCGCGGCTCGCCAGCAGCCGCGTCAGTGCGCTCGCCATCCCGATGAGCGTGGAGCTCAGGATGTTCGCCGTGATCAGGTCGAAGCGCCGGCGCAGACGCGCAAGCGGCGTGGTGGCAAAGCGGATTTTGCCGCCGAGCGAATTGAGCGTCGCGTTCTCGCGCGCGTTGTCGAGCGCCAGGGCGTCGATGTCGATCGCGCTCACCTGCGCGACGCCCATCAGGCGCATCGCAATCGCGAGCACGCCCGAGCCCGTGCCGACGTCCAGCGCATGCTCGAAGCGCCGCGCCGCGCAAAGTTTCTCGATCGTCGCGAGCGCGCCGTAAGTGGTCGGATGATGCCCGGTGCCGAAGGCCTGTCCGGGATTGATCACCAGCTTCAGCCGCCGCGTGGCGACGCTCGAGTTCCACGGCGGAACGATCAGCAGCCGGCGGCCTATCGGCAGCGGCTCGAAACGATCCATCCATGCCGTGGACCATCCGGGATCGGTGATGATCTGGCGATCCGGCGCGCGGCTGGGGCGCGCGAGCATCCCGGCCGCCGCCAGCGCACGCCGGATCGCCGCGAACCGCGAGCGGGTCAGCCGCTCGAAATACGCCTGGAGTTCCAGCGTCGGGTGGCGATGCGCGCTGCGCTGGTCTCCGCCGACCGCGCATCCGAGCGCGCCTTGCGCAATCACTAGCGCGGCCGCATCGTCGACCATCGCGGCCGGAGTTTCGAAAACGACTCGCACGTAGTTGCGGGCGTCAGGTGGAGCGATTCGGGACATGGCTTTCAGCTTCAAGCATAAGGGTCATCGCGCAGCTTGACGAGTGGGGCGGGGCGGGCCTGTGGAGAGCAGGCGCGGCCGGATTTGCCCGTCGCGAGGCGCGGCGGGTAAACTGGTTCCGATGACGGCGGTTGGGCTGGATCCCTGGCGGTGCATACGATGCTGACGATCGCTCACCGGGGAGCCAGCGCGATTTATCCTGAAAACACCTTGCGCGCATTCATCGCGGCAGCCGACCTTGGCGCCGATATGTGTGAATTCGACGTGCGGATGACTCGCGATGGCGAAGTCGTGGTGATTCATGATGCGACCGTCAACCGCACTACCAACGGACGAGGACGGGTCGCCGCGATGACCGCGGAGGCGCTCAAGCGGCTGGACGCCGGAGTGCGTTTCGGCGCGGAATTTCACGGCGAGCCGATCCCAACGCTGGCCGAGGTCGCCGCGGCGCTCGGTACGCGTGGCGGGAAAAGATGCGGGCGACGATGCGGGATGGACGTGGAACTCAAGCAGCGCGGCCTCGAGACCCGGGTGTGCGACATTCTTCGCGAACGCGGCGCGATCGAAGACGCAATGGTGTCAAGCTTCGATTGGGATCAGCTCGAGATCGTGGCCGCGCAAGAGCGCGGGTTGCGTCTGGCCCTGCTCGGCGAGAAAGCTCCGGCCGCGCTGCTGGAGGCGGCCGCGGCGATGCATGCGTTCGCCATCGCGCCGCGGTTCGATATCGCGGACGCCGCGCTTTGCGCCGAGGCGCATCGCCTCGGACTCGCGGTCTACGTCTGGACGGTGGATGACGCGCCGACGATGCGCCGGATGATGGCCGCCGGGGTCGACGGGATCATGACCAACGACCTCAAACGGCTTCGCGAGGTGGCGGCGAACTGATGGCCTTGATCTCCGAGGACAAGCTCGAAGAGGTCCGCACCCGCGCGGATATCGTCGAGGTGATCGGCGCGCACGTGCGCCTCAAGCGCGCCGGACGCAACTTCGTCGGCCTCTGTCCGTTCCACAACGAGAAGACGCCGTCGTTTTCGGTCAACTCGGAGCGCGGGTTTTTCCATTGTTTCGGCTGCGGCGCGGGCGGCACCGTGTTCAACTTCGTGATGCGGACCGAGGGCCTGAGCTTTCCGGAGGCGATCGAATCGCTCGCGCGCCGCTACGGCGTGACGCTGCCCGAGCGCGGCGGCCAGGCGGGACCGGGCGCGGGCGAGCGCGACGCCGCGCTGCGCGCCAACCAGACCGCCGCGGATTTTTTCGTTCACGTGTTGTGGAAGACGCCCGACGGAGCGGCGGCGCGCGATTACCTGGCCGCACGCGGCGTGGCGGCCGAAACCGCGCGCACGTTCGGGCTTGGATTCGCACCCGAACGGCCGGCCAACCTGGCGCGCGCGCTGGAGCGGCGCGGGCTGCTCGCGGCGGCGGCGCGTCTGGGCCTGGTCAGGCAGGACGCCGGGGGAACGCGCGATATGTTTCGCGGACGGCTGATGTTCCCGATTCGCGACGGCCAGGGACGGGTGCTCGCATTCGGCGGCCGGGTGCTCGATCAGCGGCTGCCGAAATACATCAACTCGCCCGAGTCGCCGCTCTACTCGAAGTCGCGTAATGTCTACGGCTTGTATGAGGCGCGCGCGGCGATCGCCAGCGCCGACCGCGCGATCGTGGTCGAGGGCTACCTCGACGCGATCGCGGTGTGGCAAGCGGGCTTCAAGGAGACGGTCGCGAGCCTCGGCACGGCGCTGACGGCCGATCAGCTGCGGCTGGTCGGACGCCATACGCGCAACGTGCTGGCCTGTTTCGACGGCGACGCGGCGGGGCGCAAGGCGTCGCTCAGAGCGCTCGAGATTTTTCTTGCGGCCGGACTGCTCGGCCGGGGAATTTTCATCCCGCCCGGCTTCGACCCCGACACCTTCATCAAGGAGCGCGGCGCGCAGGCGTTCACCGGGCTTATCGCTTCGGCGGATTTGCTGGTGGACTATTTCCTGGCCGAGCAGGCGGCGGCGGCGCGCGGATCGCTGGAAGCGCGCGTGCGCGCCGCCGCGGCCGTGGCCGAGGTCCTGAAGGCCGTGCACAACCCGTTCGAGTTCGACCTGCTGGCGCGCAAGGCGGCCGACGCGTTGGGCGTTGGCGAGGAGGTGTTGCGCGCCGAGGCGCGCCGCCCCGCGCGCGGCGGCGGCGCGAGCGCCGCCGCCGCGCGCGGGGCGGCGGCAGCGCGGGCGCCATCGGGCGCAGGCGACGGCGCGACGGCGGCCGAGGTCGGTCTGCTCGCCGTCGCGCTGCTGCATCCGGAGCTGCGGAGCGAGATTGCCGCGCACGCCGCGATGCTGGAGGACGCGTCGGTCGCCGGGGCGCTCGCCGAAGTCTGCGCATCGCAGGAGCCGGCCACGGTGCTCGAAGTGGAGGTCGCCGAGCGGCTGGGCGAGGCGCAACGCTCGCGGCTGAGCGCGCTTGCGGTTGGGCCGCTGCTCGAGACGGCGGCGCAGGCGCGCGCGCTCGCGCGCGACTTCGCCGGGGCGCTGACGCGCCGGCGCCAGCAGCGCGCGATGGAGACCACGCGCCGCGCGGCAGCCAGTGCGGGTAGCGCGGGCAACGATGATGAGGCGATGGCCGCCGCGCAGGCGATGATCGCGCTGAGAAGGCGAGGCGGCTGAGCCGGGTGGGGTGCGCTTGAAAGCATTGCATCGATCCAGTCAAGGGTAATCGTGTCGGGGGCACCCTTTAATTTGTGGCGCGAAAGTTGGTACGATGGGCGCTGCACAATGCGCTCGCGAGGGCCCATAGCTCAGTCCGGTTTAGAGCTGCCGGCTCATAACCGGCTGGTCCCAGGTTCAAATCCTGGTGGGCCCATATCATCAAACAGGTGGAACGATCCGGCCGATGGCATCGGCGCGCCCGCGATCGCGCGTTGACGCCGTGCATGAGAGCGCATGAATCGGCCCGCACCAAACGGAGGCAGAATTGCGTGAAGAGATAGCCCGGTTAATGGCTCTGCAGACCATCGATCGGCAGTTGCACGAGCTCGGGCAATCATTATCTTCGGTCGCGGAGCGCGTCGAACAGCTCCGCGGCGAGATCGAAACCTCTCAGGTTGAACTGGACCGACTCACCGAGGAAGACAAGCAGGCGGCCACCGCGCGCCGCCTGCTCGAACGCGAACTCGCCGACGGCGAGGCGCAGATCCGCAACAAACGGATGCGCCTGAACCTGGTGCGCAACGACAAGGAGTTGCAGGCACTGGGCCACGAAGTCGAGTCGCTCAAAGAAAACAACCAGCGCCTGGAAAGTGAAGTGCTGGCCTCGATGCAGGCGGCCGAGCCGCGCGCGCCGCGAATCAAGGAATTGACCGAACTCATCGCGGGCAAGCGCGCGGAGCTCAGGGCGGCCGAGAAAGAGATCGCGGCCGAGGTCGAGGAGCTGAAGATGTCGATTCAGCGCCAGCGCGTCGAGCGCGACCGCGAGGCCGCCTCGATCGACGACGTGCTGCTGCAGCGCTACGAGATGATCTTCAGCCGGCGCGCCGGCGTGGCCGTCGCGGTGGCGAAGTCAGGGACCTGCCAGGGATGCCGGATGCGGCTGCCGCCACAGCTCTACAACGAGATCCAGAAGCATCTCCAGATCCACTTTTGCCCCAACTGTCAGCGCATCCTCTATTACGAGGGCTGATCGTAAAACCGGCCTGCCCGGGGGTAAAGCCGGCCGGTTCGGAGCGTGCGAACCGTAACCCGTAGCGTGCTAACATCGACCTCGCCGGAGTGGGCCGGGCGATCGCCCCATCACGGGGAGGAAAGTCCGGGCTCCACAGGGCAGGGTGGCCGCTAACGACGGCGCGGGGCGACCCGCGGAAAGTGGCACAGAAAATACACCGCCCGCGAGGGTAAGGGTGAAATGGCGGGGTAAGAGCCCACCGGCGCGCGAGTGATCGCGCGCGCATGCCAAACCCCACCCGGAGCAAGACCAAATAGGAGGGTGAGTGGCCCGCTCATAATCCCTCGGGTTCGGTCGCTGGAGCCGGCGAGCAACCGTCCGGCCAAGATGAATGATCGCCGCCCGCAAGGGCACAGAACCCGGCTTACAGGCTCACTCCGGCATTCGACCAACTCCGCCGTCTGATTTTTCTCCGGCGCGCCGGCCGCCCTTGAGCGGCGCGCGTCCCTTGGGCGCGGCGGCACTGTTCGCGCCGCGCGCCGGCCGCGCCACCATCGCTTGCGGCGTGACCAAAAAATTCGCGAGGCGCGCCAGCGCGGCGAGGCTGGGAGTGCCGGGCCGGATCTCCGGCGCGAGCGCGACCTTTACCCGCGCCGGAACGCCGTCGACAAAGCGCCGCACGCGACGGATATCCTCCTCGGAACGCCTACGATAGTTCTCCAGGTAGGCCAGCACCGCGGTCACGCCGTCATCGCCGGCGCCCTCGGCGTCCAGCGCGGCCCGCAGCGCGGAAATCTCGCCGAGCGCATGATCCAGAGCATGATCTAAAACCTGACCGGAACCATGATCGAGAATGCGCCCGCCCGGCCCGCTCGCGTTCTTGCCGCCGCGCGCGAGTCCGCCGCCGCGGATCGCTTCGTCGAGAAAACGGTTGATCACGATCGCGCCCAGATGCAGACCCTCCGATTCCATCTTGTCGATAAGCCTGCGCGCCTGGCGAAGGCGATCGGGCTCGGCGGTGGTGACCAGCACGAAACGCACGGCTGGCGAGCGCAACAGCGAGGCGACCGTTTGCATCCGCGCGGCGATCCGCTCGGCGGCGCCGGCCGCGGCGGCGAAGAAGTCGGCGATGGAAGAAAGCGTGTCGCCGCCGGCGAAGCGCTCCAACTCGCGCGCGACGTAGCTCGTGAGGCGCCCGGCGAGCCTGAGCGCCAGCGAGGCGGGCCGCCCGGCCGGCTTGAGTAGCCATCGCGCGGCCTGCGAATCGAGCAGCCGCATCAGGCGCGCCGGCGCCTGCACGAACTCAAACGCGTGCGCGGCGGGGGGCGTATCGACGACCTCGAGGTCGAAGTGGCCCGCCACGTGAAGATGGTGGAGCGCCTCCAACGCGGCGTACGCATCGGAGCCGGCGAACCGGGTGCTGAGGCTCTGGTAAAAAGCGTTGTCGAGGATGCGCCGGCGGATCGCCGGGTCGGTCACATGCTCGGCCACCATCGCGTCCCATTCGCCTTTGACGTCGAGCACCATCGCGCTCAGCTTGAGCGCGGGGTTGAGACCGGCGGCGCGCAGGCGTCGCGCGTCGATCCGCGTGGGCTTGCCGCCCAGGCGCGGCAGTCCAAGCGCGTCGCGCAGCCGGCGCGCCGGATCGACCGTGATTACCGCAGTGCGCAGATGGGCGGTCGCGGCGGCGACGCCCAACGCGGCGGCGATGGTCGTTTTGCCGACCCCACCGGAGCCCAGAACGACAAGCACGGAGCGCGGTTTGAGCAATTCCTTCACGGTTGCGGCGCGTCCGCACAGCGCCGCGGACGTCACCCGTCAAAATAGCAGAACCTGTCGGCGCGGCGCGCTATCGCAAGTTCACCAAGTTACGAACGAAGCTGTGGATGACGTTCGCGGCGCAATTGGACGCAGGCGCGAAGCGGTGGATACTATCGCTAGGGCTGCGCCGATGTGGCGGCTCAGCGCCGGGGGAGTCGCAGGATGGAATTGCTGGCGGCCACGATCGTGGCATTGGCGGTGGGTGCGATAGTCGCCTGGCTTGCCGCCGCCCGCCGCTGGGAAGGCAAGGTGCGCGAGGCCGCAGTGCGGATGGAGGAGCGCGAGCGCAGCTTCTCCGAGCAGAAGGTGTTGCTGGAAAGCTCGGAGCGCAAGCTCGCCGACACTTTCAAGTCGCTCGCGGCCGACGCGCTGGAGGCCGCCAACCACAGTTTCCTGACGCTCGCCGATCAGAAGCTCGGCTCGGTCATCGGTCCGGTCAACGAATCGCTGGGCAAGCTCGACCATGAGATTCGGGAAATCGAGGGCGCACGGCGCCAGGCCTACGGCGCGCTGGGCGAGCAGATAAGTTCGCTCATCATCGCACAGAAGGAGTTGCGCGCGGAAGCCTCCAACCTTTCGCGTGCGCTGCGTGCACCATCGGTGCGCGGCCGCTGGGGCGAGATTCAGCTCAAGCGGGTGGTCGAAATGGCCGGGATGCTCGAGCGCTGCGATTTCTTCCAGCAGGACAGCGCGTCGGGCGACGACGGCAAGCTGCGCCCCGATCTGCGCGTGCAGTTGCCCGGCGGCAAGAACATCATCGTCGACGCCAAGGTGCCGTTGCAGGCCTATCTCGAAGCGCTCGAAGCGCCATCCGAGGACGCGCGCCAGGAAAAACTCAAGCAACACGCGCAGCAAGTGCGCGCGCACATGACCGCGCTCGGCTCCAAGTTCTACTGGGATCAGTTTCAGCCGACGCCCGAATTCGTGATCCTGTTTTTGCCCGGTGAGCCGTTTTTCAGCGCCGCCCTGGAACAGGATCCTTCGTTGATCGAGCAGGGCGTCGCCCAGCGCGTGATTCTCGCCACGCCCACGACGCTGATTTCGCTGCTGCGCGCGGTGTCCTACGGATGGCGCCAGGAGCAGTTGGCGGAAAACGCGCAACGCATCAGCGAGATGGCGCGCGAGCTCGCCGATCGGTTCGCCACCATGGTCGAGCATCTGCGGCGCGTCGGCAGTTCGCTCAAGTCGTCGGTTGGCGCGTTCAACGATGCGGTGGGATCGTTCGAGGGGCGCGTGATGCCGTGGGCGCGGCGCTTTCGTGAGCTCGGAGTAGTCGGCAAGAAGGAGCTGGGCGAGCTCGAGAAAATCGACGTCGTGCCGCGCGAGCCGGCGGCCGCTATCGAGGAGCAGTCCGGGACGATCGCGTCGAAGTAGCGCGGCGTCTAAGGCTGTTCCGTATTGGAGGGCGGCGGCGGCTTCAGTTGGCTGCGGTCGCGGCCCTCGGCGATCCAGGCTTCGACCTCGCGCCGCTCGCTTACCAGAAATTTTCCGATCGCGCGGCGCAAACCGTCGTGCGCGATATAGTGGGCGCTGTGCGTGAGCGCCGGGTCGAAGCCGCGCAGCCACTTGTACTCGCCGCCGGCGCCCGGCTCGAAGCGCGCGATTCCGTTGGCGATGCAGTGTTCGATGGCCGCATAGTAGCAGACGTTGAAGTGCAGATATTTCAGGTCTTCGAAGCATCCCCAGTAACGCCCGTAGAGCACGCCCGACTTCTGCAGGTTGAAGGTCCCGGCCACCAGCTTGCGGCCGCGATAGGCGCACACCAGGCAGACGTAGCGCTTGAAGCGCTCGCGCATCTCGGTAAAGAACTCGCGCGTCAGGTAACGGCGGCCCCAGTAAAGTTTCTCGATCGTGGAGAGGTAGAGATCGAACATCGGGCCGAAGATCGTGTCGGGGATCTCGTCGCCCGCATGTACCTTGATGGTCACGCCCTGAGCGATCAGCGCGGCGCGCTCATGGCGCACCGCGTAGCGCCGCTTGCTCTTGAGCGCTCCCAGGTAATCGTCAAAGGCGGCGAAGCCGGTGTTGCGCCAATGGTACTGGTAGCCCAGGCGCTCGAGGAATCCGAGCTCGCGCAGCGCCGCCGCCTCGTCGGCGAGGCAGAAGTTGACGTGGACCGAGGAAAGCTTGTTGTCCGCGCAGAGCTGGATCAGCGCGCGTCCCAGCGCCGCGATCAGCGGTGGCCGCGCAAGGCCGGGCGCGGTGAGAAAGCGCCGTCCGCCGTGCGGCGTGAACGGCACGCCGGCCAACAGCTTGGGATAGTAGCGGATGCCGCTGCGCTCGGCCGCGTCCGCCCATCCCTGGTCGAACACGAACTCGCCCATGCTGTGCCCCTTGAGGTACAGCGGGCAGGCCGCGACGAGCGATTTGCCGCGATGGATCGCCAGATGGCACGGACCCCATCCGCTGGCCCGCACCGCGCTCTTGGAGTTCTCCATCGCGAACAGCCAGTCCCAATCGAGGAAGGGGCTGTCGTCCTCGGCCAGCAGCGCGTTCCAATCCTCGCGCGCGATGCGATCGATGCCCTCGACGACGGCGACTTCGATCGTCGCCGCATCCGCGCCCGCGTCGCGAGCCGTCAGGTCTTTATTGTCGTGGCGTGCCATCGGAGCTATGGGCGAGCTTAGCCGTGCCGGACGCCCCGGCAAAGAGCCGGCGGCTGGTGCTCCCACCACCATGCGCCGATTTGCTATTCTATTGGAGCAGGCGAGACGATGAGTTCGGATAACTGCCGGCTGATGGCACGCGAAGCAGGCGAAGAACCGCGAAGCGCGCGAAGAACAATGAACGACGAGCTTTGGCGGCGAGACCTGCGGGCGCGCAAGCGCGACGAGAAGCACGACGATGACGGCGGCGGCGGACGTCCTTCCGATGGCGACACGGTTATCGAGCGGCGCACGCGGCCCGAGACCCGCACCAAAAGGCCGCCGATGTACAAGGTCATCCTGCTCAACGACGACTACACTCCGATGGAGTTCGTGGTCGAGATATTGAAAGTGGTTTTCCACAAACAGCACGCCGAAGCGACCAGGATCATGCTGCATGTGCATCAGAACGGGATGGGCGTGGCGGGCGTGTTTCCCTACGAGATCGCCGAAACCAAGGTGCGCACCGTGGACGAATTGTCGCGCCAGAGCGAATTCCCGCTCAAGTGCGTGATGGAGAAAGCCTAAACGGCGCAATCCAGTTTAATGATTATTTTGTAAACTATGCCGAATAGAAAGGATTCTCGCCGGAACGGACACGCAGAGGAGTCGGTGGATGGCGTCACCAGGCGTGATGCTTAGCCGCGAGTTGCAGGTCACGCTGCAGTTGGCGATGACCGAAGCGCAGAGCCGGCGCCACGAATACGTCTGCCTGGAGCACGTGCTCTACGCGATGCTCCATGATTTCACCACCAGCAACGTGCTCAAGCAGTGCGGCGCGAACCTCGATTCGCTGCGCCGCAAGTTGCAAGGCTACCTCGACGACGGAGTCGAACGGATGGGCCGCGGCGCCGAGGCCACGCCTCGCTATGCGACGGGCGTGCAGCGGGCGCTTCAGCGCGCGGCGGTGCACGCGCAGTCGGCGGGCCGCCAGGAGATAAACGGTCCGGCCGTCCTGATCGCGATGTTCCAGGAGGCCGAGTCGTACGCGCTGTACTTCCTGCAGGAAGAAGGCGTCACCCGCTTCGACGTGATCAATTTCGTCTCGCATGGCGTTTCCAAGGTCGGCGCCGACGACGATCGGGCGGTCCGCGGCGCCAACGACGGCCAGGCCGAGAGCGAGGACGAGCACGAAGAAGGCGAGGGCGACGAGGACGAGGAGGGCGCTCCGAAACTCTCACCGGCGCGCGCGCTCAAGCGCTACGCGATAAATCTTGCCGAGCGCGCCGCCAAGGGAAAGATCGATCCGCTGATCGGGCGCAAGAATGAAATCGAGCGCGCCATCCATATTCTGTTGCGCCGGCGCAAGAACAACCCGGTGTTTGTTGGCGAGGCCGGCGTGGGGAAAACCGCGCTCGCCGAGGGACTGGCGCTGGCGATTCATGACGGCCGCGTGCCCGAGGCGCTCAAGGGCGTGGAAATCTTCGCGCTCGACATGGGCGCGCTGCTCGCGGGCACTCGCTTTCGCGGCGATTTCGAGCAGCGGCTGAAGGCCGTGATCAAGGCCGCGAGCGGCAACCCCAAGATCGTGCTGTTCATCGACGAGATACATACCATCGTGGGCGCCGGCTCGGCCTCGGGCTCGACGATGGACGCCTCCAACCTGCTGAAGCCGGCGCTCGCCTCGGGCGACCTGCGCTGCATCGGATCGACGACCTACCAGGAGTACAAGCGCTCGTTCGATCGCGACAAAGCGCTGGGGCGGCGCTTCCAGCGGATCGACGTGCCCGAGCCGACCGTGGAAGAGGCGGTGCAGATTCTCAACGGGCTCAAGAGTTACTACGAAAAGCATCACAACGTGCGCTACACCGCGCCGGCCATCCGCGCCGCGGTCGATCTGTCCTCGCGCTACATCAACGACCGCTACCTGCCCGACAAGGCGATCGACGTGATGGACGAGGCGGGCGTCGCGGCACGGCTGCGCGCGAGCGGCCCCGAAGCGGTGACGGTGGGCGCGCGCGACGCCGAGCGTACGGTGGCGCGGATGGCGCGGATTCCGGAGCGCACGGTGTCCTCCAGCGACCGGGCGCGCCTGCAAAATCTCGAGGACGAGTTGAAGCAGGCGGTTTTCGGGCAGGACCCCGCGATCGCGGCGGTGGCGCGCGCAATCAAGCTCGCGCGTTCGGGCCTCGCGCATCCCGACCGTCCGGTCGGCGCCTTCCTGTTCGCCGGTCCCACCGGCGTGGGCAAGACCGAGGTCGCGCGCCAGCTCGCAAAAGTGATGGGCGTGGAATTTCTGCGCTTCGACATGAGCGAGTACATGGAGCGCCACACCGTCTCGCGGCTCATCGGCGCACCGCCGGGCTACGTCGGATTCGACCAGGGCGGGCTGCTGACCGACGCGATCAACAAGAATCCGCACTGCGTGCTGCTGCTCGACGAGATCGAGAAAGCGCATCCCGACCTGTTCAGCATCCTGCTGCAGGTGATGGATCATGCCACGCTGACCGACAACAACGGACGCAAGGCGGATTTCCGCAACGTGATCATCGTGATGACCACCAACGCCGGCGCGCAGGAACTGGCGCGCACGATGATCGGCTTCGGCACCGACGTCACGACCGGCAATCCGCGCAACGCTATCGACCGCATGTTCAGCCCCGAGTTCCGCAACCGGCTCTCGGCCATAATCGAGTTCGCCGGTCTCGGCCCCGAGATAATAGCCCGCGTGGTCGACAAGTTCGTGGGCGAACTGGCCGAGCGGCTGGCGGCGCAGAAGGTGAAGCTCGAAGTCTCGGCGGCGGCGAAACAGTGGCTCGCGAAAAAGGGCTACGACCCGCGCTTCGGCGCGCGGCCGCTCGGACGGCTTATCGAGTCCGAGGTCGCGCGCGCGCTCGCCGACCAGGTGCTGTTCGGCGCGCTCAGCAAGGGCGGCGTGGCGAAGGTCGATCTCGCCGACGACAAGCTGGTGTATAGCTTCGAGGCCAACGCCCCCAAGGCGGTAGCGCCCGCCGCGCCTCCCGAGCCAGTAAGCTAGACGCGCCTGGCTGGCCGGCTACGCGTCCTTCACGATCACGGTGTCGTGCAGCCACTTGGCGTCGTCGCGCTCGGGATAGTCGATGTTGTAGTGCAGGCCGCGCGACTCCTTGCGCGCCATCGCCGAGCGCACCACCAACTCGGCGACTTCGACCAGGTTGCGCAACTCGATCAGGTCGGAGTCGATCAGGTGGTCCCAGTAGTAGCCGTAGACCTCCTGCTTGATTAGCTCGAGCCGGCGCATCGCGCGCGCCAGGCGAGGGTCGCTACGCACGATCCCGACGTAGTTCCACATCAGGCGGCGAATCTCGTCCCAGCTTTGAGTTATCAGCACGCGCTCCTCGCTGCGCATTGCGCGCCCGGGATCCCATCGGGGAAAGTCCGGCGGACGCCGCTCTCCGGCGGCGGCGGCGTCCTCGCGCGCGGCGGCGGCCGCGCGCCGGCCCATCACGGCCGCTTCGAGCAGCGAGTTCGACGCGAGCCGGTTCGCGCCGTGCAGCCCGGTCATCGCGGTCTCCCCGGCCGCGTACAGTTGCGCGACCGCGGTGCGCGCGTCGAGGTCGGTCACCAGCCCTCCGCACATGTAATGCGCCGCCGGCACCACCGGAATCGGCGCGCGGGTCAGGTCGAAACCAAAGTTCAAGCATCGGTTGAAGATATTCGGAAAGCGGCTGCGCACGAAATCGGCGGGCCGATGACTGATGTCGAGCAGCACGTAATCCAGCCCGTGGCGCTTCATCTCGGAATCGATCGCGCGGGCGACGACGTCGCGCGGCGCCAGTTCGCCGTCGGGATGATAGTTCTTCATGAAGGGCGTGCCGTCGGGCAGCCGCAGGATCGCGCCCTCGCCGCGCAGCGCCTCGGAGATGAGAAACGATTTGGCGGCGGGATGGTAGAGGCAGGTCGGATGGAACTGGATGAATTCCATGTTGGCGACCGGCGCGCCCGCCCGATACGCCATCGCGACGCCGTCGCCCGAGGCGATATCGGGATTGGTGGTGTAGAGGTAGACCTTGCCGGCGCCGCCGGTGGCGAGCAGGGTCGCGCGCGCGACGAATTTGTCGACCACGTTGCTGGCACGGTCGAGCACGTAGGCGCCCCAGCATCGCGCGCCCGCGCGCTCCGGGCCGCTCGAAACGAGCAGGTTGACGGCGATCTTGTTTTCGAGCACGCGGATGTTGCGCCGCGCGGCGGCAGCCTCGCCCAGCGCGCGCATGATTTCGCGCCCGGTCAGGTCCTGCGCATGGAGCACGCGGCGATGGCTGTGGCCGCCCTCGCGGCCGAGGTCGTACTCGTCCTCACCGCCTTCCTCGACCCGGGTAAAGCGCGTGCCGAGCGCGATAAGCTCGCGCACCGCCTCGGGGCCGTCGCGCACGATCGTTTCGACCGCGTGCCGGTTGCACAGCCCGGCGCCGGCGCGCAGCGTGTCGTCGACGTGCGACTCGAACGAGTCGTCGACGCTCCACACGCTGGCGATTCCGCCTTGCGCGTAGGCGGTGTTGGCCTCGCTGCTCGCAGCCTTGGTCAGCACCGTGACGGTGCCGGTCTCGCCCGCCTTGATCGCGAAGACCAGTCCGGCGATGCCGCCGCCGATGACCAGGTAGTCGCTTTCGAAGGCGCCGCCGCTCGCCGCGCTCATGGCGTGCGACCGGCGGCGAAATTATCGGGAGCGCGCGTGATTGGCCAAGCGGGTGGCCCGGCAGTTGCTTTGAGGTGCGGCGTCAAACGACTGCCGCAGTGGGACAAATCAACCATATCTGACCGTATGCGAGGCAAACGCGGCCCGTCAAGTTAGGCCCCGGGGCCGCTTCGCGCGGATCGCATGCGGGACTCGATTGCGCTCCAGCCGAAACTTGATTGCCCCCCTTGATGGATTGCCATATTCTTAAATCACAAGGCTTCGAGGCGTCGAGGGCGCAATAGAGAAAGCAGGGAAGGGGGCCCTGGAGCCGCACTATGGAGCTTACCGCACCCAATCTGCTGACCCTGATGCGCATCGCGCTGGTCCCGGTGCTGGTGTGGTTGCTCACGTATGTGGGACCGGGACCGTCGGCGGTGGCAGCCGGGGTTTTTTTCGTCGCCACCCTGAGCGACTTCTTCGACGGGTATATCGCGCGCAGCTATGGCTCGGGCACGACGCTGGGCAAGTTTCTCGATCCGATGGCGGACAAGCTGGTGGTCACTTCGGCGCTGATCATGCTGGCGACAATGCCGCGGTTTCCGCGAGTGCCGGCCTGGATGGTGGTGGTGCTGGTGACGCGCGAGATCGCGGTCACGGGGCTGCGCGCGATGGCGGCGGCGGAGGGCCAGGTGATGGCCGCCGAGGAGTTGGGCAAGTACAAGATGGTGCTCCAGTCGATCGCGATCCAGGGACTGTTGATCAACTACGTTTATTTCCACGTGGATTTTTTCGCGGCCGGGATGTTCGTGCTGTGGATCTCGATGGCGGTGAGCGTCTGGTCCGGCGTGGACTACTTCTTGAGGGCACGGGCCGTGCTCAGCGCGCGAATGAAGCCGCCGGCGCGCCGCGCAGCGGTTTGACAAGCCGCGCGCGGGCGGATAAATCGATCTATCCGGCCGCGCGATAGAAGAGTTTTGGGGGCGGGTGTAGCTCAGTTGGTAGAGCGTGTGCTTGCCAAGCACAAGGTCGTCGGTTCGAAACCGATCACCCGCTCCAGTAAATCTCTTAGGGAAATCAAGGCTTATTCCGCTATCGTGACCCGTCGGTATATCTCCCTCAGAGACCACTTTCTGGCAAAATTCTGGCATTTTTTGCAGGCCTGAGGCCTCCAGCGCCTTGCTGATGGCGTTTCCACCGGCGGGCGACCGTCGGCTCCAGCGTGCGTAATGCCGGATCAGCATCGCGAGCGTCGTATGGCCCATCTGGGAAGCCACGAAGCGCATGTCCTCGCCGGCACCGAGCAGCAGGGTCGCGTACGTATGGCGGCATTGATAGAGCGGACGATGGCGCAGTCCCGCGCGGCGTAGCAGCCGAATCCAGTTACGCTGCCGGATGTTGTCGAGGTCGAAGGGATGTTTGCCGCCCTCGTTCAGGAACACAAGATCGCTGCGCAACTGCGATCGCGCCCACTGCTCCTGAAGTGCTTCTCTAACCGGCGGAAGCATAATCACGTCGCGTTCGCTGGAAGAGGTCTTCGGAAGGCCAACACCGAAACGATTGACGTGCCGGCGGACCTTGATGAAACCCTCGCGAAAGTCGATGTCGTCCCAGCGGAGTCCCAGCGCCTCGCCTGGCCGGAGGCCGGCGAAGATTAGAACCGTTACGAGCGTCCGCTCCGATCCCTGAGCCGCTCGGAGCAGAGCTTGCACCTCCTCCAACGTGAGCGGGTCGATCTCGGGCTTTTTCTCACGGAGATTGCGGACGTAATCCATCGGGTTGTCGGATCGCAGCTTTCGGATTCTCGCAGTCGAGAAGATCGTTCGGAGCCGCGAGGTCACGATGTTGATCGATCGCGGTCCGAGTTCCTTGGCTTGCAGTTCCGCAATGAACCGCTTGATATCGCCGTCGTCGATCTCGTCAACGGCCTTTGCCGCGAAGCTCGACGGAAGAATGTAGGCCTTCAGCAGGCGCTCGTAACTGTACGCGGTGGAACGGGCCACGGTGGGGCGCAGCTCTTCGAGCCACTTGAGCGCAAATTCGGAGAAGGCTGTCCGGCCCGGGCCGGGCGTTGATCGTAAGCTCAGCCGGTCAAGATTGCGGCTGTCGGGGAACCGCGCCTCGTAGTCAAATTTGCCCGATGCGATTTCGACTTCGAGTTCCCGGATGATTTTGGCGGCTGCCCGCTGATTGTCGCGAGTGTCGGTCAGGCCGAGGTACTCGCGGCAGCGTTGGCCTCGGAACTGAAAACTGATCAGAAGCCGGCCACGATCGCTTTCAAGCCGCGCCATTTACGCTACCTCGCAACATCGTCGCCTCGAAGGTCGGCCAATGAATCACGACGCTCCGACCTATATGACACACCCCTTCAGCGGGGCCAATACGTCCGAGACTGATCCAGTTATAGAGCGTTTTGGGCGCGACGCGAGCGCGCCCAGCCGTTTCTGGAACCTTGAGATAATCACCCGCTTGAGACGGAGGCTCTGCAAGTTCGACTACATTATTAGACGTGGCTGAGCGCTGCATTGTTCGACCGTCCTTCGGTTGCCCTGAATTTTCCGCCGCGCCACTCCAACTCCTCCTGGTTCGGTCGTGAGCAAATGAAATGCCACTGGCGCTCGCTCGCCTCGCATCCGTGAAAAGGCTCGGTGGCGCAAAGTTGTCAAGCCGAATCGCTCCAGCATGCCTGCCAGTAAATCTTTCGTACTCCGAGTAACTGTGTCATTTTGGCAGACACGAATCGGGCGAAAGTTCCCCTGAGTTCCCGTCGCCGTTATCGTCAACGAAGAACATCGATGGTGTAGTCAGGATCGCTCACGGCGAAGCCGCTGACGTTGGTAGTACGCCGCCATCTTCATGCGACTGCCGCAAGTTTCCATGCTGCACCATCGCCGCGTGTGGTTCTTCGAGGTGTCGTAAAAATACAGCGAACAGGAAGCATTGGCGCACCGTTTAACCAAAGATAGGTCACCATTGCACAGAAGATCGGCGGCCGATTGCGCCAGCGGTACGATGAGCTGGCGTGGCTCGGTGAAATCAGTCTCAAGCCGTTCGACAAACCCGCTCTTGCCGCGTGTCAATTTGGCGCGCGCGGCGAGACTGCGGAGTTGCTCGTTAATCGCGTCAACGCCGGATTTGGACACTTGCTTTCGAGCCGCGAGTTTTTCCGCGATCTCCGCCATCCGCAGCCGGAAAAGCTGTGCCGCGCCGTACGTCTGTTGCGCCTCGCGTCCCTTGCCCCACTTCGCAAGGGCAACTCTTCGCTCGGCGGCATCGATGAGGCCGGCTTCATGAAGCCATGACACGAGACCACTGAAGTCCTGAATCGGGTCGGTACGGCCCTGCGCCGCGATAAGCGCGGTGTTCACGAAATCGAGGCAACGGTAGTGCCCCACGAAAGGAAAACCGCCGTTACTGGCGCGCGACATCTCTCGGTGTTCTCCAAAAACTTCGACTATTACCGGCGCGCTTGCGATTGACAGGTTGTTCACCTCCAGACTAACTCTCAGGGGTCGGTTGAGGCGGTGGATGGTGGTGAAGCTCACACGCTGGCAAACGGATCATGATTTTTCGATCCCTGGCGATGAGCCAAATCATGGACCTCGTGGCCCGTGCCGCCTGCTCTTCGGCGCCGGTGATTATCACGGGCGAGAGCGGGACCGGCAAGGAACGGATCGCGCAGGCTATCCACAACCTCTCGCCTCGTAGCGCCGGTCTATACCTTCCAGTCAACTGCGCGGCCATTCCCGAGACGCTCATCGAAAGCGAGCTGTTCGGCCATGAGCGCGGCGCCTTTACCGGAGCGGACCACAGCCGCGAAGGATGGTTCAAACGCGCTGACGGCGGGACGCTGCTGCTCGATGAGTTCATCGAGATGCGGCCCGACATTCAGGCCAAGCTTTTGCGCGTGATCGAAGAGCGGAAGGTAAGACCGCTCGGGGGAAGCCGGGAAGTGCCGGTGGATGTGCGCGTGCTCGCGGCCTCGAACCGGCCGCTCAAGCAAGCGATAAGCGAGGGCCTCTTGCGAGAGGACCTGTTCTACCGCCTCAGCGTTTTTGTGCTGGAATTGCCGCCGCTGCGCGAACGGATCGAAGAATTGCCAATGCTCGTCACGGACTTCATCCGGGAAGCCAATCAAGAACAGAGACGACAGGTGGAAGGCGTGAGCGCCGAATGCCTTGAGGCATTCAAAGCCCACCGGTGGCCCGGAAACGTCCGCGAGTTGCGCAATGTGATCGACCATGCGGTGATCGTGAGCAAGCGGCGGACCATTTCCCTCGACGACCTTCCGCCACAATATCGCTCGCCGAACGGCAAGGTCGAACAGGTAACGTTCCAGGTCGGCTCCTCGCTCGAGGCGGTCGAGCGCGAACTGATCGGTCGCACGATTGAGTTCACCGCCGGCAACAAGACGCTCGCCGCGCAGATGCTTGGGGTCGGCGTGCGCACGCTGTATCGGCGCTTAGAACGTTACGCCGGCACCGAACCTACAGCCCGCAGAATCAGCACCGGTGCCGTGCGGCGCACAAACGCGTAGAGCGATAGGGCTGACCGTTCTGCTGGCGCGCGGTGCATTGTCACCGGGCTGTTACACTGTAGTGATGCCTCGATTTCGAGGAGAATGCGAGAGGAACGACTCGCGCAGGCGCGACTACCGGGCTTCGAGGCCTCGCGCGTGGGCTATCTCGCGGCGGGCAATCGGACGCACTTGCTCGGTCGAAAGCGAGGTCACGGCGACGGTCTCTCCGTCCAAGGTCATGAATTCTATCTCGTAGCCGCCCGCCGGATGGACCATGACGACGGTTCCCACGTCGCCGCTCTTCAAGCCATACTCCGGCAGGTCGTTTGCGAGCACGGCGCTGTCATGCTCTCGAAGCATCACGTCTTCTCCCTTTCAAGCGGATACGCGGTCACAAATCTGGGCGTGCTCTCGCCGGTCTCAACAAACCAAACTGTCCGAATCATCGGCCGCCTTCCATCCGGCGCCGTAACGGCACCCGCTATAATGTAGCGCGTTCCAAATCGCGAGTCTTCGGTCCGGCTTACCTCGTTCTCGGCGCCGTGCCGTGCGAGGACGGACGCCAAAACCTGCCACGCATCCCGCGAAAAGCCGAAGCGAGTAAAGAATGCCGCTTTATGTCGGCCGTGCGGATGAGCTTCGGCGAGCAAATAATCCAACACCTTGGTTCTGGCGACTGTGGCCTTCTCGGCGTTGGGCAGTTTCATAGCAGGATCATTATGAACTTACCTGACGCACGCGGGTCGGCTCAACGATGAATGGCCGGCTGCTCGGCTTGTATGAAAAAAGAAGAGGCTCCGGGGAAAGCCCGGAGCCTCGGCGCGTTGACCGAGTGGCGCGTTTACTCGGTACTCGTGCGCTGAAGGATGTAATCCGCGCCGCGCTGGGCCTGGGCGGCAGCCTGTACGATCGCGCGCTTGTCGGCCTTGAGCGCATCCAGCCAGCCTTTCAGATATGCGGCGTGATCCTCCAGCGTCGCATTGTCGATTCCGGCCGCGGCGCACAGAAACGCCGCTCCGAGTTCGCTAACCAGTTCCTCGCGGCTGTACCGCTCCGAACCGAAGTGAATCGATTCGCTGATGCCGGGCCGTGCGAGCCGCTTCGGGTGGCCGGTCGAATGCAGCAGTTCATGGTAGATGCTCTGATATAAGCCTTGCGGGCTTACGAAGGTGTCACGCGGCGGCAAGACCACAGTATCGGTCGAGGGCCGGTAGAAAGCGAGGGGGCCGTGATATTCGATAGCGGGTGGGTTGGGCATGTTGGCGATGATGCGCTCAGCTTCGGTGAGCGGATCGAAGGCGTGGGTCTCGACTTGGAAGTGCGTGCGGACGGTCTCGGGCAATTCAACCTGTTCGATGTTCCATACTCGGTAAAAGCGGAGAACGAAGCGACGCTTTGCGCCCAAGTTGTCAAGCGATGCGGCATCGTCGGCCATTTCCGGATCGTGCTCTTCAATCTCGGCGCCGTCGCGGTTGTCACGATAGTATACTTTCCAGAAAACCACGATTTCGGAGCGCTCGCCTTCCCGGATTCTTCCGTCAAGCTCCTTTGCCTGGTTCCACGTGAGCCAAAACGGTGAAGCAAACCGGCTTGAGGCGAGCAGAAAAAAATTGACGCCGCTGTAAGGCCTGCGACTGATGGCGTTCACCGGCCTTCCGGGGCCTCGCCACGGCTTGCGCCACGGGATTACGCCCTGCTCCAGCTTCTCGATAATCCGCTCGGTAACGATTTCGTAAACGGTCATGGCTGTGAACCTCTTTGAGTTGTCGTGTTTGGGAGAATCGCTTATGTGGCTCCCCCTTGGATTGGCCGGTCAGAACGGAACTTCTTCGGCCTGCGCTTTGCTGCTCTGGCCGTTGTTGCGGTTGCCGAGCAGGCGGAGTTGCCGCGCGACGATTTCAGTCCGGTAGCGCTTGCCGCTTCCGTCCTTGGCTTCGTACTGGCGGGTGGTAAGCCGGCCTTCGACGTAGACTTGCCGGCCTTTGCTCAGGAACCGTTCGCACGTATCGGCCAATCGTCCGAACGCCACGATCCGATGCCAATCGGTGCGCTCCTGCTTCGCGCCGTTGCGGTCCGTAAACCGCTCTGTGGTAGCCAGCGAGAAATTCGCCACGTTCCGCCCGGACGGCAGGGCACGAACCTCGGGGTTAGCTCCCAGATTACCGATCACGATCACCTTGTTGATTGCCATTGCCGTTACCTCCATGTCCTTTTGCTGCGCCCGCTTGTATTAAGTGCACTGACTCGCATCGCTCATCCGCGATAATCAGGCGGGCCTCTTTCGGTTTGATCGTGCAGGATGAACATGAACACTTTCCGACTCGCCCTCTCAAAAAAATTGGAGGGCAAGGGGGAAAGATTCGCGGGGCGGAGGAGCTGAGTGGCTAAAGATTCCGGAATGCGAAGCCGCGTCGCTCAGCGGTCCGCCGGACAGGACTTCTTTACCTGGCCAAGGGCCGCGCGACGCGACGAGCCACTGGCCTGCACCCCTAAAACTCAGCCAAATTTGAGGTAGAGTCCGTCGACTGAAAGGAGACGGGCGATGAAGGGAAGCCGCTTCAGCGAGGAGCGAATCATCGGAGTGCTGCGCGAGCACGAAGCCGG